>OGYL01003470.1_pt1 | contig 10211 bp, 12 predicted proteins | sample 1576541 | NCBI WGS metagenome assembly OGYL01 (sample SAMEA3541551, study PRJEB24748) | human gut metagenome | biome: human gut; feature: human-associated habitat; material: faeces | place: China | collected 2012 | reverse complement strand
TTAGATTCAATTCTAGTAGATTTATTGAATTTTTAATTGCGTAATATAGTCTAATTGTAATAACACTCAAATGTAACTTAGTGAATTGTAGTAAAGCAGAAATCGTAATGAAGCAATATAAAACGACAAAAGCTTTCCCAATCCCAAAGTTAAAACCAATCAATAATCATTTAAACAATTAATCATTATGAGAAATTTAGTTATCATGCCAGCTATGGTACAGAATCGTGAGAGAATGAATTTGGGTGAATATGCAGAAGAAGCCACCATTATCATGGATGATCCAGTAAAGCCAGCCAATCATTTTATCGAAGCCAACACACAGGAAGTAACATTGAATCATTTGAAGAATGATTGCATTACTCCAGTGTTCTCTAAAGACAATGAACTTACAATCAATCATGCACAGTTTGTGGAAACTATACAGGATGCAGCACAATCTTTCTTTAGTGGTGAAAAGGTGGAACAAGCCACTATCAGCACATCAAATAATATGATAATAAGACAAGAGCAGGCTCAAGCCCGTAGACAACGTCGATTGCTGGTCAACTTTTGGAATCTGACAAGACTATCTATTATGAAAGGGCAGCTTTCAGCATTGACATTCCCACCATCTATGAAACGGTAGGAGGAAACAAGTTGAATCTTTCCATCGTAGGAGTAAGGGCTTACAATCAGATGAATTTATATTCAAAGAAAGTTCCTGAACTTTTCCGTTTGGCTATAGGTTTTAAGAATCAAGTCTGCTGTAACATGTGCATTTTTACGGATGGCTACAAGGATGATTTGAGAGTAAGCAATATCACAGAACTATATCGTGCAGCACTGGAACTTTTCAGTAACTACAATCCTGCCAAGCATCTTTATCTGATGCAGCAATTAGGTAACACTTCCATGAGTGAACACCAGTTCTGCCAGATAATAGGTAGAATGCGACTTTACCAATGCTTGCCAATAGGTTACCAGAAAGCACTGCCAAGAATGTTGCTTACTGATACCCAGATAAACAGTGTAGCCAAGGCATACATCAATGATGAAAACTTTGGCAGCTTTGGAAGTGAGCTTAATATGTGGAAATTCTACAACTTATTGACTGGAGCTAATAAGTCGAGCTATATTGATTCATTCTTAGACCGTTCTCTTAATGCAACGGAAATGGCTTTAGGAATCAATTCAGCTTTACATGGTGATGAGAAATATAAATGGTTCATTGATTAAATGAGCTTTATTGATTGAGATAGAAAAGGGCATTCTTAATGAGTGTCCTTTTCTTAAATATCAAATAATTAACCATGTAAATTTGCAAGTACGTAAATAAGTACATATCTTTGCATCATAACAAAGGAGGATTTATGAGAACTGCCAATTACACAGATTTAAGAGCCAACTTGAAAAGCTACATTGATGCGGTCATTGACGATTATGATACCGTAGTTATCAATCGTGGGAATGGCAAAGGAGTAGTGATGATTTCCTTGGATGAATATAATTCTCTAAAGGAAACGGAATACATCATGTCGTCACCCGAAACGATGGAGGCTATCCATAAAGGCGAAGAGGATATTAAGAACGGAAGTTCTATATCCCAGAATGAAGGTGAAAGCATAGAGGATTTCTTAAAACGGGCAGCATGTACAGAATAACATTGTCAGAGCAGGCACGGAAAGAATATTTATACTTTGTCCAAAGCGGTAACAAGGCTATCTTGAATAAGATCCAAAACCTATTGGAAGATATAGCCGAACACCCTTATACAGGGATAGGGAAACCAGAGCCGCTTAAATATGAACTGGCAGGAAAATGGTCAAGAAGAATCAATTCAGAACATAGAATTGTCTACTCCGTGCATGATGATATAATAGAGGTTTATATATTCTCTATGAGATATCATTATTCCAAGAAATAGGCAACATCATTAATATTGAATAAAGGACAGCTATTCGTTTAGTTGTCCTTTTTTTATTCACTTCTACAGGCAGAACAAATCAAGGGTAAAGTTAGCATCCCCTAACCAAAGTTTGTCCTACCTAAATTTTAAGCTCCAGATACATCTGGAAAAGCCACGCGACTTTGACCCCTTTGGCCAAACAGGATTTGCCCACCTTTGGCTACAATATGATTGACCCTTTAAAGTCCAGGTGTTGGGGGTCAATTTTATTTTACCCTTTTAAAATTTCTCGTTTTTCTTAGACCTTAACTTTCGCATACTTTCACCATATAACTCTATGGTATGAGCCGTATGTATGATGCGGTCAAGGATTGCATCGGCAATTGTCGGGTCACCTACCATGTCATACCAGTTGGAGGATGGGTACTGCGATGTGATGATGATGGATTTCCGTTCATGCCTGTCCTCGATGATTTCAAGCAGTATGGGACGCTCCTTTGCGTCAAGCGGTACGATGAACAGGTCGTCAAGGATGAGTAACTGGCAGCGCTCAATCTTCTTGAGTTCCGTTTCAAGTGTACCTTTGACTTTGGCGACTTTCAGCGCACCGAGCAGTTTTGGGGCATTGGCATAGAAGGTTCGGAATCCCCTTTTACATGCTTCATGTCCGAGGGCACAGGCCAGATAGCTTTTCCCCGTTCCTGAAGAACCGGTAATGAAAAGGTTCTGTGCCTTATGCACAAAATCAAGGGTGGCGAGACGTTCCATCTGGTTGCGCTCCAGACCTCGGTTCGTGGCATAGTCGATCTGTTCAATATAGGCCTTGTAGCGGAATGCCGCATTCTTGGTAAGCCGTGCAATGGCAGCCTGTGCACGATAGTCCCATTCGCGTGCAAGGAGCATGGAAAGGAACGTGTCCGCAGTCATGGATTGCGGAGTGGTGCCGGCAAGACTTTCCCTGAAAGCCTCTGCCATACCATGCAATTTCATACGGTTCATTAAATCCAGGGATATGGTATTCTGGTCTTGTTGTCCCGTAATGGGAGCTGTTTTATTGTTTACTTCCATAAATATGAGTTTTATTGTTTATCCTTTCTGTAATATTCGCGTCCACGTATATTTTTGTGGGTCAATGGAGCCTGGGAAGTCACGTTGGGCTGTACTTTCCCGTCCTCATCGGGAAGGAAATCCGCATCTTCTCCAAGTTCAAGCACCTCACGCAAAGCCTGATACCCGTATTGCAACTTCTGGTCCGCACATGCACAAGCCGCAACCAGACGGTCACGGCCGTATTTTTTCTCCAGGGTCAGGATGCCACGGCATGACCTGAACGCTTTGGGAGGATATTGCATGGCACGCTCCACTTCCCGGAGATAGTTCAATACGATATTGTCTATTTCCGAGGCACGTTGGAAGAGTTCCTCCAAGTCCTTGTCATAGGGGCCATAGTGTCCCGGCAGGTTGTGCTCCTTTTTCCAGGAATAAGCGTAGGGAATGTCACAGCGGTCATGGGTGGCGACAAGGTTCATGCCACAGTAGATTCCCACTGTATCGGCATCATAGAGAATCGTCATGCGCCTGCCTACATACTCCTTTGGAACGCTGTAATGGTGCTTGAACAACGAGACGTAAGAGTTTTTCCCGGCAGTCATCAGCTTCCTTTCTTTCACCACGTAACGTTTTACAGGAAGCGGTCGAAGGTAGTCCTTCTCTCCCTGAAGGAACATTTCCTTGCGTGACATCTTCCGTCCGGCCATCACCTTTTCATTGAAATCAAGCAGGGAGACATGGATGGCGGTATTGAGTTCCTCCAGGCTGGAGAATGTCATTCCCTCTATTTCAAGGTAAATGGAACGGTAGAGGAGCTTCACGGCATTTTCTACCAAAGCCTTGTCCTTGGGGTGACGCACACGGGCGGGATAGACCGCACAACCGTAATATTCGGCAAAAGCGGAGAAATCATCATTGATGACAGGCTCGTTGCGGTCGCTTCGTGTGACGGCAGCCTTCAGGTTGTCGGGGACGATAGCCGCAGGAACGCCTTCAAAATATTGCATGGCATTCTCGCATGCTTTTATCAGGTCTTCCTTGCGTTGCGACCACACGGCTTCGCAGTAGGTATAATGGCTGAACGGAAGGATGGCGACAAACACCTCGGCTTTCTTCGTCTCGCCTGTCATTTCATCAACGACTTCAAGCCTGTCACCGGCAAAGTCAATATACATCTGGTCTGCGGCATAGTGCTCGACATGACCGACGACCTTGATGTGAAACCTGTATTCGCTGACAATCCGTTTGAAGGAAGACAACCGGAAACCGTCCGGATATTCGGAATGGTACTCCTTGAACAGTTTTCGGACACTCATGCCTTTACGTGACAGGCGGGATACATATCCGGGAAGCAAGGCCTCCAATTCAATCCTTCTGGGAGAAGGCTCCCGATGCCGGGATGCCGCACAGCCAAACAACTCATCCAACTGCACATCGGACAGGGAAAGAAGTTGCTCAATACTCTTACCACTTGAAAGAAACAAGCGGACATACTTGCGGACTGTATTACGGGATGTATGAAACGTGGACGCCGTTTCCTTGATTCCCATGCCGGCCGCATAACATCTTAAAATGTTTTTGATTCGTTTATCCATTTGTATAGATTTTATTATCACCCCCGTTACACCAGGACTCGGGTACTAAAATCTACACAAAAAAATCTATAACAATAGGTGGGCTAAGTGGTCAATACTATTTTGGCCAAAAGGGTCAATCATATTGTAGCCAAAGGGAACCATCCTGTTTGGCCAAAGGGGTCAAAGTCGCATGGCTTTTCCAACATCTAAAGTCCGATTATTAATCTTTGGCATTTCAGCCTTATAGTAACAAGTCAAATCCATAAGTTTTTAAATTTTAGGATTATCTCAACTCTTATAATTCATATTAGAGGTAGCTGTTTGTAAATAGCCAAAGATATGTTGGGATAAAGATGAATAATGTTTGATAGCAGAAGATTTACTATTTATCCCTACATCATATAGACTTATTTAAAACCTTTCGCTAAATTTGCGACAATTTCAGTGAGTTATAGTGTTAGCAAGCTGAAAGGACATAATTAACGAAAGGTGTTATTGAAATTATCTTCTATTCTCAAATTCTCGCAAAATTTGAAATGGCATGAAGATGATAGCAATAGCGCCCACATTTGGATATATACCTACCTTATATTTTGTAAGGTTTCTATATACCGTTTGGTGTGGGGCTATTGTTTTATCCATGCCAAGGCAATGCGAGAAGCCAGAGAATAGGGTAAAGCAAATAGTGTTCCCACACCTTTTTTATTGATTGCTTATCCATAGGGAACAGGTGGGCATAAGGAAAAAATAAAATGGATAAAAGAACTGCAACCTTTATTGAACAGATTAAGAATCGATTCAACCAATTTAATATTGTACATCAAGTTATGGAGAGTGATTATAATACATCTAATTCACAACTTGATGAACCTTTTAACTGTGACTATCAAATTAGCATTTGGCTTCAGAACAACAAGTTAGGACACCAGGATTTGTACATGTACTTGAATAAAGAAGATGATTTAAGTTTAGTTGCTGTTAAAACCACTCATACAACACCTAAATTATTAGAAATATGTCAGCAGTTGGGAATGCTTTATGGTGTTCCTTTTAAAACTATAATAAAGGATAATATAGGAAGTGATAACTACTACTTTATCTTTTGATCTTAAAATTTGAAATAATAATTCAATCATAATATATATGGAAAATGAATCTAAACACAATCTAAATCAATTTATTAAAAAGTTGCAATATCATGGAGCTATACAAAGGATGAACGATATAACAGGAAGATACAACGAGAAAATTTCACTAAATGACTTGAACATGAAACTTCCTTGTGGGGCTTACATAACTTCAATGATATTATTGACTGACACAAATGACAATATAAAAGCTATAGCATGTCGTGGAACAAACCTTTCATTGTTACAGAAAGAAGTTTGGTGGTCTAATATATTCATGGGATTACCTGTAAGGATTAGTGGTACAGATTTCGATAGTATTTATCAACTTATCATATTCGCAACATTAATTTAAAACTATACTAATGAAAACAATTATTAGACTATTTATAACCTCATTATTGGTTGCATTAAGCATGGAAATTAGTTCCTGTGGGGATAATGAATTAGAATCCGTCCCTCCCATTACGGAGAATAACTATATGGATATAATTAATAAACTGTTTGCAGAATATATAAAAGACTATTCAAATATCAAATGTAGGTTCGGTTTGCAAGGGGAAGAGACTGTACTGTTATCTGGAGTAAAAAATAAGTACATGTGGGTTTGTGAATATGATGCAGTAACCAAACAGCTTAAATCTGAATGGACTGATATAGAGGAGACAGATACTATATTGAATATCTACAAAGGATATGGAGAATATGAGACAGTTAAGCTAAATTATTTCTTACCTGAGTTCTATAAAAAAACAAGTGTTGGAAATATTGTAACAGTAAGATTGAATGGACATTATAGCCAAACCATCTTTACTTTCAATAGCCAATCAAAGCGTACTGAATTGCAGTCTGACTATCAAAAGAATGTTAGAGCCTATGACTGGTATGCTGAGTCTGTCTTTATTGGAAAGTGTTGCTATTCCAATGAGGGTGAAATCATCTATGAAGCTAAAGAAACTCCACGATTTGAGAATGGGAAAATAGATGCTTTACTTATCTCTTATGAAGAAGGAATAGTATGTAAAGGCAGACATATAAGCAAGTACAGCTATAAGGATTCTAAGACTGTTTGGAGTACTTATATTGAACCGCCTTTTGAAATAGCTTCTGACGCTAAGATTAGTTACACTTTATTGGATAATAGTACCAATGTTTGGCAATATAAATGTGAGGTAATGTTTTATGATGGGAGTAAGGATGAATTTACTTTCAAGATTGATATAGATAGTGGTACTATCATTAATAACATCACAGGAATTACATTAAATGAGACTTCTAAGGAATTGGATATTATAGATACGTTCCAACTGACTGCAACTATTGAGCCAGCTAATGCAAACAACAAAAATATAATATGGAGTAGTTCTAATGAGAAAGTGGCTACGGTCAATCAGAAAGGGTTGGTAACTGCCAAGTCAATAGGAGAAACAACAATCTCAGCAACCACAGAGGAAGGACATTTTACTGCATCAGCAGCTATTACAGTAAAGATGAAACAGGACATAAGTGCTTATATTGAAACAAAAGTAGTACCTGACGGTAATAATTCAATGGGACAGTTTTTGGGAGTACTTGAGTGTACAATAACCAACAACAGTACAGAATCTATTGCACTTACAAAGATAGTAATCGTCAATGGGGACGGTAAGACTATATATAGGAAACAATATGACAACCAGACCATAAATTCCAAACAAAGCCATTTAGAAAGCGTGCAAGGTTTGCCTGATATTTATTCCCCAACGGTCAACTGGACTTATACATATAATGGAATTGAATACACAACATCTAAAACTTATCAAAAATGAAAGCATTAAGATTTTTAGGAATGGCCTTATTAATGGTCATGTTGGCTGTAAACTTTACAGCTTGTAGTGATGATGATGAACCAAATGTTGGAACTTCACAGGATTTAATTGGAAGATGGACTTTAACTTGGACTAAAGGATGGGAGTTTGATAGTGATGGTTTTAAAGACACATGGGATGAAGCGGATGATGGAGAAGATTTAATTTTCAAAGCAGACGGAACAGGACGAATGGAATCTCAGTACGGCAGTGAATATCCATTTAATTGGTCTTTTGAGAACAACGTTTTCAAGTGGGATTATAGTCTTTATAATGGTTGTACCACTAAAATTATTCAATTAGATACAGAAAAATTGGTGTTTGAAATAACTGAATATTATGATGGTGAAATTGATTCACAAGAAATAAATACTTATAAAAGAGTTTCATCAGCAAACTAAATTTTAATAAAACAGCATTTGAGGCTAAAAACTCTTATGCTGTTTTTTTATGGGTAATAATATTGAAATATCTTTTCCTTATGGAGAGATTGCCTATTTAGCCCCAAGAATAAATATATCGGATTGATTGCCTGTGCGGGTTATAATTACTATATTTGTAGTGCAGTTTTAACTGCAAGAGATTATTAATTAATTGTTTAATACTTCTCGTTTTTACTTGTAGAGTTAAACCAAGAGTTAAACCAGTTTCGTAAGACCTAAATTCTGAATTATCAAAAAGAGTGGATAAAAGGCTGTAGCTCAGTTGGTAGCTACCGAAAGCGAAGCTTTTGGGAGCCGAAGAAGAGCATCAGCTTCCCAAGCTGAGGGTCACGGGTTCGAGTCCCGCTTGCCGCTCATACTGATAATCAGAGGTTTACGTGATGTAAATCTCTGATTTTTTTTGTTTTCTACTATTGCTTTTCTAACATGGACAATTACGTGTCCAGACCTTAATTTGATGAGTCTAACTGTCAGCTTGATGAACACAGACATCCCGTTTGGGGTTATGCAGTTCGGATGATCCATGAAAACAGAGGGGTGGCCTTTTTCTTTTTGACAGAAAACTTGTGGAATAGGAAACATTTTATTTATTTTGCGGGAAATGCACTAAACAACGTGAAAGACATTATGAAAAACAACAAAATTTGGAATGAAAGCATCGAATGCATGGATCGGGAGAGCATGCGGAGATTGCAGGGGATTCGGCTGAAGAAAACGGTAGAGCGGGTGTACCACGACACGCCTTTCTACCGCAAGAAAATGCAGGAACTGGACATCACTCCCGACGACATCAACAGTATAGACGACATTGTGAAGCTGCCCTTCACCACGAAATATGATCTGAGGGATAATTATCCTTTCGGACTTTGTGCCGTGCCTATGAGTCAGATTGTACGCATCCACGCCTCGTCGGGCACTACAGGTAAACCGACGGTGGTGGGCTACACGCGCAAAGATTTGTCGGTGTGGGCCGAATGTTTGTCGCGAGCTTTTACGGCTTATGGCGCAGATCGTTCGGACGTCTTCCAGATATCCTACGGATATGGACTTTTTACGGGCGGGCTGGGCGCTCATGCCGGTGCCGAGAATATCGGGGCATCTGTGATACCGATGTCCAGTGGAAACACGGAGAAACAGATTACGCTGATGCATGATTTTGGCGCTACGATGCTGTGCTGCACGCCGTCGTATGCGTTGTATCTGGCGGATGCCATCCGTGATTCGGGGTTACCTCGTGAGGAATTCAAACTGAAAGCAGGCGCTTTCGGTGCGGAGCCATGGACGGAACAGATGCGTCATGATATCGAAGCCAAGCTGGGTATCAAGGCTTATGACATCTATGGGCTGAGCGAAGTGGCTGGTCCGGGCGTAGGCTATGAATGTGAATGCCAGCACGGTACGCACCTGAACGAAGACCATTATTTTCCGGAAATCGTAGATCCGAAAACACTGGAACCTGTGGCACCCGGTGAAACGGGCGAACTGGTGTTTACGCACCTGACAAAGGAAGGAATGCCCCTGTTGCGTTACAGGACGAAAGACCTGACGGCCCTGCATTATGAAAAATGTGCTTGCGGACGTACACTGGTGCGCATGGACCGTATCCTGGGACGCAGCGACGACATGCTGATTATCCGTGGTGTGAACGTATTCCCGACACAGATCGAGTCTGTCATGCTGGAGATGCCGGAATTTGAACCGCATTATCAGCTGATTGTAGACCGTGTAAATAATACGGATACGATGGAGCTGCAAGTGGAGGTAAGGCCTGAATTCTATTCGGACGAAATCAAGAAAATGATGGATATGAAGAAGCGTCTGACAGCCCGTCTGCAAAGTGTATTGGGCTTGAGTGTAGACGTGAAGCTGGTGGAACCGCGCAGTATCGAGCGTAGTACGGGTAAGGCAAAACGTGTAGTAGACAAGAGAAAATTTGAAAGATAAATTATATCGCTATGATTGCAAAACAATTATCAATTTTTTTGGAGAATAAGTCGGGACGCCTTACGGAGGTGACCCGGGTATTGGCTGAAGGTGGTATCAACCTCTCCGCCCTGTGTATCGCAGAAACGGCCGATTTCGGTATTCTGAGAGGAGTGGTTTCTGAGCCGGAGAAAGCTTATCAGCTGTTGAAGGAAAACCATTTTGCCGTAAATGTGAATGACGTGGTAGGTATTTCTTGTCCTAACATTCCGGGAGCATTGGCCAAAGTGCTCCAGTATCTGTCGGACGAAGGAGTGTTCATCGAATATATGTATTCGTTTGCCAATAACCATATT
>OGYL01003469.1_pt1 | contig 10212 bp, 10 predicted proteins | sample 1576541 | NCBI WGS metagenome assembly OGYL01 (sample SAMEA3541551, study PRJEB24748) | human gut metagenome | biome: human gut; feature: human-associated habitat; material: faeces | place: China | collected 2012 | reverse complement strand
TGCATACTGCAAAAAGATGTTTTTCTGATTCATTTTAGGTAGATGAGTGACAGGCTATTGGTAAACATTACGCGGACAATTAAAAAAATAGGCTGCCTTTAAAGGCAGCCTATTTTTTTAATAATGTACAGAAAGTTTATACAAGCACTTATCACGCATCTACCTAAAACACTCAAAATCAACAGAGTAAGTAAATAGGACATAAATACAAAACTTCGATACCTACAAACCACTCTGACGCAGTACTTTCTCAGAGTGTCATGCAGTGCTTCCTCTGAGTGTAAGGAAGCACTGTATGAGAGGGTAACGAAGCACTGCATCAGCAGCTCACGAAGCACTGCATGACACCCCCAAACAACTGCCCGTCAAAGCTCGATGATTTCTTCGGGAGCGGTAGTCAGCTTCTCCAAGCCTTCGGCCGTCACTACCCAAGAGTTCTCGATACCCAACGGGCCGACTCCCGGCAATACGATTTTCGGCTCCAACGCAAAGACCATGCCTGGCTCCAATTCCTGCCGGATACGGGGAGCTATCACAGGAGCTTCATTGATTTCCAGTCCTATACCATGCCCGATAAACTTTGCCTTCTGTCCTACTCCCATGAAATAGTCGGCAAAACCAGCTTTTGTCACCATCTCAATGGCCTTGTTGTACAGGTCTTCACAGATGACACCCGGCTTGGCCATGGACGATACGGCTTCCTGTATCTCCAGACAGGTCTGATGGGCCGCATAAGCCTGTTCGCTCAGCTTGCCAACAGAGTATACACGGCTCATGTCGCACATGTATCCATAGAAGTTGCCGCCCATATCCACCATGAAACTCTGTCCGGGCTGTATCAGTGTACCGTTGGGGCCACCGGGAAGCGAAGGATCCAGTCCAGCCCCTCCCAATGCAAAATCATAAGGAGAAGGAGTAGCGGCATTGTCGCCCGCCAGCAGGCTGCCCATGAATATCTCCATACTCTGACCGAACACACGGAAGATGCCGAGACAACCTTCCAGACGCATCAGCCGTTCAATCTCTATGGAAAGCTGAAGGTCGGTCATACCAGGCCGGTAGACCGACGGAATCTGTTCGTAGGCTTTGGCATGAGCTACGCCCGAGCGACGGAAAAATTCAATCTCCATCTCAGTCTTTGTAGCACGTGCCTGACGTATCAGCGAAGAGCCGCAAGAAACGACCTCAGTTTCGGGAAAGCAGGCTGCCAAGCGGTTGTATTCCCTGAAAGAAAGTTCGTCCCCTTCCAGCATCAATTTCTGAGGTAACGGCAAGCCACACTCCTTAATCAGGTCAGGCAACTGTTCGGGTTTACGGATAGACATCACGTGTTCTCCCTCTATGGTATTGGGACGCTTCACGAACAAACGCGCAAAATCGTTCAACGGCAAGTACAAATAACCGCTGACCACGCGACCATATGTATAAATCAAATTGACATTGCAAGCAATAAGGGCAGCATCGATCCCCTGTTGAGCCATCAAAATGCGTATTTTATCACGTCTTTGTTTCAATTCTGGAAATAACATTTTCTTAGCTGTTTATGGTTTCTGCTTGCAAAGATAGTAATTTTAAGGAATAAGCATCACGCATCAAAAAGTAAGTTAACCTTTCATACGGACAGATAATCCGAAAATACCTACGAATAGGTATATTTCACTTCCTGACTAAAAACACTCTGCCCCGTACCTTCACAGGCACGGGGCAGCATAAACCACAAATACAAATACAACTAAACAAAGTTTTCCTTTAAATAATTCCCTGACCCATCATAGCGTGAGCCACCTTCATGAAGCCTGCAATATTAGCTCCCTTCACGTAGTTGATGTAACCGTCAGGTTCTGTCCCATATTTTACGCATTGTGCATGAATGCCGTGCATAATTGCGTGCAGTTTCTCGTCCACTTCGGCAGCACTCCAACTGAGATGCATAGCGTTCTGTGACATTTCCAATCCGGAAGTAGCAACACCACCGGCATTGACAGCTTTACCCGGAGCATACATAATCTTATGTTCAATGAACAAATCGATTGCTTCCGGCGTACAGCCCATATTTGAGATTTCTCCTACACACATCACTTTATTTTCAATCAACTGACGGGCATCATCACCATTCAGTTCATTTTGCGTAGCACAAGGCAGTGCAATATCAGCTTTCACTTCCCAAGGACGTTTGCCGGCAATAAATGTAGAACCGGGGAATTCGTCTGCATACGGAGCCACAATATCATTACCCGATGCACGGAGTTCAAGCATATAATCTATCTTGTCGCCACTGATACCATTCGGATCATAAATATACCCGTCCGGTCCGGAGATAGTAACTACTTTTGCACCCAATTCGGTTGCTTTGGTAGCAGCACCCCAAGCCACATTTCCGAAACCGGAAACAGCAACGGTCTTACCCTTTATATCAATGCCTTTAGTCTCTAACATCTGGTTCACGAAGTACAATCCGCCGAAACCTGTAGCTTCAGGACGAATCAGAGAACCACCGAATTCCAAACCTTTTCCGGTAAATGTACCGGTAAACTCACGCGTCAACTTCTTATACATACCGAACATATAGCCCACTTCACGGCCACCGACACCGATATCACCGGCTGGTACATCCATATCCGGACCAAGATGACGCCACAATTCCAGCATGAAAGCCTGACAAAATCTCATAATTTCACCATCACTCTTGCCACGTGGAGAGAAGTCGGAACCACCTTTACCACCACCCATAGGCAGAGTTGTCCGTATTTGTGGTCTTCGCTGTGGCCTTCATCATCTTTCATGCATTCTTAAACGTCTGTTCAAATCCTAAGAACTTCAAGATAGAAAGATTTACAGATGCATGGAAACGAATGCCGCCTTTGTACGGGCCAATGGCATTGTTGAATTGCACACGATAGCCAAGGTTGGTTTGTACATCACCTTTGTCGTCCACCCAAGTAACACGGAACGTAAAGATACGGTCGGGTTCAACCAAGCGTTCTATGATTTTAGCTTTCTCGAACTCTGGATGCTGGTTATAGATATCTTCGATGGAAAGAAGTACTTCCTTTACGGCTTGAAGATATTCAGACTCGCCGGGATGCTTTGCCTCTAAAGAGGACATAATTCGTTCGATATTCATAATATTACGTTTTAAAAGGTTTATCCTTTCGTGATTTTAAGGTTATTCAAACAAAATGTCAGCGAATAACACTGCAAATATAGGTAAACTTTTGAATTTACCTATATTTTCCAGCAATATTTTGATTAAATAATAATAAAACGTCAGATTAATTATGAATTATAATTTAAAACTTAGGGTTCATTCCCAGATTGTACATGATAAAGCCGTAAATGTCCGCCTGTTCCTCAAGCACCTTACTCATGGGCTTACCTGCACCATGTCCTGCTTTGCTATCGATACGGATAAGCGTAGGATTCGTTCCGTCATTACATTCTTGCAGGGTAGCTGCAAATTTGAATGAGTGGGCAGGAACCACACGGTCATCATGATCGGCTGTAGTTACCATCGTTGCAGGATACTTGGTACCGGGTTTCAGATTGTGCAGTGGAGAGTATCCTTTCAGGTACTCGAACATTTCCTTACTATCTGCACTTGTGCCGTAATCGCTTGCCCAGTTCCAGCCGATAGTGAACTTATGATAACGCAACATATCCATTACTCCTACCTGCGGAATAGCTACACGGAACAGGTCGGGACGTTGTGTCATACAGGCTCCTACCAGCAAACCACCATTGGAACCGCCTACTATGGCAATCTTATCTTTATTAGTATATTTATTATCGATAAGATATTCGGCAGCCGAAATAAAATCATCAAATACATTTTGCTTCTGCATCTTGGTACCTGCTATGTGCCAGTCTTCACCATACTCGCCACCCCCACGCAGGTTAACCTGTGCATAGATACCTCCATTTTCCAGGAACGGAATACGTGATGTAGAGAACCCCGGATTAAGGCTGATATTGAAGCCACCGTAACCATAAAGGAATACGGGATTCTTGCCGTCCTTCTTAAGATCTTTCTTATAAGTCAGGAACATCGGTATCTTTGTTCCGTCTTTGCTGGGATAAAACACTTGTTCCGTCACAAACTCGTCAGAATTGAAATCGACCTTCGGAGCACGGAAAAGCTCGTAGGTATTCGCATCCATATCATATTTATAAGTAGCACCGGGAATAGTAAATGAAGTAAATCCGAAGAAACATTCTTTATCATCCTTATCTCCCGTGAAACCTACAGAGCCAAGTGAAGGCAATTCTATTTCCAGTATTTCCTTACCATCCATCCCATATACATAAGCATGGTTGGCTGCATCCTTATCATAGGTCAGGAACAGTTTTCCACCTATCACTCCAGCATTCGAAAGTACATTCTCACTCTCCGGAACCAGTTCGGTCCAATCTTTCAGGGCAGGCTTATTGATATCTGCTATCATAAGACGGTACTTAGGTGCATCGTAGTTCGTAAACATATAAATCTTATCTCCTATCACTTCCATCGGAGCATAGTTATAATCCATATCCGTAGCCATTGTCACAAACGGAGCATTCGGTTTACGCAGATCTTTCATATACAAAGCATTTCCGCGCCCGTCACCGCTCTCATACAGGAACAGGACAGTCTCATCCTCATTTACACTGGCAGTATAAAAACGCTTGGGATGCGCCGGATTCTGATAAACCAGCTGATCCTGCGACTGCGGCGTACCCATCTTATGATAATAAATCTTATGATTCTCGTTTACGTTAGAAAATTCCTTTCCTTTCACCGGGGCGTCATAAGCGCTGTAATAGAACCCGTCTCCTTGCCAGGCAGCCCCTGTAAACTTCGCCCATTCGATGTGATCATCCAGCAGTTTACCGGTTTCCGTATCCATCACATAGATTTCACGCCAATCCGATCCGCTGCGTGATATGGTATATGCTGTATATTTTCCATTATTCGAGAAAGAGATACCCGATAAGGCTACTGTACCATCGTCCGAGAGTTTGTTAGGATCGAGGAATACACGTGGTTCACCGTCCAAGCTATCCTGTACATACAGTACGCTCTGGTTCTGCAAACCGTCATTCTTATAGAAGTAATACTTGCCGTGTTTCTTGAATGGTGTACCAATCTTTTCATAATTAGCCACATCCGTCAGTCGCTTCAGCAGAGCATCACGGAAAGGTATCTTAGACAAATAGCCGTTTGTTACTTTGTTCTGAGCTTCCACCCATGCAGCAGTTGCAGCGGAAGTGTCATTCTCCAACCAACGATACGGGTCGGGTACTTCTGTTCCAAAATAGACATCTACAGTATCCACCTTCGCGGTTTCAGGATACGTAAGCTTCTGTTGTTGTGCACATGACATCATGATGATACCGGTTGCGAATAAAGTTACTTTTTTCATATTATACATATATAAGAGTATGATTGTTCTCTCTTTCTTAAAATGATTGCAAAAAATATTTTATTTAGTTTAGGCGTTAAAATTACAAAAACAACCAATAGAAAACAAGGATTTTTCCCATTATTATACTTCAAATAGCATTTCCTGTCAGCTTCATTCTTTTTTTAATTATTTGTTTGTCTTTACAAATGAGAACTTTTATTTGTAATTCTCACAACACTTACTCCTTACATACTCCTTACCTACTCCTAATTATAGAACAAGGAGAAGGTAGGTATCAGGTTAGTCTAAGCCTGGTAGTACATACGTAGAAGTGCTGGTCACAATCCCCAAAGGAAAGTTTGTCTTTTTACTCTCCAAAGGAGTTTAAATATCATCAACTAAAGTAGATATTCTATCATTTCTTTGCATTTTGATGGTTTTTAAAGGTTTTATGGCTATTATCAAACCTCCTTTTGCCAAATAATCGCTAATCTTGCATCAGAAACCAAAGGTTAACTAAATCATGAGAAAGAAATCATTCATATTATTCCTGTTACTCATAAGTCATGTTTCCCTATTCAGTCAAAATTCTCTGACTGGAGACGCCTTACTGGAAAAGCAAATTTATGAAACCGGATTCATTCATGCCCCGCTACCTTTGGACACCTCCCGTTCTTTCGAAGAAAATGCGTTGAAAAAAGAGGTATTATCCAGTCAACCGTTTACAGAAACAGACAGTACAAACGGATGGACCCATTCCGGAACTGGCAGTATGGCTTTCTCTAATGAGAAATCCGTATCCGGCAAAGGTAGTATTCGTCTGACTTTTCCAACCGATACAGGAAAAAGAGCAGTCGGTTCTCCTTCCGACCCGGACTATGCAACTTATGGAAATAGCGGTATCACCTATCATGTCAATGGGCAAAATTGGGAGAAATATAACAGAATCGTTTTTTCCATCTATCCGGATTGTGACGGCGCACGTGTAGTCAACATGAATCTGACCTTCACAAACGTTAATTCCACAACCAAGGAAGGATACAATCATCCCAGTGGCTCCCACCTCATCAATCTGGTCAATAAAACATGGAATCACTGTTTTCTTGATATAGACGAATATCAACGGGATAAAGTAATGTCTATTCGTTTCGACACAGCTCTAAAAGGGAAAGACCGGACCACAGGTGATTCTGCCATTTATTACATTGACAATATCCAATTACAGCAAATCAAAGCCCCCGGAAAAGTAAGCGGATGGACTCCAACAGAAGATGCCATCATCTATTCTACAACGGGTTATACAACCAACAGCCAGAAAACCGCTCTCGTTCATAGTTTATTATGTAATCAGCAGACCGTATTCCAACTGATAAACTCTGCTACTAAAGAGGTGACATATGAGGGGGCATTGCAACGAAAACAAACCACCATCGGAGAATTCGGAGTTATTGACTTCACTGCCTTCAATCAACCGGGAGATTACCAACTGAAAGTAGGTAAAATCCTGACTCCAACATTCCGGATAGACGAAAAGCTATGGGATAATTCTCTTTGGAGAGTATTAAATTTCTTATTCTGCCAACGCTGCGGGCATCCCGTTCCCGGTAAACACGCGGCTTGCCACACGGATTTATTTTCCAAACATGATGGGAAAAGTATTTCTTATTCAGGGGGATGGCATGATGCAGGCGACTCGATATTTTTGATTGCTTCCTCAATCCGCTTCTGCTTCTGTCTGACAGTCCTTGGTATCCAGTCCATCTTGCGGATCTGATCCAGAATGGAACCGCGGATACGCAGGCTCGCATATGTCTCAAACTTTACGTCTTTTCCGGGATCAAACTTATCAATGGCATCGATAAGTCCGAATATTCCATAACTAACCAGATCTTCGTATTCCACATTGTATCCAAGATACATGCTGAGCCGGCCCGCAACCACTTTCACGAGCGGTGCATATTCCGTAATCAGCTTTTCTCTCAGCGCAGACGATGGATTTTTCTGGTATTCTCCCCATAGTTTTTCTCTGTCAACCGTTTTCATTGGAAGCCCCCACGTCTAAAGATTACTGTTCTTTCGCATCGGCATTCTCTGTATCCTCCGATGCCGTTTCATTCTCTTCTGCCTCAGGATCCTCTTCTTCCTGCGACAATGTACCATCCGTGGTTTCCTCGTCATTCATCCCGGCAAAATTGCGGTCAAGAACAATTTTGACCACACCGCCCAGAAGGTAAAATACAATCAGGACAATCAAAAGCATTTTCATGAAATCTGCCACTTCCATGTGTGCACAGATGCCCGCTACGCAGGCGACAAACCCGGCTGACAGCATCACAATCGCAGGTACTGATTTTGTTTTCATACTTACAGCCCTTCCTTAAATGATCTTAAGCGGCTTGCCCACCGACTTAATATAAAATTCTCCGGTATCACAATGCAGTTCCACTGTTCTACCATAATTGAGTCCTGTATCTTCCGCTACCAGCCGGATTCCAAGTTCTTTTAAAATCGCTTTGGCAGCCTCCGCATTCCTTGCTCCGATATTTCCTACATCCGAAAGTCCGCTTACCTCAAACATCCGCGCGCCCCCGGCAATCTTGGCGATCAGTCTTGGCTTACTTGCTCCCGCCGCAACAACTCGCTTTAACAATTCCCGAATTCCCGTATCTCCAAACTTAGCTATATTGCTGTTGTTTCTTACTTTTGTACTGTCAGGAAGCATATAATGCACCATGCCTCCCACTTTTGTCACCGGATCATAAAGAACCAGTCCAATACAGGAACCGAGACCTAAAGTCGTAATTACATCCGGAGCCTTGCAAACATTCAGGTCCGCCATGCCTACTTTTATGACTTCGCTCATATACGCATTCTCCTTATATTGAGATACCAAGTGACGTTAATATTTTTTCGTAAGAATCCTGCTCCGGCATCAAGATAAAATATCCGTTGATCGCCACATCCGCACAGATCTCCGTCTGTATCAACAATGCATTGTCACCGTACTGTCCAAATTCAATCGCCGGCACGCTCAAAATCGATGCTGCCATGTCCACCGCGATGTATGGAACGGACGGAGTGATGACAAGATTGGTCAGGGAGGACAATGCGGACAGATAAGATCCCGCAATGATATTGCCGATCTCTTTTAATGCGGAAAGTTCCATCTCGCCAAACGGCTGGTCATCCGGTTCGTTTGTCATCATCAGCTTGTTGACCAGATAACGTGCAGACGGAATATCCAGAAGGAACATCATGCTTCCCTCAATATCTGTCTCCACCTCAAGGAAAATGCCGACAATTGTCTCATCTTCCGCTCCTACCGCCATTCCCAACTGTGATACTTCCATCAGCCGGATGCTCGGTACATTCATATCGATCTTCATGCCAAGCATATTTGCAATGGCTGAAGTGGCATTTCCTGCTCCGATATTGCCGATTTCACGCAATACGTCCAGGTACATGTCATTCACTTGCTCTAGTGTCATATTACCCATGAACGTTTTTTCTCCTCTCAACATAATATATCCATGGTTTTCTAAGAGGAATGTCTCCGGTTCTCTCCCGCTGCATTCCCTGTAGTAAAACAAGCAGGTTAGCGGAATGTATTCCATTCCGCTAACCTGCGCACACGTCTATGCACGCATATGTTCTGTGTGCTTATGCGTTGTCATCCACCACCGAGTTAATCTCGAGAAGTGAGATCAGATCATCGCCGTGTTTACCGATTCCATTGATGAATTTACCCTTGTTGGTCGATTTTTCAATTTCATCCTCACTTAAATTGACGACTTCCTTCACCTCGTCGACAATCACACCGATCGCGCCCTTTTCTTCCAGCTTTAAGATGATGATACGGCTTGCGTTCGTGAACACATCATCCTCCAGCCCCATCTTGTTGCGGATACTCATTACGGATACGATCTCACCGCGCAGATTGATCACGCCCTTAAAGTAGGACTGGATCTTCGGGACACGGGTAATCTTCTGCATACGCACGATGTTGTCAATATAGCTGATATCAATTCCGTACTGCTCGCTTCCGACCATTACGACAATATACTGTTTTGACTCTTTGTCAATTACTTCCACGTTCTTTTCTGCCATGTTGTCCGCCTCCTCTTACATCAGTACATTCACATCAAGGATCAGTGCCACTTCACCATCGCCAAGGATCGTTGCGCCGCTGATGATCTTGTTGTTGTTTATGTATTTACCAAGTGACTTGATAACGATTTCCTGCTGTCCGATCAGGTTGTCGACCACAAGGCCTGCCAGATTCTCGCCCTTCTGTACAATAACAACCGTCAGGCTCTCCGGCTCTTCTTCTTTCGGCTCAATATCCAGAACCTGATCCATACGGATCAGCGGAATTACCTTGCCGCGGAGGTGAATCACTTCCTGAGCCTCCACATACTTGATATCCTTCACCGGAATATCCTCGATGTTGGAAATGGAACCAAGTGCGATTGCGTATTTCTCATCGCGGATCTCTACCATGAGTGCCTGGATGATCGCAAGTGTCAGCGGCAGGCGTACGGTAAAGGTCGTTCCCACACCGAGCTCTGTCTTTACTTCCACATCGCCGCCGAGAGCCTCGATATTGGATTTTACAACGTCAAGTCCTACGCCACGTCCGGAAATATCGGTAATCTTCTTCGCCATGGAAAAGCTCGGCAGAAACAGCAGATTGATGATCTCTTTCTGGCTCATTGTCTCAGCCTGCTCCTCAGTGATGACACCGCGCTCGATTGCCTTGTTGCGCACAGCCTCCACGTCGATTCCGTTACCGTCATCGCCAACCTGGATGATGACATTGTTGCCTTCCTGA
>OGYL01003467.1_pt1 | contig 10212 bp, 7 predicted proteins | sample 1576541 | NCBI WGS metagenome assembly OGYL01 (sample SAMEA3541551, study PRJEB24748) | human gut metagenome | biome: human gut; feature: human-associated habitat; material: faeces | place: China | collected 2012 | reverse complement strand
TAAACGATAAATGGAATCAGGACAACATGCACGTGATAGCATATATCTCTAACTATGATCCTGACAACATCAATGCATGCACAATTGAAAACACTGCTGCCATCAACCTCGACGGAACAACGGGCATTAAAGTTGCCATCGATGAAAAGGCTGCCGAAGGCGACGGAGCGACATACAACCTTGCCGGACAGCGCGTAGGCAAGTCATGGCGCGGCATGGTGATACGCAACGGAAAGAAATATATGGCACGATAAAACGGCACAGTAACTTGTTCTCTTAAAAATACAGTCGAGATAAGGCCTTTAATGGTTTAAAATGTTAAAACTATCATATACTTAAATTTTTCTTACTATACACAACAAAAACGAAGGCCTTATCTCGACTGCATTTGTTTTAATATTTTCACCCAAGACACAACAACTAAATGGCAGCTATGCCGCACTAAATAAACAGAAAACTTTTTTATTTTGACGCTCTCAGAATGGCCATGCTCTACGCATAAGCGCAGTTTGGACTAAAAAACGCGCAAAATGCGTCTTTCGAGTTAAACGGTTGACATACAGCAGGTTATGTATTTTCATAAAGAGAAACGCATTTGTTAAAAAACATAACTGGCATGTTTACCACTCAAAAACGGCCCGTTTACCATCCGAAAGCATGCCTTTCATGACGCAAAAGCTATGGTTTTATGATGCAAAAGGCATGGTTTTGGAACATAAAAAGGCTTCAATCGTGAACGTAAGTTAAACAAAAAGGACAGCCATGAGCTGTCCTTTAACGTTTGTTATATGTCGGATTTCTATTTTACAGAAAACTCTATACACGCAGAGTGTAAACATTTTTTCTGATGCATATAACGTTTACACATCCTTGCATCACCATTTCAGCTTGCCGTATTTGTCCTTATACCACAGCTGCCATGCGTTAACCATGTTCTGCCATATAACGTAGGCGCATGGAGCTACGGCGGCTGTAGGGTTAAGGAATGTCACCGTAAGCCATATACCCACCATGGTGTTCTTCTGTCCGAGGGCCTGTCCGGCACTAACGCTCTCGCCGTAACAGCGGCCTACGCCCTTGCCTATGCTGAAGAGCAGCAGGGTTACGCCCAACGGAAGGACGAGAAGAAGGATAAGACTGAGACCCGACACGGTGGCTGCAACGATGTTGTGGAGCGTAAGGCCCATCATTATCGAGAGGTTGAATGCCCACATATAGAAGGCAAGATTCTTCTGCTTCTTTATCTTCTCGGCAAACTTAGGCAGAAAACGGCGCGTGAGCAGGGCCAGACAGAGCGGCAGCAGAAGCACCGTGATGACGCGCTTGAGTATCATCATGAAGGCGAAGAGGAAACTTATGTCGGCACTCTTCTCAACCATCGGGAAGAAGAGCGGAATGATGATAGACGTAACGCAGTTGGCTATTATCGTGTAGATGGTCAGCGAGGCGATGCTTCCGCCCAGCTTCTCGGTTATCACGGGCGCGGCGGCTGCCGTAGGACATATTACGCAGATGAACACTCCCTCGAGTATAATCTTTGTCTCAGGACTGTCAACCAGGGATATTGCCAGCACCATTATTGCCGACAAGGCCACGCGTATGCCCTGAAGCCAGAAGTGCCATGCCCTTGGACGAAGGTCGTCTATCTGTATCTTGCAGAACGTAACGTAGAGCATTAGGAATATCACGATGGGCAGAATCTTGACCACATAAGGGCCTACTGCCTCGCCTACTGGGACGAGCGGACTTATAGTAGTGAACAATGTGTAGACTATGGCACCGAAAACCATGGAGCAAGGCAGCGTCCATTTCTTAACAAAATCAATAATACCCATGACTAATAACCTTTATTGAAAACAGGTGCAAAGGTAAACATTAATTATGACAAGGGTGCGGCTGTGTCTTTCTTTTAGTATCATTTGAACATAAAAAACATATATTGCACCGCCGCACGGAGCAATATATGTTAACGAATGAGCACTTCCGGTAACGGATGCGCAACTATTTCACGAACTCAAGACTGCCGGGAATCTTCTGCCATTTGCCCCTGACGGCAAACTTCAGCGTGCTTCCGTCTTTCTTGTTGTACGAGTATGTGCCGTCGCTGTTACGCTTTATCACGGCTGTAAAGTCCTCACTGCCGTAGTCGTTGATAACTTCTATCTCCGCCTCATGCTTGTTCTTGATTTTCGACGACACGATAATCCACTTGCTCGAACTCTGTTTCGACCCGATGAATCCGTCAACTTTGCCCAACACTGCCTGCCCCGGCACGTCCACGTTCTTGTCGTAAAGGTTCATCGTTATGTATATTTTATATTCGTCGTTGCGAAGAGTAACGTTGAACGTCGAGTCGGTCTGGGCCGGCAACAGCAGCGGAACGAGGCTCATAAAGAGCGCAAAAATAAGTTTTTTCATAAGCTAATGTATTGTTTCTGCAAAAATAATCAGTTACGCTCAAACTCTTCTCTCAAAACATCTAAAAAACATTATAGCCATGAATTATTTTCTTAAATAAGATTTCTCGGTATCATCACATAACCCTTACTGCACAATCCGCTGCCGATGAAACGGCCATTTTTTGGCAATAATCCCCATTATTACCTTCACATCTCCCATTACTCCCATCAGTCCCATACCTCCCATCCCCCTCCATTACACCACCCATAAACAAAAAGGCGCGCCACTTTCGTAGCGCGCCTTTAACCGTATAGTGCGGATAATAGCCCTGATTATTCAGCGGCATTCACCGCATAAAGCCAATATTATTTGGCGTTGATTTCCTTAAGCAGACGGTCGGCATGTCCCCACTTGTCCATCATGAAGAGCACGTAGCGGATGTCTACGCCGATGCAGCGTGCGAGATTCTTCTCAAAATAGATGTCGCTTGACAGGCTGTCCCAGTTGCCGTCGAATGCAAGACCGATGAGTTCGCCCTTTCCGTTGAACATTGGCGAACCGCTGTTACCGCCAGTAATGTCGTTGTTTGTCAGGAAGCAGAGCTGCATCTTGCCTGTGGTCTTGTCCTGATACTGGCCGAAGTCCTTGGCTGAGAGAAGCTCCGACATGATTGGCTCTGCATAATAGTCGGTGAAGGTCTTGCCCTGTTCCATCTTCTTAACCATGCTCTCGGCTGTTGTGTAATAGCCTGAAGGCGAGCCGTTCATAGTGAATCCGCCTACACGTCCGTAGCTCAGACGCATTGTCATGTTGGCGTCGCTGTAGTGAGGCATATCCTCCTCCATGCGCAGCTTGGCAGCGCAGAGATATTTCTCCTGCAGGTCGATAGAGTCGCTGAGCGCTCCGAGAGCCTCACGCTGGTCTGCCAGATAGTCCATAAGCGAAAGTCCGAGCTGTATGCCGGGATCCTTAGCGGTGCTCTTCTTGTTGAAGTAAATCTTTGCACCCTTCTTCATCAGGATTGACTTTTTGTAGAGATAGTCAACGTAAGCTGTGCAGTTGCCCTTGAACTTCTTGTCTATTGTAGCATAGAACGACGGCAGATACTTCTTGTCCACGTGCTCGCGATAGTTCTGGAGCAGAGCTGAGAACACCTCTTTGTCCAATGCCTCGTCCCATGAGTCGCTGTTGTCCTCAAACTCGTTGTACATCTTTGTTGAATCCTTTTCAGAGCCTTTGGCCTCCATTCCGTTGCAGTATTTGAGCGCGCGTGTAGCCAGCTCGCATGTTCCGCGGAATGTCTCTGACCAGTAATAGAAGGCACGCATACGGTCGAAACGCTCGCCGTAGAGCTTTGCCATCTTGTCAAAGTCGAGCTTGCCTTTCAGATATCCTGTCTTGTCCTGATACTGGCGGATAAGTTTCTCGTAAGCCTGTTTCTGACCGATGATACCGATAGAATCGATACATTTGTTCATTCCCATGGAGTTTTTCCAGTAGTTGGCGCTCTGTGCGAACTTAGAGTCATACTTGATGCGCACTGCCTCGTCGGCCTCCATGTGGCGTTTCATTATCTCCTGCTTTACGCCGCGCACCTGAACACGTGTGGCATTGCCTGCGTCGCGCATCTCCTTGATGCCGTAAGACGAGAGATAACGCTCGGTGCTTCCGGGATAACCTACGGTCATTGCAAAGTCGCCGTCCTTGTATCCCTGCAGCGAAACCTGTGCCCAATGCGGTGCTTTGTAAGGCACGTTGTCTTTAGAATATTCTGCCGGACCGTTAGTCTTCGGGTCGGCATATATACGGAACACGCTGAAGTCGCATGTCTGGCGCGGCCACATCCAGTTGTCTGTCTCGCCACCGAACTTACCCATCGACTTAGGTACGGTGAACACGAGGCGCACGTCGGTGAACATGCGGTATGTAGTGGCAAAATACTGGTTGCCCTCATAGTAAGGATCAATCTCCACGTGGAGTCCCTTGTCGGTCTTGCGTGCCTCGTCTGTCATGGCAGCAGCCACTGAGTCGATGAGTTCTGTGGCCTTGTCGGCAGGCAGATCGTCCACTCCGAGAGCCTTAAGACGCTGACTTACGTCCTCCTGCTTAACCATGAAGCTCACAAAGAGGTTCTCGTTAGGAAGCTCTTCTTCATAGCTCTTGGCATAGAAGCCGTTGAGCATGTAGTCGTGCTCCACGGTAGAGTGGCTGCGTATTGCCTCAAAACCGCAGTGATGGTTGGTGAATACAAGGCCGTCGGGCGACACAACCACGCCCGAGCAGAAGCCGCCAAAGAGCACTACAGAATTCTTGATGGCATCGTTGCTGCCATAAATGTCGTTGTAAGGAAGACTGAAACCATAAGATTTCATCTGGTCGTAAACAGCCTGTGGCAGGTTGTAGAGCGTCCACATTCCTTCGTCAGCATGAGCCATGGGGGCAGCCGCCATGAGCGCTGAAAGTAATAGAGCTTTTGCTTTTTTCATTGTGTTTGATTTAAAAAGTTAAGGATATTTTATCCGGTTTATTGATTTCTTCTTTATTATTGATAATTAACGATTTCATCGCTATTTCCATGCCGCACCACATTACACGGCGCAAGGCATGCCCTGCGGCATGTTACTTGCGGAAGTATTTGCCGACGACGGGCAGACCAGACAGCGGAAAGTCGCGCTTGACAATCATCGCCATGAACAGCACTATGAGCAGTGTGTTGACGCCGAGGGCAGCCCACATGGGCAGGTCGGCATTGACAATGCGCATGGCAACGAACATAACGAGGGCCACGCCGACGTAGAGCATGATTTCCTTAATAGGATAAGCTATTGGATAATGCTTCTGACCTACGAAGTAAGAGAGCAGCATGGCTGTGCCGTAGCCTGCAAATCCTCCCCACGCACAGGCCATATAGCCGAAGCGGGGCACGAATATCACGTTGACAAGGATGAGCACAAGGCAACCCACGCCCGAGAACCAGGCTCCCCAGATGGTCTTGTCGATAAGCTTATACCAGAACGACAGGTTGAAATATACGCCCATCATTATCTCTGCAGCCATCACAATAGGCACAACCTTCAGTCCGCTCCAGTAGTCGCGGCCGATGAGATGGCGTAAAATGTCCATATATCCTATCACGACGAGGAAGGCAAGAAGGGTGAAGATAACAAAATATTTCATTGCCTTGGCGTAGGTTTCGCGGTTATCTTTGTCCTTCGCCTTGCCGAACACAAACGGCTCGTAGGCATAGCGGAACGCCTGAGTTATCATGGCCATAATCATTGCTATCTTGCTGGCAGCGCCGTAGATGCCGAGCTGCGAGTGGGCGTCGGCATTCTTGTAGATATAAGGAAAGAGAATCTTGTCGGCCGTCTGATTAAGTATTCCGGCTATACCCAGCACCAGTATAGGCCAGCTGTAAGACAGCATGCGGCGCATAAGGGCGCGGTCAAAAGTGTATTTAAAGCCCGTAAGTTCCTTTACAAGCAGGAACATGAGCGAGGCTGAGCAGAACAGATTGATGTAGAACACATAGCCTACGCCAACCGCCGGACTGTAGATATTGCCGATGAAACCGCCGTTTCCGCCATTTTCGTAGAGCGCAGGTAACAGCAAGAAGAACACCAGGTTGAGCGCGATGGTAAGCACGATGTTAAAGAGCTTCAACGCGGCAAACTTTATCGGGCGCTTCTTATAGCGCAGATATGCGAACGGTATGCACTGAAAAGCGTCGAGCGCAACGGCTATGGCCATAACCCATACATAAGAAGGATGCTCGGCATAGCCCATTGCCGATGAAATGGGACTTATGAACGCCAGCACCAGCACTACGAACAGAAGCGAGGTAAAGCCCACGGCCATGAGCGTGGTTGAATATACTTTCTGCGGATTTTCGCCCTCCTTGTTGGCAAAGCGGAAGAATGTTGTCTCCATACCATAGGTAAGGATGACGAGCAGCAGCGCCGTATAGGCATACACGTTGGTTATAACTCCGTAGCCGCCGCTTGCTGCCGAGAGCTTAGCGGTGTATAGGGGCACGAGCAGATAGTTGAGAAAACGGCCCACGATGCTGCTCAGTCCGTAGATGGCCGTGTCTTTTGCAAGACCTTTAAGATTACTCATAATATCTAATAAGTTATATTTTCTGACATCATATTAACGCTCTTCTTACTGCCCTGAGGCATCATCCGAAGAACATATAGCATATGGCTATGGCCGCTATCACGCCGGCAAGGTCGGCCAACAGGCCGCAGGCCACTGCGTGGCGGGTGTATCTTACGCCCACACTGCCGAAATATACGGCAAGGATATAGAACGTAGTGTCGGTGGAACCTTGGAAAATGCAGCTCAGACGGCCCACGAACGAGTCGGCGCCGTAGGTTGTCATGGCGTCCACCATCATGCCTCGCGCACCGCTGCCCGACAGCGGTTTCATCAGTGCCGTGGGCAATGCGCCCACAAAGTCGGTGTTGCCTCCGCAGGCCTCAACCACCCATTTTATGCCGCCAATGAGCATATCCATGGCTCCCGAAGCACGAAAAACGCCGATTCCAACGAGGATTGCCACCAGATAAGGTATTATTCTTACTGCCGTTGAGAATCCGTCCTTGGCGCCCTCGATGAACGCATCATAGACGTTCACCTTCTTTCTGACTCCTGCAAGGATGAATGTTATGATGATGGTGAACAGCAGAATGTTTGCAACCGACGTGCTAACTATGTTCATCTGCTCCTTGTCGAGCCTGCCGAAGCCCCACATCACGGCTGCCACTGCCACGCAAAGACCGCCCAAGGTGAGCAGCATCACGCGGTTAATAAGGTTAATGCGCTGATAAATACTGGTGACGATGATGCCCGTAAGCGTTGAGAAGAATGTGGCAAGAAGTATGGGGATGAATATGTCGGTAGGCTGCGCCGCGCCGAGCTGGGCACGGTAAACCATTATGGAAACGGGGATAATGGTAAGTCCCGACGTGTTGAGCACGAGGAACATAATCATCGGATTTGTGGCTGTGTCTTTCTTTGTGTTCAGCTCCTGCATCTGTTCCATGGCCTTGAGTCCGAGCGGAGTGGCGGCGTTGTCCAGGCCGAGCATGTTGGCGGCTATGTTCATGAATATGCTGCCCGTAACGGGATGGCCCTTCGGTATGTCGGGAAAGAGCCGGGTGAACACCGGACTAAGCACCCTTGCGAGCGCATTGACCACACCGCCGCGCTCGCCTATCTTCATTATGCCGAGCCACAGCGACAACACGCCTGTCAGGCCGAGGGATATCTCGAAAGCCGTCTTCGACGAGGCGAACGTTGAGTTCATTATCTCGGGAAACACTTCTGTGTCGCCCATCACCACAAGCCTGAAAAGGGCGATGACGAAGGCCACCACGAAAAATGCTATCCAAATATAATTCAGTACCATACAATCTGCAAAAATAAGATTTTTATCCGGCTTTGCAAAAAGTTAAGCCTTTTAATATATTTTTTCATGACGTTTAGCCCGTCTATAAGCCTTTTTGAGCGTCAGGATGCTTATTATACGGCATTGAGGGCGTACTAAAAGACTGTTTGTTGATGTATTTTTTACAACAAATGCAGTACGATGAAATGCTATGATATATGTAAACATTTTTCACGACTGCGCAAATGGTTTTCCAAAAGGCCATGTTTTAGCCTGCAAAAGGTGGCCTTTTGGACGCTAAAAGGGCACCTTTCAGGGGCTAAAAGGCGGCCTTTTGCAATGCAATTTGTAAGTATCTGAAAAAACAAGGAGTTACCGACGGCATCATAATCAGTCAGGCAACTCCTTAGAATGTGTGTCATAAATAGCATTGAAATAAAGGTTTTTGCTGTATCATAAACGCCGGTTAAGGCGTCATCACGACGCATGCGGCTGAAGGAATGTCTTTGTATTTATGCCGTCAATATGCATCCGCGACGGCGGATAAGATGCATGTAGCGGTCGTAAACCTCGTCGGCTATGTCTTTCCATGGGCGTGCCAGCGTGGCGCGTGCGTTGTCTCCGGCAACAGTGCGAAGGCGTTCGTCGGCAAGAATCTGCAACAGGCGAGCCGTGAAGTCCTTCTCATCGGCACTGCACAAAAATCCGTTTACGTTGTCCTTTATCACGCTTGCCGCCGTTGAGCCTTGCGCCATGAGCGACGGCGTGTGCATGGCTGCCGCCTCGCGCACCACGAGCGGCGCATTGTCGTAGAGCGAAGGGAAGAGAAACACGTCGGCAGCTGCATAACAGCGCTTCAGCTTCTCGCGGTCGGTTATCTGTCCGAGGAACGTTATTCTGTCGTCAAGGCCCTTTGACAGCACCATCTGTCGCAGTTCGCCGGCGGCATATCCAGTGCCAATGAAATACATGTGCCATGAGCGGTCGCGCATGTTGGCGAGCGAACGGATGATGAGTTGCGGATTTTTCTCGTATATATGCTGCCCGACAAAGAGCAGCACCGGTTCGCCGTGTGGCGCTCCGAGCATTCTTCGTCCTTCGTTTCTGAGCAGGTCTATGCGTGTGTCGGCGGCAAAGTCGTTGCCGTTATCCACCACTTCCACCCTGCCCTTGTAGCCATATTCGCGCAGAGTCTCTTCAACAGATGCCTGCGGAATCCACACTTCGTCGGCCTGACTGTAGAAGTCTATCACATTTTTCACCATATAGTCGACAACCATCTTGTTGGGTATGGCGCGCTCAAAGTCGGCCCGGTATTTAGAGTGGAACGTGGCAACGATGGGTATATTCTGCTCGCGCGCAATTTTCAGCGCCAGCTTTCCCGACGAAAACGGACTATGGGCATGCACCAGCGAAAAACCTATCTTACCGATACGCGAGCGGAAAGGCAGGTCAACACGTGGAAATCCCATACGGTAAGGCTTTCGCATGGGTATAGGCAAGGAGAAATAATTGTAAACGGGAAACTCCTCTTTGTACACCGTACCGGGCACTGAAGGCGTTACCACGCACACGTTGTTGCACTTGCGGTTAAGCCACCGCGCATAGTTTTGCACCGTTACAGATACCCCGTCCATTATCGGCGGAAAGCAGTCGTTGAAAATTCCGAGCATCTTTTATATGTTTTATCTTGTTATGATGCAAAGTAACAAAACAGTCGTTACTCCTGCGTTTCTATCGTCTGACAATGACGTTTCAATATGTTTACCATTGTGTTACTTGACATATTAAAGTCGCCCTACGCCTGCCCTGCGTGCCTGTTTTATCTTTCACGGACGATGTTAACGGCTTGTGAGTAAACAAAAAAGCGGAGACGCGCCGCCGCACTGCCTCCGCCAAAAATATATGTATATGATCTTATTGTCCAACCGGCGCGAGCATGTCCGCCACGTCGTCAATATTTCCGTCGCACGGGGCCGGCTCTATGCCCAGCAGGCGCGACAGAAGGGGATATATGCAGGTGTTGTCGAACATGACGGTCTTCACATATCCGTGTCTGAAGTCGGGCCCCTCGGCACGGAAGGGCACGTTAAGTTCAGAGCTGTAGGGGTCGAATCCGTGGTTGCCCGGCACCACCTTTCCGTCTTCCGACACTGTCCATCCAACGTCGGGCAGCACCACTATCGGAGCAATGTTGCGGTTGGTGCCATAATGGAAGCACTCGGGCACTTCATCTCTCTTCCACGTCCGTATGTGCGCCACGCCCTTCAGAGCGTTAATTATGTCGTCCTCATGTCCCTTCTTGGGGAATATCAGCGTTGGCAGGTCGGGCATCACTCGCTCGCACCAGTCGGGTTTCAGATATTCAGAGAGGCGTATTATGCGCTCGGGCGATGTGGATGCCATGCCGTGGTCGGACG
>OGYL01003450.1_pt1 | contig 10255 bp, 9 predicted proteins | sample 1576541 | NCBI WGS metagenome assembly OGYL01 (sample SAMEA3541551, study PRJEB24748) | human gut metagenome | biome: human gut; feature: human-associated habitat; material: faeces | place: China | collected 2012 | reverse complement strand
TTATAGACTCCGCTACTTTCGGCAGAGTTCAGGAAGAAATGGTTCAAGAATTTCGGAGAAAGGCGACTTTTGCTTAAGTTTGCCAAACTCAGCGTGTTAGGCTAAGTGCGTTTTTGCTCGAATTCATTTTCGAATGCCGAATCGAACACTGCTTTTTGAAGCTAAGTCGTTGGATTTTAATGATTGGCAGAAAAGGAAAGGTTTATTTTCGAATGGGCTTTCGAACTCACTTTCGCATCATATAAGATATAAATAGATATTATAATAAAAATATAAATTTTGAAACGACGTTTCACAATGTGAAACATTATTTTTAGGAGGATTAAAATCATGGCAAAGAAAGTTGTTACATTTGGTGAGATCATGCTTCGTCTTGCACCGGAAGGATATTATCGTTTTGTACAGGCAGATACACTTGGTGCAACTTTTGGCGGTGGTGAGGCAAACGTTGCAGTTTCCCTTGCAAACTATGGACACGACGCTTACTACGTAACCAAGCTTCCGGAAAATCCACTGGGAGCGGCATGTGAGTCGGAGCTTAGAAAATACGGCGTTCATACCGATTATATTGCCCGCGGCGGCGAGCGTTTGGGCATCTATTTTGTTGAAAAGGGCGCGTCACAGAGGGCGTCTAACGTTGTGTATGACCGGGCACATTCTTCCATTTCCACAGCAAAAACAGAGGATTTTGATTGGGATAAGATTTTTGACGGTGCAAAGTGGTTCCACTTTACCGGCATCACTCCGGCTGTTTCCGACGATGCAGCGAAAATCAGCCTTGAGGCCTGCAAAGCTGCGAAGGCAAGAGGCGTGGAAATAAGCTGTGACTTAAACTTTAGAAAAAAACTTTGGTCCAGCGAAAAGGCCGGCAAGGTAATGGGCGAACTTATGCAGTATGTTGACGTGGTCATTGCCAATGAAGAAGATGCGGAAAAGGTGTTTGGCATTAAAGCCTCTCAGACGGACATCACATCAGGAAAGCTCAGCGATGAAGGCTACAAAGAGGTTTGCCAGCAGCTAATTGACAGATTTGGCGTGAAAAAGGTTGCAATTACACTGCGTGAGAGCATTTCGGCTTCTGTGAATAATTGGTCGGCACTGCTTTATGATGGAAAAGATTTTTATAAATCAAAAAAATATACCATTAACATTGTAGACAGAGTCGGCGGCGGCGATTCTTTCGGCGGCGGTTTAATTCACGCGCTGCTGGAGAATTACAGCATGCAGGATACCATTGAATATGCGGTTGCTGCGTCTTGCTTAAAACATACCATCGAGGGTGACTTTAATTTAGTTTCTGAGTCCGAAGTAAAAGCTTTAATGGGCGGCGACGGTTCAGGACGGGTACAGAGATAGTTGATTCTGTTTTATCAGCGGCGCAGCTTTTGTAAGCTGTGCCGTTTCATGTTTGGGAGTGAAAATATTGCCTGAAAAAATAGTAGATATTCATGCACATGCGTTTGACGACAAAATTGCGGTAAAAGCAACTGAAAATTTGCACCATTATTACGATATTCAGCCGGCAGCAGACGGAAGGCTGGTGCACCTGACGGAGAGCGCGAAAAAAAATAAAATTGATAAGCTGGTGGTTTGTGCAACCGCCACAAAACCAAAACAGGTGCAGATGATTAACGACTATGTTTCCTCGCTTTTAAGCGAACACATTGTTGGCTTTGGAACGCTGCACTGTGATTTTGACGAAATGGACGCTGAAATAAACCGTTTCAAAGAACTGGGTCTATCGGGGATTAAGTTTCATCCGATTTTTCAAGGCTTTAAAATTGATGATGACAAGGCCATGCAAATGTATGAAAAAATTGGCAGCAAGTTTCCCGTGCTGATTCACGTGGGCGACAAAAACGTGAAAGACGCAACGCCAGGGCGGTTGGCAAGCGTTATGAAAGAGCTGCCCCAGGTGATCTTTATCGCCGCTCATTTAGGCGGATATGGCGAGTGGGAGGAAGCAAAAAAATACCTCATTGGTAAAAATGTGTATATTGATACCTCAAGTTCCATTCGGTTCCTGCCGCCGGAAGAGTCTGCGGCCATTATCAGGGCTCATGGGACCGACAGGGTTCTATTCGGAACGGATTATCCGCTTTCAAATCATAAATTTGAATTTGAATGTATGAAAAAGCTAAATTTAACAAATGATGAATATGAAAAAATTTATTGGAAAAATGCATTCCAATTATTAAATTTAAAATAATATTCTTACAAAACTGTTAAAATGTATCGGGAATATATTTGCTTTGCATGCAGAAATTAAATGTATGAAAATATCAACATTAGATGTTTTCAAATTTAATTTTGGAGGTGTGAAATGAAAAAATTATCGGTAACATTTATAACAGTTTTTATGTTTCAGTTGTTATTATATCCACTGACGGCGTTCGCACAAACCTTGGTTGCAAACGATTTTACAAAATCTACCCCCAGGGATACGACGCTTTCTTTCAGCGCAAATGATTTTATAGGAAGCGCAAACCCGCCCAGCGGGAAGAGCTTGGTTTCCATTCGGTTTGACCAGGTGACAAACCCCACGGCCGGAAATTTAAAGCTTAATGGAAGTGTGGTGGGTAAGGGGAACACCGTTTCTGTGGGCGATTTAAACGGTCTGACCTTTGTACCCACAACCGGATATGAAGGAGAAGCAATTTTTACCTGGACGGCAAACTATGGGGGGGCACAGTCGCCTTATCCCGGTGCTGTTGTCATAACAATTGGCTCAGGAGTGGAAACCCCTTCTGTAATCCCGGAGGGAGAGCAAACAGAGGAGGGCGAAACGCCGCAGGAGCCACAGACGCCGGCAGTTCCGGAAAAAGGCGAAACCCAGCAGCCCCAGCAGGAAAATTATGCTGAAAAAGAAAATTATGACGGCAAATCTGAAAACAATGCACAGCAAAATGCAGAAGTGAAGCAGGAAGAAACGAAAGAAGCGGCGCCCAGCCAAAATAACGAGTTAAAGCCTCTCAGATATGAGGATATGCTTTCTCACTGGGGTGCATATTCTGCCGGTATGCTTGCATCGCGGGGCTATGTAATCGGTGAAGATTTCGGAAACAATTTTTATTTTAATCCGGACGAAAAAATCAACCGGTTCGAATTTGTGCTGATGGTTAACGCCATTTTTGGTGTGAAACCAAAAGACAGCCTGGCCGACAACCCGTTTTCAGACAAAAACGTTCCCGCTTATGTAATGCGAGTGGGCATTGCGGCCTATGAATATGATATTATTGCAGGCACAAAGGGGAAGGATGGGCTGCTTTATTTTAATCCCTATGACGCAATTACAAGGGCTGAAGCTATTACGATAGTGGACTATGCCCTGCGGCTAGATTCTTACGGTGTGGACGAAGCGGAGTTTAAAGATGTGAAAAACATTCCAGACTGGGCCATGCAGTCTGTGAAAAATTTAGAGGCATATGGCATCATTCAAGGGTATGAGGACAACACAATCCGGCCATATACCAGCATCACCCGCGCACAGGCTGCTGAAATGATTTGGCAGGCTTTAAAATTTTTAGATGTGAAACGAACCTCAAACGCGGTGTTTACAACCGTTATTTACGGAGATTAACAAAAAAACGGGACTGCCTGTCAGGCAATCCCGTTTTTTAAAAAAGGGGGACAGCATCGCGTAGATGCCAAATGTATTTTGTGAGGTCTATTTTCATTATGCTCACATTATTTTTTATTTATACATAGAACTTTATTTTTTATTCGGCAGGCTCAGCATCAGGAGCCTGAGATACGTCCGCCTGGTCGCCTTCCGGAGTGTCGGTATTCTGGCCGTCCCCATCCTGCGGCGCGGCGTCACTGGTTAACAGCTGCTCAAAGCCTGTACCGTCAGCTTTCACCCTGCACATGCCCTGGGTAGCAATGTAAATAATAACGTCGTCATCCAACACATTAAAGATTTGCACTTCGCCAGAAACCAGCTGTTTGATGTCGCCTGTGGCAAAATCCATGGCATAGAGCGCCGGTGCAGCCTGCGCTTCCGATTCACCTGACAGCGAATTTAAATAGTCCTCTCTGTTTAAACCAATGAAGAAAAGCTTGTCGCTGTTGGCATTCATATAAGTAACCATATACTGCTGGCCAAGTTCGGAAACCCCGCCGTCTTTTAAGTTTTTGCGTACGATGGTATAATCCAAATCTGCACCGCTGGAAATCTTGTTGCCTTTGGATGCATCGTTATACATTCTTACATAGTATAAATCGTCGCCGTTGATTAAGAAAGAAGCAACCGGCACGTCAATTACCACTTGTTTGTCTTTGCCGTTTAAATCCATAGAGTACAGATTATATGCCTGCCACTCGTCTTCGTTGTCGGTGAGGTAATAAATTCTGTCGCCGTAAATGGAGCATGCGCTAATGCTTTCCTCGCTGATTTGTTTGGACTTTTTGCTGTCTAAGTCCATCTTATAAAGATGGCGGAATGTTTTCATCTGTCCCTGTGCGGCCAGAGTCTGACATTGTTCTTCCGGCAGTTTGTCCGGATTGTCGTAATCCACCTTGATGTAATACATGGTGTTTCCGAGCACCGAGAGGAACGAAGCGCCCGTATCCAAAACTGGCTCGATGGTCTGACCGTCTTTCGAGATGCGTTTTACATAGCCGTTTTCAACATCTACAAAATAAATCCAGTCTTTTGTAACGTTTAATGAACCGCCGGCTGCGTCGGTTAAGGTTGTTTTTTCTTTTGAAATTTTGTTTTCTTTAATCAAGTGGAAGTTATAAGACGTGTTATCCAGCGCAAGATAATACACGTTTTCCTCGTCTGAAGCAATCAGCCCGCTCTGGAACATCAGGTTTGCCGGAGTGTTGCCCTGAATATGTTCCGTTACTTCTGCAAGTTTTACATTGCCGGTTTTTTCATAGTTTTCATAGGCTTTTAAATAGTCACCGCTTTGCAGCGCCTTGTCAGCGCTGGAATTTAACACGGCCCGGTAAATAAAGAAGCCGGCCCAAGCCACAATTGCGGCTGCAATAAGTACGATTAATGCAATCAGCAAGGATTTCTTTAATTTTGCTTTTTTCAGTTCTTTTTCCGCTTTTAAGCGTTCCTCTTCTTCAAGCCTTTGTTTTTCAGCCTCTTCCTGTGCCTTTACAATGGTTTCTCTTAAGGCATCTCTGGAACTGAACTTTGCCAAAACATCGCTTTTCGCCCGTCCGCAGCGGACACAGTTTTCTGCATCAACAAAGTTTGCCCGTCCGCACACGCATCTCCAATAGTTACCGTGTTCAGACGAAAAGCATACCGCCTCCGGCACAAACTGGCGCAGAAGCATTGCATCGTCTATAGAGGCTTCCGAATCATCAGCATCAACGGTGTGGTTTTCCGACGGTTCATAGGAGGTGTCGTCGGAAAATGTTACGCTGTCAACTACTACAACAAAGTGTTTTGCGTCTTCAATTCCTACCAGGGAAACGGCTTTCGATTCTGCAAAAAATGTTTTAGGCTGTGCGTTTAGCCCGTCTAACGTAACGGGAACTGTTCCCAGCTCACCGCCGTTCGCGTCATAGGCCAAAACGTGAAAGGTTAAAGCAGCAATTTCCTTTTCGCTTAAATTGAAAAGCTTTAGTAAAAGATAAGGTTCGTTTGTTTCGGAATTGGTTTTTACAATTGTCCCTTGATTCTCAACAGGACAGGACAAATCAATTTGCATAAATGTTCCTCCCAAAAAAATATTCGTCTATAAAGACTTGTACAATGTATTTCATTATATCACAGGATAAAAAAGGATAACAAGTGTTTTATTAAAATTTTACTATTTATTCATATAATTTGCGGACAAGGCGCAAAACAAAATTCTTTAAATTTTGAAAAAGGTATTGACATTTAAAGATTATTTATGTATAATATTCAAGGATACACAGGGAATTTGTGGTGTGCTGTGACAGTTATTTACAGGAGGTGTGGCACTTGCTCAGAACATATCAGCCGAATAGGCGCAAAAGAAAAAAAGATCATGGCTTCAGAAACAGAATGAGTTCTCGTTCGGGTAGAAAGGTTTTAGCCAGAAGAAGACTGAAGGGCAGAAAGGTTTTATCTGCATAACCTTGAATTTATGAACATTTGGTCGCTGAGGGCATTTCTTCAGCGACTTTATTCATAGTTTACAAAAACATGAAAAATACGATAAGTTTAAACAGAAACGAACAGTTTTTATCCGTCTACAGAAACGGAAAAAGGTCATACCACAAATACTTTACGCTGTACTATTTGCCCAACGGGCTTAATCAGAACCGTTTGGGTTTTAGAGTTGGAAAAAAATTAGCCAAAGCTGTGAAACGCAACCGTGTAAGAAGGCTTTTAAAAGAAAGTTACAGGCTTTCGGAAGCAAACATCAAACCGGGATATGATTTGATTCTGGCGGCTCGGGAAGGCAGCCTGACCATTGATTCGCTGGAAGACGTTTCGCACATAACGGACAGGCTTTTTGGCCGCGCCGGACTATTCTTGCGCACCGGCAAGCAAAAGGTATGAAAACACTTTTAATTCGATTGATTCGTCTTTATCAAAAATATGTTTCACCGCTGAAAAGACCCTGCTGCCGGTTTTACCCCACGTGCTCGTCCTATGCGATTGAGGCGATTGAAAAGAAGGGCGTAATCCGGGGGGGATTTATGTCGGTGTGGCGTGTGCTTCGATGCAATCCGTTTGGAAAAGGCGGATTCGACCCTGTAGAGAAGACGGATACAAACATTACTGGAAAAATTGAAGGAGGAAAATCTTGAACTCTGTTTTCGATATTATCAACGTTCCTCTTGGTTACCTGTTCAAGTGGATTTATTATGTAGTTGGGAATTACGGCTGGACAATCATTTTATTTACGCTTATCATGAAGCTGATTCTGTTTCCGCTCACTTTAAAACAGCAAAGATCAATGAAAAAAACGCAGGCGATTCAGCCGAAGCTTGCTAAAATTCAGGAGAAGTATAAATATGATCAGGAAAAACTGAATCAGGAAACAATGAAGCTTTATCAGGAGGCCGGCGTAAACCCCATGGGTGGTTGCCTTCCTATGCTGATCCAGTTCCCAATTCTGATCGCGCTGTATAATATCATCAGAAAGCCAATCAGCTATGTTATGATGCTGTCGAACGACGTTATCATGCAGATTTACGAGCGGATAAACGGTTCCGCCGCCGCTGATTTTGCCCGGATTGACCAGATTGACCTGGCCAATAAAATGCGGGGTTCCTTCGATAAAGTAGGCGAGTTTATCAGCTCCCACGACCTGATTAATTTTGACTTTTTTGGATTTAACCTGTCGGTTACGCCGACGCTGCAGTATATTTCCGAACATTGGATTTATGTTTTAATTCCGATAGTAGCCGGCGGTACTACGTTTTTAGTGTCTCATATCTCAAACAAGATGAGCGGAATGGCGTCGCAGGAAAATAACCCCACTGCATCCAGCATGAAAGTTATGAACTATTTGTTCCCGTTGATGACAGCGTGGTTTGCGGTTACACTTCCTGCTGGCTTAGGCCTTTATTGGACGGTTTCAAACCTGTTTCAGATTTTGCAGATGTATTTAATGAACAAGCATATCACGGTAGATGTGCCTGTGGACGAGGACAGGCCTGCGCACTACAGAGAGCGTAAGAAAAAGAAGAAATAAGTTGTTCTGGTTTATATTCTGCCCGCGGATATAACCATAGACATCGATTATGCGGGAGGAAAGGCTATGAAATTTGAGATGAGTAAATGTGTAGAAAAATCGGCCAAAACCGTTGATGAAGCTGTAAAGCTCGCTTTAGCGGAACTGGGCCTTGATCGGGATAATGTTGAAATTGAAGTAATTGAAGAGGGCAGCCGAGGGCTGTTTGGGTTAGGCGCGAAAGATGCGGTTGTGAAAGTTACGCCCAACATTAATTTAGAAGGCCGCGCGCGGGAATTTTTAGACAATGTGTTTGTTTCCATGGGGCTGAGGGTTGAACTGGACGTAAAAACAGAAGGCAAAATCATGACGATTAACTTAATTGGTGACAATTTAGGAATTATCATTGGAAAACGCGGCGACACCTTAGATGCTTTAGAGCATTTGGTAAACCTGTGCGTTAATAAAGGCGACGGCGAATATGTGAAAGTGATTTTAGACGCGGAGGATTACCGCGCAAGACGGGAGCAGACGCTGATTAAGCTTGCGAAAAATCTTGCGGCGTCTGTAACGCGAAATAACCGGAAGATTACACTTGAGCCTATGCACTCAAACGAACGGCGGATCATTCACGCTACGCTGCAGAACAATCCGAATGTGGACACGTTCAGCATTGGCGACGAACCAAACAGAAAAGTGGTTATTGCACCGAAAAAGAAATAATTTAAGATTTTTAAAAAGGTCTGTTAAACATTCGTGTTAACCAGGCCTTTTTTAACACGAAAAGGGAGTGATTGATATGACCGGCCCGCTGGCAGACAGGATTAGACCGGAAACATTAGAAGATTTTGTTGGGCAAGGTCATCTGATTGCCCCCGGAAAGCTCCTCTATAATTTAATTCATGCTGGAAAAATATCGAACATGATTTTCTTCGGCCCTTCCGGCACTGGGAAAACTACAATGGCAAATATAGTTGCAAAAATGTCTAATAAACGCTTGTATAAGTTAAACGCTACCAATGCTTCGGTTGCTGACGTAAAAGCAGTGATTGCTGACGTAGGTTCGCTGGGCAGTGAAAACGGCATTTTGCTCTATTTGGATGAAATTCAAAACTTTAATAAAAAGCAGCAGCAGTCCCTGCTGGAGGTGATTGAAAACGGCTCGGTTACGCTGATTGCAAGCACCACGGAAAACCCTTATTTTTATGTGTATAACGCGATTTTAAGCCGTTCTGCGGTGTTTGAGTTTAAGCCGCTGGAAGTGAAAGACATTTTAAAGGCCATACGCCGCGGCGTATGCATTTTAGAAGACGAGCTGAAGCTGCAAATTGAGTTTTCCGACTTTGCTTTTGAGGCAATTGCCAAAACTTGCGGCGGCGACGTGAGAAAGGCGCTCAATACGCTGGAAATGTGCGTAATGTCTGCAGGTGACACGCCGGACGGCACCCTCCATATTAGTGTTGAAATGGTGGAGCAGGCGTCTTCTAAAAAGGCGTTTCGTCACGACCGGGACGGAGACAGCCACTACGACGTTCTGTCAGCGTTTCAGAAATCTATCCGCGGCAGCGACCCGGACGCGGCAGTGCACTATCTTGCGCGGATTTTAGCCGCAGGCGATTTACAGTCGGCCTGCCGCAGGCTGATGGTAACAGCTTCGGAGGACATTGGTTTGGCATATCCGGCGGCGGCAAGCATTGTGAAAGCCTGTGTGGACAGCGCGTTGCAGGTGGGCCTTCCGGAAGCGCGGATTCCCCTTTGCCACGCAGTGCTCCTTTTGGCAACTGCGCCGAAGTCAAACGCCGTTATTTGCGCCATTGACGAAGCCATGCACGACATTGAATCGGGCGATACAGGAGACGTTCCTCAGCATTTAAAAGACGCACATTACGGCGGCGCAAAAAAGCTTGGCCGCGGAATTGAATACAAATATCCGCATGAATTCCCCAACCATTACGTGAAGCAGGACTATTTACCCGAAAAACTTCGGGGGAAAAAATATTACAGGCCGCAAAACAATAAAAATGAAACGGCCATTAAAAACTACTGGGAACAAATAAAAAAGGACGACTAAAGATGGACGCTTATGGAAAATTTGCCGGTGTGTATGACCAATTAATGCTTGACGTGCCCTACGGCCAAATTGCAGAGCTGATTGACCGGGAAATAAAAGTACAAAAACTTAACAACCGCATTGTTCTGGATTTGGCTTGCGGGACCGGTACGCTGACTGGCCTTTTGTGCCAAAAAGGATATGAAATGATTGGGGCGGACAGTTCCACAGAAATGCTGATAAAAGCGCGGGAGAAGAATCCCGGTGTGCTGTTTTTAAATCAGCCTATGGAGGAGCTTGAGCTTTATGGCACGGTTGGAGCAATCGTCTGCTGTTTGGACAGTTTGAACTATTTAACGGAGGACGGCGCGCTGAATACAGTTTTTAAGCTTTGCAACAACTATTTGGAGCCAGGCGGACTTCTTCTATTTGACGTGAATTCTGAATATAAGTTTGAGCACATTTTATCAGACAACGTTTTTACGTTTGACAGCGAAGACATTTATTACACCTGGGAAAATGACTATTCAGCGGAAGAAAGGCTCTGCGATTTTTATTTGACCTTTTTTGTAAAACAAGGCAATGTTTATGA
>OGYL01003449.1_pt1 | contig 10256 bp, 7 predicted proteins | sample 1576541 | NCBI WGS metagenome assembly OGYL01 (sample SAMEA3541551, study PRJEB24748) | human gut metagenome | biome: human gut; feature: human-associated habitat; material: faeces | place: China | collected 2012 | reverse complement strand
TCCCAATGGCAGCCGACATAAACATCGACATCAAGATATAGAGGAACTGCTTGACGACGGAATACACGTATATACGACTCTAAGTGTACTGCAATTAGAAAGCAAAGCCTATTCTGTTCAGGAAAATACCGAATATTACACTACATGTACCGTTCCGGATATTCTATTCGAGCTGGCAGAAAAGGTGCATTATATAGATGCGTCTCCCCAAGAAATAGCAAAACGATTTCTCGACAAAAGTATTTATCTCGACCAACATTTAGGAGAGCATTATCGAAAAGCATTTTTTTCGATCAAGAACCTGCATCTGTTACAACGCCTTTGCAAACAAATGATGGCATTCCGCCGAAATGAAAAACAACGCCAGTACCTTTATGAGCACCATATGCAAGAAGACACTATTACCGGAGTAAAATTATTGATCTCCATTAATGAAAGTCCGCATATGGAAAGTTTTATCCGAAGATCAAAAAATCTATCCTACACCTTAGGGGTTCCTCTCTATGCCGTATATTTCGACTCTACAGGACAACTGACAAATAAAGAACAAGAACAACTCAATAAAAACATCAGCATGGCCTACCGATTAGGTGTATTTGTTATCCGGTCAACAGGTGAGAACTGGGTATCGAGCATGCTGGATGTAATCCGTATCGAAAAAATTACACATTTAATTTTCGAGAGACTTCCGAACGAAAAATATATAAAGCGAATTTTCAGACGAAGCGAACTGGATCGTCTTATCTCTAAATGTAAGAATCTCGATATTTACATTCTTTCGAACGAGAGTATTCTTGAGCGGAAAAAGAAATTTTTCCAAATCAATACATCGGGGTTCAAAACCTCGATCTGGAATTATATAAAATCGGCGACAATAACATTATCTGCAGTAGCCATACTGAGTCCCTTTATCGGAATGGTAAGTGAAGTATCATCCGGATACATATTCCTTATTATTCTTGCATTACAGTCTATCTATTTCTCAACCGGACCGATTCTTTTATCGGCTTTACTGAGTGCAGGAGTATATGATATATTCTTTACTATCCCTTACGGCACACCATCCCTTTCCTCTCCTGACGACTGGCTACAATTTTTTATGTTCCTTGCTATCCCGTTTATCAATATCATGCTGGCTACCCGATTAAGGAAACAAGAACAGCAAAGCCGAAAAAGAGAACGGATATCAAACACCATGTTTAATTTTTCAAAACACCTTAGTACCGCCAGCGGAATTAACTCGATTCTCGAAATATCAGCAAAAGCTATCAACGATAGCTTCAAACTAAAATGTGCATTTATCTTGAAAAACAATAAAGGAGGATTAAGCAATTCTACCTCGCCTCACAGTAATTTCACACTTACCAGCAATGAGTTTAAAGTTGCACAATGGGTTTTTGACAAGGGGAAACAAGCTGGTAAGTCAACAGAAAATTATATGCATGAAGAACGCACATTCTATCCGCTCAACAGCCTTAAAATGAAAATGGGAGTCGTCGTTCTCGAATTTAAAAAATTATTCGATGCCGAAGAAGAGCTACTGTGGCTTACGTTGAAAAGGCAAATCTCAAATGCACTTGAACGGGAATATTTGAACGATATGGCCAGACAAGCCTCTATATTAAGCGAATCAGACCGATTGTATAAGACTCTTTTCAACTCTATATCTCATGAATTACGTATTCCGGTAACCTCGATTCTTTCTGCTTCTGAAACCTTGAAAGAGATAGAACAAGGTATCAGCAAGGATATAGGTGAAGAAATTTATATGGCTGCCCAAAGACTACACCGGCTTATCGAGAATCTGCTCAGTATGTCGAGATTAGATTCCGGCAGGCTTTCTCCTCGTTTCGACTGGTACGATGTACATGATCTTGTAAATTCGGTAACCAGGTTACTCAAAAACGAACTAAAAGAATATGATCTTTCTATAAATATTCCGGACGATATGCCTTTGGTACACATCGATTTCGGACTCATCGAACAGGTGTTGTACAATTTATTATACAATATCACAGTATATGTCCCGTCTCATACATTGATCGAATTAGATTTCCAGCACGACGGAACAAATTTCTGCATATCTATTACCGACTACGGGAAAGGATTTGCAGACAAAGATTTACCCTACATCTTCAACAAATTCTACCGGGGTGAATCGGGAATTACAGGAGGATCGGGTCTCGGATTATCCATTGTCAAAGGATACATAGATATCCACAAAGGTCAGGTAGAAGCCAGTAATGTTACCGGAAAAGGAGCAAATATTTTCATCCGTATTCCCAGTATGTTACCTTTGATAGAAAATTTTTGATTTTTACTAATACATATAACATGAACAATAACAGTATCCTGATTATAGACGATGAAGTACAGATACGACGCTTATTGAGCATTACTTTGGAAATGAGCAAATATAAAGTATTGGTTGCCTCTAATGCCAAAGAAGGATTAATGGCCGCCGCCATGCATTCTCCGACATTGATTATTCTCGATCTCGGATTACCAGATGAAGACGGACAATCTGTTCTGCGAAAACTACGAGAGTGGTATAAAAATCCCATTATCATTTTATCTGCACGCACGCATGAAGAAGAGATTGTAAAAGCCCTTGACTCTGGAGCGAATGATTATCTGACCAAACCGTTTCATAATGGCGAGTTATTAGCCCGCATCCGGTCGGCAATACGTTCTATTCGGGAAGAAAAAGACCAATCGGCAATTCTCTCATTCGGCGATTTAACCATAGATATGCTAAACCATTGCGTAAAAAAGAAAAACGAAATTATAAAATTGACAAGTACTGAATTTTCGATATTGTCTCTAATGGCACAAAATGCAGGGAAAGTCCTTACTCATCAATATTTGCTAAAAGAAGTATGGGGCGTAGCCTATCAGAGCCAACCTCAATATTTACGAGTATTTATAGCTCAATTAAGAAAAAAGATCGAAAACGATCCTTCTTTCCCGGCATTTATTCTTACAGAATCAGGAATAGGGTATCGCTTCAGTGAACAGACAGAGAAATAAACAATTCCTTATAAACCTCTGTTTCCAATCACGGTCAATAACAAACAATATATACAGTTTTATCATGGAAGTTATCAAAATATATCCGGAAAACCCGAATCCAAAAGAAATAAACAAAGTGGTTAATGTCCTCAAAGAAGGAGGACTGATAGTATATCCGACAGACACTGTATATGCGATCGGATGTGACGCTCTTAATGTTCGTGCCGTTGAACGAATATGCCGCCTAAAAGGCATTAATCCTCAAAAAGTCAATCTATCGATCATTTGCTATGATCTCAGCAATATCAGTCAATACGCTAAAGTAAACAACGAACATTTCAAATTGATGAAAAAAAATCTACCGGGTCCGTTTACATTCATACTGCCTACTCACTCCAATCTTCCAAAGATTTACAAAAACCGTAAAACAGTGGGAATTCGTGTCCCTGACAATTCTATAATTCGGGAAATCGTACATCAGTTGGAAAATCCGGTACTAACAACTTCAATACGTGATGAAGACGAGATTCTGGAATATACTACTGATCCCGAACTCATTGCAGAAAAATATGAAAATGACGTCGATATTGTCATCAATGGGGGATATGGAGGTATAGAGGCTTCTACTATTGTCGATTGTAGCGAAGACGATGCATTCATCGTCCGTGAAGGGAAAGGAAAATTGATTTGGTAACCCAATAATACTTAACCTTTAAATTCTGTTTAAAGTCTCCGATAAAATAATCCGGACAAATACTTAATCCTTCTTTGAATTTTCTTTCGTCAGATAAGCTGCCATCATACTCACAAAAACAGAAAAATATTCTCAAAAACAAAAGACTTCGATTGACATCGAAGCCTTTTGTATAAGAAGTTTTTCAGATCCGAAGCCGGAAGTCAATTCACTATTCTTCATAAGGTGTCTAAGAGTAAATAAAATAACATGCTTTGATGGATTCACATCCTAAAACAATTACTTTTCCAAAACCTCAGACCTGAAAAACTATATTGTAATTATAATTTATGTGCATCTCTATGCTTATGTCACTAATATGTTCTTTTCAGAACATATTTTATTATTATCATCGCAAAAATAGTCATTTTATATGATGAAATAAAATTTAATACTAAATATTTTTTACATCATAGATCAACACCCGTAGCTATCAATTTATTTTTCAATGGATTAGAATACATTTCAAGCATCCTTTCAAGAAGAAATGCCTCATCCTTCTGCGGTAAATCGATCTTATCTAACTGTTTCTGCATATAATCCATAAAACGACGTTTCTCTTCTGTGGAATAATTTCTTGAAAAACGATCTGTATGGTACAACTCGTCATAAGCGACATAATTACCCGAATAAATCATGTAATTTGAATGAATTGCTTTATCAATAATACGGGTTATACAATGCAACACATCCGATTTTTCACAACAGTCTTCCAATTTTTCTAATTCTCCGTTAATAACCGGCGATAAATGAAAATGAATATGCCCCTTATAACCGGATATTCCCGTTTCCATACTGAAAAGATCATCCTGAGGTTGTTTCTTGTAATCAGGATTATCCCGTTTCATCTGATACTCTTTTGCTTTTAAATAGTCACAAGGATCATATTCATAAGATATAGAAACCGGAACAATATTCAACCCCATAATGTTCGTACGCATATCGCTTCCACCCCCGAGATTCAGCATTTTGATAACGCTTTCCTGCGTTTGGTCCTCAGAATTTTTAGAACGTCCCTCACGTTGGGCAATCCATAAAGATTGATGTTTTATCTTAATTGCGAAATTAATATAATTAGATAACCGGCGAGAAACCTCAAGCATGCGTCGGCGAGGTACATTACGGTTTACGATAACGCTTTTATTTACCCGTACCAAATCTGAAATCCACGGATACACCAATAAATTATCCCCGATCGCCACTTCACTGGTTTCAAATCCGTGAGCATCGAGCATCATATTCAGGAAAGAGGCATCTAAAACTATATCCCGATGATTTGACATATAGGTATAATTACCTGACGGAGACAAATTTTCAAGTCCGCTCGCATCCACTCCTGAAGTAGAGCGTCTCGCCAAATCGTTTAATACAGGAATAGCCAATCGTTTTTGAAATTCTCTTTTAGTAGTACATTCTTCCATTTGGCGACAGAATGCATCCACATCCGGAACAACGAATTTTAAAGCATGCCGAAACTTTTCTTCTTTTGTGAGCGACCTGATAATGTCAGGAATCTCCTCGTCATAAAAAGGACGTATCTCGTCAAAATCAAATAGTTGTCTCATAACTTTATCATTTTACAGATCATAACAGAGCTCTTCATAAGAATCGTTATCTTCACAACATTTCATCTTCAATAATCTCCGACAAAACCTGTTTCATCTCCATTCCGGCAGCTTTTACCTGCTGAGGGATAAAGCTGGTCTCGGTCATACCCGGAGTCGTATTTACTTCTAACAAATAGGGTTCTTTGCCCACGATAATATAATCGACACGGATAATACCTTTGCACCCCAATATATCATAAATAAAAGATGTCCGTTCCTGTACCTTAGCTGTCATTTCCTCAGATAAGCGGGCAGGAGTGATCTCTTCTACTTTGGAAGCCGTATATTTGGCTTCATAATCAAAGAACTCGTTTTTACTCACGACTTCGGTAACCGGGAGTACGACATCCCGTTTCCGGGTTTTATAACAGCCGCAAGTGATTTCCGTCCCTGCCATAAAAGCTTCGATAATAACTTCTTTCCCTTCATCAAAAGCTTTCTTTATAGCCGGCTGTATTTCTTCTTCAATCTTTACTTTCGTAGCTCCGCAACTCGATCCACCTACATTAGGTTTTATAAAGCAAGGTAAACCAATCTGCTCTACGATCTCCCGGTCAGAAACAGTCTGCCCGTTTCGCAATACGATAGAATGCGCAATAGGAATACCGAACGCATGCAGATAGCGATTACACACAAACTTATTGAATGTCATAGCCGAAACCAAAGTATCACAAGTTGAATAAGGCAAACCTATCATATCTAAGTAGCCTTGTAAACGCCCGTCTTCACCGGGAGTCCCATGTATCGTAATATAAACGAAATCAAAATGACGAATCCGTCCACCTTCGACAAAACTAAAATCATTTTTATCTATTTCAGAAGTTTCTCCGTCAGGCAACTCAACAAACCATTCGTCACGAGTCAATTTCACGATATATATGTCGTAACGGTCTTTATCCATAAAAGAATAAATCCCTTGCGCACTTCTCAACGAGACCGGAAACTCCGAAGAATATCCACCGGCTACAATAGCAATTCTACGCTTATCCATGTTTATAGCAATAAATATACTTAAAATATTTTATATAATGATCTTTATTCAACCAATTTCTCTATTCTGCATGTATGAACGCCATTTTTCGATCAACAAGCTCATATCCTCCGGTATCTCCGAATCAAAAAACATCTCTTTTCCCGTAATCGGATGTACAAAACCCAAAGTTTTGGCATGTAAGGCATGACGGGGACAAATATCAAAACAATTTTGAACGAACTGTTTATATTTGGCAAAAGTCGTTCCCTTGAGTACCTCATTTCCTCCATACCGAGCATCATTAAACAAGGTATGACCGATATATTTCATATGCACCCGTATCTGGTGCGTACGCCCGGTTTCCAAACGACATTCTACAAGAGAAACATATCCCAAACGCTCGAGAGTCGTATAATGAGTTACGGCATGCTTACCATAATCGCCCTCAGGAAACACGGTCATTTGCAAACGATCTTTCAAACTACGACCTATATTTCCTTCGATCCGACCTTCGTTCTCCTCCATTCTTCCCCATACCAATGCAACATACTTCCGTTTTGTCGTTTTATTAAAAAATTGCAATCCCAAATTCGTTTTCGCTTCGGGAGTTTTAGCGATCACCAACAGACCCGAAGTATCTTTATCGATACGATGCACCAATCCTAAACGAGGATCGGAGACATCGAATAAAGGATCATTTCTGAAATAATATGCTAATGCATTGACCAATGTTCCTGAATAATTGCCATGTCCCGGATGCACGACAAGACCTGCCGGCTTATTCACAACCAGCACCTCTTTATCTTCATATACAATATTAAGGGGAATATTTTCCGGTATGATTTCCGATTCATAACGATGCTTTTGTAGAAACGGTTGTTTTCAACTGTACTTCTTTTCCATTCAATGTATATTCAGGCATTGCACATACCGCAATGTTTTCTTTTCCAAGTGCTTCTTCCATGGATGCATAATCACTTGTGGAAGCAAATACCGCATTCACTGTACCGTTCTTTAAAAGTGTTGCGGGATCTTCTTTGGAATTCACAAAGTTTTTAGAATTCTTCAAATCAACCAGATAGTCTGTCACTGCCGTTGCATTTTCACTGGCAAAATCAACTGCACTATTCATTCCAGCGCCAAAATAGAATGCTGAAATATATTTTCCATCCAGTAAAGAAAAGCCTACTTTTCCTTTTTTTAGCATTGCATCAATATTCTTAACAACATCTTCACCAAACACGCTCTTGTCATAATACATGCACCACGTATCACTAGATGTATACGGAACACCATACACTGCCCCATCATATGTCACTGTATTTACAATTGTAGAGCTATTCTCATTTTCAATTGTATTTAAAGTTTCACCACCAAGTTCTGCAATACCATTTGCTTCGATAAGACTTGAAAGATCATTTGAATCAAATAAATATACATCAGGTAAATTTTCTGCATCCTCTGCCAGTTTATTTTTCACATCCGCAAAAGCAACTGCTTCTGTTTCAATTGTTAAATCCCATTTTGGATGTGCTTTTTTAAATGCTTTGATTTCTTTTTCCATCCAGCTGTCTTTTCCAGTTTCTTCTTCAGGTGCCCAGACTTTTAACGTCGCACTTAAGGACTCTTCTTCAACAGTAGACGTTTGTTCTTCAGAAGTTTTAGATGTTTCTTTTTTTGTACAACCAGCCAGCATACTCGTAGATATCAATGCGGATAGTCCTATTTTCATTAACTTGTTCGTATTCATATTACTCATTTCCTCCTGGTTCATATTAATAACACTTATAGATTTTACAACATTCACTCCATTATCTTCAAATAATTCTGAATATTTCAAAAATCACTTTACAACCAACATTTGACGACTTTGTTATAATGATAAAGCACGTGAAAGTGAGGATAAAAAAATGAGTAAAGTAGATGTCATTAGCGGATTCTTAGGTGCTGGTAAAACAACATTGATTCAGAAATTAATCAAAGATGTATTTGCGGGCAAAAAAGTAGTATTAGTAGAAAATGAATTTGGTGAAATTGGTATTGATGGCGGTTTCTTAAAGGAAGCTGGCATCACAATCAATGAAATTAATGGTGGATGTGTCTGCTGCACATTGCAGGGAGATTTCCATGATGCTCTGGAAAAAGTCGAAAATACATACCATCCTGACCATATCATCATTGAACCAAGTGGTGTAGGTAAATTATCAGATATTCTTTCTATCGTAAAATCTGTAGAAGGATTGGAGCTCAACAGCTATAGTGCTGTCGTAGATGCGAAAAGATGCAAGATCTATCACAAGAACTTCAAAGAATTCTTTGATGATCAAATTTCTACAGCTTGTTGTGTTATTTTAAGTAGAACACAGATGGTCAATGAAGAAAAATTAAATGAAGATGTTTCTATCATTCGTGAGCTGAATCCTGATGTAAGAATCATCACAACACCATGGGATGATCTCAATGGGGAAAGTATCTATGAAGCAATGACTGGTTCCAGTAACGGCTTCCCTGAAGGTCTAGAAGAATTGGATTTTGATGAAGAGGAACATGAACATCATCACTATGATGAAGAAGAACATGAATGCTGTTGTGGGCATCATCATGATGAAGAACATGAATGCTGCCACCATCATGATCATTCCGAAGAAATTGAACATGCAAATGAAGGCTTAAGTGAAGGAAATAAAGTACATATTGGTGGAGGTGAACATGAACACCATCACCACCATCATCACCATCACGGATTAGATGCAGATGATGTATTTGATTCTATTGGTATTGAAACAGTTAACCGTTATACAGAAGACGACATTCGTGAAGCGCTCAAAGGCCTTGGCGAAAATATCGTTCGTGCGAAAGGTATCGTTCCTGCAACAGATGGATCCTGGTTATTCTTTGACTATGTTCCTGGTGATGTAGATATCCGTGCAGGTAAAGCTGCCTATACTGGATTGATTACTGTCATTGGTGAACATGTTGATGTAGAAAACATTAAGACATTATTTAAGGTGAAGTAATATGGCAACACCTGTATATTTATTCACTGGTTTTCTAGATTCTGGAAAAACAACATTAATTAAAGATACATTAAGCGATCCAAACTTCATGGAAGGTGTATCTAGAACTTTAATTGTCTGCTTTGAACAAGGCGAAGAAGAATATGAAGAAAACTGGCTGAATGATCATCATGCATTTATTGAATATGTTGATGATGTGGAAACATTTACACCAGAAAAGATGCATGAATTAGATACGATCTATCATCCAGATCAGGTATTCATTGAATGGAATGGTACACTGGCAATTCCTGAAAGTATCATTTCTAACATGCCTGATTTCTGGCCACTTGTACAGATTCTAACACCAGTAGATGCTTCAACATTCGCTACATTCATGGGACCATTGCGCCAAATGATGTATGAACAGATTCGTTATTCTGATACTGTTATCTGTAATCGATGCACAGAAGAAACATCCGGAAGCATGCTAAGAGGAAATATCAAAGCAATTAACCGCAGAGCACAAATCTTCTATGAAGGAAATTTTGGTGAAGCAATTGAATTAAAAGATGGTGGTCTGCCATTTGATATCAATGCTCCCATCATTGACATCAAAGATGATGACTACGGATTATGGTATATGGATGCTGTAGAAAATCCAGATAAATATGATGAAAAAGAAGTTATTCTTCGTGGATACTATGCTGAAAGTATTCCAGGCTATCATCAGACATTTATTATGGCTAGACGTGCAATGGTTTGCTGCGCAGCAGATACATCTGAATGTGGTATTACAGTTACAGGTGTAAAGATCCAGGAAATGACAAAAGGCAACTGGTATGAAGTACAAGGACATCTCAAAACAATTCCTATGGAAAATGGCGGTAAAACATGCGTTTTATATGCAAACCGTATTTCCAATTATCACAAAC
>OGYL01003448.1_pt1 | contig 10258 bp, 8 predicted proteins | sample 1576541 | NCBI WGS metagenome assembly OGYL01 (sample SAMEA3541551, study PRJEB24748) | human gut metagenome | biome: human gut; feature: human-associated habitat; material: faeces | place: China | collected 2012 | reverse complement strand
ATCTTGGGGGAATTGTCAAAAATTGCAACGAAATACGGCATTATTAAAAATGGCACCGCTCCGGCTGCCTCTACTGTGGAGCGCGACGACTTGGGTGTTCCCGCTTTCCTGCGCCGTCCCACCCGGAAATAACGATCAATCACAAAGGGATGCGTCCATACGACGCATCCCTTTTGCATTTGCTTTTTAGAACGGTCATTTCGTTTTACGATACAAACGAATACAGGTATTTGGACGGCTGACAGCCGTTCATTTCTTTGAATGCGGTGGAAAAATATTTCTCATCCGTGAAGCCGCAGAAATGGGCGACCTGCGTTACCGTATAGTAGCCGGATTGCAGCAAAGAAACGGCCCGCTGCATCCGCACCTGCATGAGGTATTGCTTGGGCGTTAATTGTAACTCCTGCTGAAACACCCGGAGAAGATATACTTCGCATACCCCGGCCCGGCGCGCTTCGGTTTACCAAGGACAGTGAGAAAGTCTATCGCCGGCCTACGCCCGATCTTTGTCTGGAGTATTGCCGGGAAAAGAACATCACGCCCAAGCTCCATTGCCTGAACTACGACCAGTGGACGCCCACCTGGGTCGATCACAACAACGTGGCCGAGGTCAAACGCCTGCTGGAAAAGCGTTTCTCAGAGATCGCCGTCCGCTATGCCGGGCAGATCCACTGCATGGACGCACGCCAGTGGATGTCGGTGAACTGCACAATCTTCAGTTTGCCTTCGTTATTGAATCTCACGCTCTGTGCGCTCACGGCCAGCATCCCTGCCATGCAGAGTGCGGCAGCGCAGAAAAGTCTTTTTGTCATGTCTGTTGTCTATTGTTTTATTATTAATATTCCAATGTCAATTCGTTTCCGTGCAGCAAACGCCTTCACGCATCCACGCCCGGCACAATCCGTCACTGCATCAGGTCATGGCGCAAAGCGATAACCGGCCGGGCCACAGGGGCATCCGGCCGGCTCTATCACATTACAGAAACAGATTAACATCATTCTTTCAGCCACCATGGCTGGGCGGTGGTACGGTCGTTGTTGGCGCCAAACTGGCGGGTGATGGCCTCCTCCACGTTGGCCGTGTTGTAACGGTACTCCGTGTCGGGGTACATCCAGCGGTAAGGTATGGGGTTTTCTTCGAGGTGCATGAATCCGGGATAGCCCGTGCGCAGGTTCTCGAAGTAAGGGTCCCAGCCTCCCTGGTAGAAGCTCACGCAGTATTTCTGGAATATTATGCGCTCAATCTTCTGCTCGTCGGTGAGCGTGTCGTCAAACCTTACGAGGGGGCGGTTGAGGTAGCTCGCCGCGGAGTCTTGCGTGACATATTGCGAGTAGTCGGTGGCATAGGTCTCATAGAAGCTGAATGAAGCTTTCACGCCGTTCTCATAGTACTGCCTGGCGTCGCCCTGTATCCATCCGCGAACCACGGCCTCGGCCAGCACCTGTTGCAGTTCGGCGTAGCCCATCAGCATGGTCGGCTCGACAATCGGATCCAGACGGAAGCGCGAGTTTATTTGCGATATCTGGCCGTTGCGCACCAGCGTGATGTTGTTGCCGTAGGGCACAATGGGGTTTCCGCCCCGGTATGCCGCGAAGTCGTTGACAGCCATGCCAGCGTCGGCGGCCGTGGTTGTCGGCAGGCAGAACAGGAAGAGGCGCGGGTCGCGGCGCTCGGCCATGCGTGCCACGTATGTACTGTCCATGTAGTAGCCCGACCACTGCGCATTGAACTGCGGATAGCGGTTGCCTTCCTGGTCGATGTACGTCAGCTGGCCATTGTCGGCGTTGCTCTCCATGAGCGGCAGCCGTGCCACGCGGGCAAACTCCTGGCGCACGTCCAGGCCGCCCACGGTGGTCTTGCGCGACAGGGTCATGAGCACCTTGAGGTGGAAGGAGTTGACCAGCTTGCGCCATGCCAGCTTGTCACCGTCGTAGATAATGTCGCCTTCAATCACGTCGACGTCTGGCGAAGCGGCCAGCCCCTCCTCGGCCTCGTCGAGGTCGCGCAGTATGCCGGCGAACACCTCCTCCTGCGTGTCGTACTCAGGCGTGTAGTTGGCCTGGCTCTGCCCCTTCATGGCGTCGCTGTAAGGAATGTCGCCGAAGCGCAGCGTGAGGTTGTAATAGTGGTAGGCACGGAAGAACTTGTATAGCGGAACGTAAGCCGTGTCGCCCGTTCGCTCGGCCTCTTCGCGCATTTTCTCCACCTGCAGCAGCTCGTTGTTGTATGTGTCAAAGCTGCCTCTGTTCCACTCGAAAAATTGTTCCGAGTTGTGGCCGTCGGTCTGTATCACCATCTTGTCGGCGTACATGCCGTCCTGTCCGCGGGTGAACGCATCCTGGCACACCTTGGGCAACAGCAGGTCGGGGGTCACTTCGGCCGGCATGTTGGGGTTTGTGTTCATGTCGCTGAAGCTCTCGCACGAGCAGAAGCCTACAGCGGCAACAAATATCGGCAATAATATCTTTGGTTTCATCGTGATGTCTTTTATCGTTTTCAAGTTTGTTTAGAATGTCATGTTGACGCCTATTCCCACATATCGGGCCGTCGGGTCGTTGGAGCCGTCGTCGTCGCTGGTATCCCCGCTTATCTCGGGGTCAATCCATGGAGCCTTCGACCACAGTGCCGCATTGTTGCAGAACAGTGTTGCCGTGAGCCCCTTGACAGGCGAATCCTGCGGTAGCAGCTTCTTGAAGTCATAGCTCAGGGCTATCTGGCTTATCTTCAGGTAAGTACGGCTGAAAGTGTTTGCAAAGAACTTGTCCATCTTGTCGGTCACGGTTGCGCGATAAGGATAGTTCTGGCACCACGACTGCCAGTCTACAGCCTGGTCAAACTTCTTGAACACACGGGTGTCACTCACCACGTTGCCATGTGTGTCGTATGTCACCTCGCCGCTCACCACAGTCACTGCGTCGGGCACATATACAGGCGTGGGGTTGCCCTCAGCGTCAAGGTTAGAGTATTCCTGGTCGCGGTACATGGTTGAGTTGGGGTGCTTGCCTCCCCACCATAGCTTCGGGCTGATCTGCGAATAGATGAGTCCGCCGATGGCCGCATTGAGGTTGATGGTAAGGGTGAAGTCCTTGTAGCGGAACTTGTTCTGCATTCCCAGGCGCACGTTAGGCTCGTAGTGGCCCACGTTGCGGGCATAGGGGTCTGTCTGCGGCTGGCCCGTGGCGTCGACAATCACTCGCCCTTCGGGGTCGCGCTGCCATACGGTGGCATAATAAGCGTCGGCCCGGTCGCCCTCACGCAAGTTTCCAAAGTACTCCTCGCCGCCGTAAATCTCAGTCAGCTTGCGCACGCTGTGGCTGGCGTTGAGGTCGAAATCCCACTTGAAGTCTTTCATGTCGATGGCTTTCACGCTGGCCATGACCTCGATGCCGTTGGTGGTATAGGTGTTGCCGTTGATCTTGCGGCTGTCGAATCCAGATGCCTGAGATATCATCATGTCGAGAATCTGGTTGGTGTCCACGTTGCGGTAGTAGCTGAAGTCGAGCGCCAAGCGGCCCAGGAACGATGTGGACAGGCCCACCTCCCACGATGTTGTCTTCTGCGGCTTGATGTCATAGTTGACCAGTGCCGACGGATAACTGATGGTGGGCGTGTTCCCCCAGTTGCTCTCCTTGGTGTAAACCTGCTGTATCTGGTACGGGTCGAGGTCGCTGCTGACCGTTGCCCACGACGCCATCACCTTCAGGTAGTCCATAAACTTGGGCAGCTTCACATAGTCTGATATCACCGAGCTGACGGCCACAGAAGGATAGAAATACGAGTTGTTGCCCGTGGCAATGGTCGACGACCAGTCGTTGCGTGCAGTTGCAGAGAGGTATGCGTACTTCGAGAGGTCTATGTTTACCGAGCCGTAGACACTCTTTATCTCCTTCTCGCTGCGCGAACCCCACAGGGGGTTGTCTGCGTCGAAGGTTATGATGTTGCCGGTAGAGTTGTTCAGCGAGTAGACGCCTGGCACATTGAGCCCGTCGGTCGACGCGTAGTCGTTGCGGTAACGGCGGTAGAACACCGACGAACCGGCGTTGACGGTGAGGTTGATGTCGCTCATGAAGCTCTTGGTATATGTCACGAGCACGTCGGCATCTACGTTGTCCTGTGTCTCGTTCCACACTTTGTAGCCGCCCTCGCGCGAGTCGCTGTAGTTCATGTACGACTTCGGGGTCTCGTGCTCGGTCAGGTTGCGGTTCGAGCGCATCGACACGCGGCCCATGACGCTGAGCTCCGGCAGTATCTGGTAGTTCAGGCGGAGCTGGCCGGTGAGCACGTTGCGGCGCTGCTTGCGCTTGCTCTGCGTTATGGCGAAGTAAGGGTTGTTGTACCAGGCGTAGTTGTAGCTGGCCTGGCGGTAGCCTTCCATGCCCGGAACCCACAGGTGTTGCTCAAGGTCGCGGCCGTCAACGTCGTCGCCCATCCACTCAATGATGTTGTACATATAGTTCGACGGGTGGTAGCCGTAGTCGGGATAGTTGGGCGAATACACCATGTTGTAGTTCAGCATGGCGTCGAGGGTGAGCTTGTCGCTTATGTCGAACGATGTGTTGATGTTCAGTCCGCCGTTCTGCAGCGACGTTGTCGGCGCCTGGCCTTTCTGGTAGGCATACTGACCGAGCACATATACGCGGGCCTTGTCGCCCTTGTAAGACAGCGAGAGGGTGTTGTTGGTGATGATTCCCGTCTCGAGGAAGTCGCCTATGTTGTCGTGTGAGACGAGCGGCGTTGCCACACGCTCGTAGCGGCCCTGGTCGTCATACTGCGTGCCCGTAACGCTTCCCCACCATGGTATGGTCTCGCCGGTCACCTTGTCACGTATGGGGCTGTTCCACTGCGGGGCCACGTTGCCCACGTCGAGGCGCGGCCCCCACTGCATGTCGTCGTCGGAGATGCCTCCGCCCTCGCCATCCCAGAAGGCATACTTGCCCTGCGAGCCGCTGCCGAACTCATGCTGTGTCTCGGGGAAGGCCATGTATCCGGCCTGTACCATGTCTTTTGTGGAGAAGTTTATCTCTATTCCTTCCTTCTCGGCCCGCTTGGTTGTTATCATGATTGCGCCGTTTCGGCCGCGCGCTCCGTATAGGGCCGAGGCGGCGGTGCCCTTCAGCACATTGACGCTGGCTATGTTCTCGCTGGAGAGGTCGAACAGGTCAGACTCGATGGGCACACCGTCGAGCACTATGAGCGGGGTCTTGCCGCGCAGCGAGAACGTTGGCGACTGGAACATGCCCGACGGCACCGACACGGTGAGTCCGGCCACCTCGCCCTGCAGCGAGGCTCCGGCGTTAAGGTTTCCGGCGGCCGCGATGTCGGCTCCCTCTACCTGCTGCGTGGTGTAACCGAGCTTTTTCTTCTCCTGCTTGATACCGATGGCGGTTACCACCACCTCGTTGATGCTCTGCACGTTTGACGTGAGGTTTACGTCGAGCACCGCCCCTGTGACTGTCTTCTCTACGGGGTTGGTGCCCACATAGGAGAATACGAGCACGTCGTTCTTGTCGGCGCTCAGCGTGTAACGTCCGTTCACGTCGGTGACGGTGCCCGTCTTGGTGCCCTTCACCATGACCGATGCGCCCATGACAGGCCCCATCTCGTCGGTAACCACTCCGCTAATCTTGATGGACTGGGCGTACATTGACACGCTCACGCACAGCAAGCCGGCGAAAGTACAAATTTTCTTCATAAGTAAACAAGTGTATTGAAAATAGTTAGTTATCCCTATCCTTAGTCATCATTGTGCTTCTTGCGGCATAGACACACAGAGCCCGGGCAACCCCCTCATGGCTACCACGCCCGGGGCCGCCCGGGCTCTATGCACCGGTTAAAGGCTTACTGCTCGAGCGACACGCGGTCGAACACGGCGAGCAGTTTGTTGTAATCCTTCTTGCTGGCGCGAAGAGCCTTCTCGAACGACTTGCTGTCTTCCGAATAATATGCCGATATGGCCACGTTGAGCACGTGCATCATCTTGCGCGATGCCTCGTCTGAACTCATTGCGTTGTCCTTGACGTCGTCCTCAAGGCCCTTGCCAATCTTGCGCACGGCGTTGTATATGTCGCCCTTCTTGAAAACGATGCGTGTTGTGGGGTCGCCCGGCACCACCGGCACGCGCTTCACACACAATTTCTCAAGCTGGTTGTAGAGGCAGGTGGCTTCCTTGCCAAACTCGCCATCCGACACGGATGCCAGTTCCTCAGCCGTTGGCTTGTCAGTCACCGAATAGAATGTCCACGTTGAGTTGGCGGCCTCGGCCGACTTCTCTGCAGCACTGAGGCTCATGCCCGAGCAGAGCCCAATCATCATAACTAATACAACAACTGTTTTACGCATAGCTTTTAATGTTTTTAATGTTAATTTCCGTTTCCTTTCTTTTTCCGCTGCAAAAGTACTCTAACTATGTTGCAACGGCATTTCATAGACATTAAAAGCGTGTTCAAACGTGTTTAAATGATATTTCTTCCCGGTCTGCGGCCAAGCCGTACGGGCCTAGATACATTTTTTAATATATAACAAGGCTTCGCAAGGTCATTGCTACGCCACGTTGAGCCTTACGGCGCCGCCACGCGGGAAACAGGCCCTACGACACGGAAAGATGGCCGTTACGTCGTCTAAAAAAAGCCGTTGTGCACTGCGCCGGCACGGGGGCGGCATAGGCCGGGGCCACGGCGGCACAACAGCCGCGCGACGACAAGACCATCCCCGGCGCAAGCGCGCTTGCACACAGGCTGCCGTGTTTGTGCAGGCACCGCCATCTTTTAACCACAGTTAACCTTCCGCGGGGGAAAAAATAACGCCCGACGAAGACAGGTTACGAATATTTTGCTTACTTTTGCAAAGCAGAAGTTACAAAAACACAATGATAAATTATTCGTCAAAATGGACTTAGTAAAACAAATCATCGAGCGCGCTAAGAGCAACAAGCAGCGCATCGTGCTCCCCGAAGCAACCGAGGAGCGCACACTGAAGGCAGCCGACATGGTGCTGGCCGACGAAGTGGCAGACCTCATCCTCATCGGCAACCCCGACGAGATTAACTCTCTGGCCGGGAAATGGGGCCTCAGCCACATAGGCAAGGCCACCATCATCGACCCCGACAACAACCCCAGAAGCGAGGAGTATGCAGCCCTGCTGGCCGAACTGCGCAAGAAGAAAGGCATGACTATCGAGCAGGCACGCGAGCTGGTGAAGAACCCTCTCTACCTGGGATGCATGATCATCAAGACCGAAGGCGCCGACGGGCAGATCAGCGGGGCGCTGAGCACCACCGCCGACACGCTGCGCCCGGCCCTGCAAATCATCAAGTGCAAGCCCGGCATCACCTGCGTCAGCGGCGCCATGCTGCTGGTAACCAAGCAGCCGCAGTACGGTGAGAACGGCGTGCTCGTGGTGGGCGACGTGGCCGTGACGCCCATGCCCGACGCCGACCAGCTGGCCCAGATTGCCATCTGCACAGCAGAGACAGCCCGCAGCGTGGCCGGATTCACCGACCCTCGCGTGGCCATGCTGAGCTTCTCGACCAAAGGCAGCGCCTCGCACGAGGTGGTTGACAAGGTTGTCGAGGCCACCCGCCTGGCCCATGAGCGCCAGCCCGAGCTGAAGATTGACGGCGAGCTGCAGGCCGACGCTGCCCTGGTGTCCTCGGTAGGCGAGCACAAGGCTCCCGGAAGCCCCATCGCCGGCCACGCCAACGTGCTGGTGTTCCCGTGCCTCGAGGTTGGCAACATCGGCTACAAGCTGGTGCAGCGCCTCGGCGACGCCGAAGCCCTGGGCCCCATCCTGCAGGGCATTGCACGCCCGGTGAACGACCTCAGCCGCGGTTGCTCCGTGGACGACATCTACAAGATGGTGGCCATCACCGCTTGCCAGGCAATGGATGCGAAGAAAAATTAAGAGTTAGGTAAATCAAATTCAAGGAGTTAAGTAGTTAAAGGGGAGTAAAGGAGTTAAGACAATAGCCACGCGAAACGGGCCCTGCGGCATGATGGCTGACACCAACCGGCTGCTCTTGCTCATCGGCTCATGGCCCAACAAACTTATCCCGCATCCGCGAAACACATTCATATCAATGACAATGGCTACCGTCAGATTTGAGGACATACTGGCTTGGCAAAAGGCTTACGGGTTTGTACTACAAACATACAAGGCTCTTGCCGCCTATCCCCAAGACGAGAAATACGGGCTGTGCTCGCAATTTCAGCGAGCTGCAGTATCCATTGCGGCAAATATAGCCGAGGGATATAAACGCATAGGCAAGGCCGACAAGCTGCATTTCCTAAATTTCGCACAAGGAAGTCTCGAAGAGTGCAGGTGCTATCTGTACCTGTCAAGAGACCTTGGATACATCAGTACTGAGACATACAAGTCTCTCTATGCCAGCCTTGAAGAAACAAGCAAGCTGCTCAACGGCTATTGCAAAGGAATACTGAGCAACAGTTTTAAAAGCACTGCTGATGAATGACCGCAATAGCCATCAACAAACGGCGGCTGCGCCGGGCCGGCAATGCCACATGCCGCACGGTGTCATGCGTGCGCGGCTATTGTCTTAACTCCTTAACTCCCTGTAACTCCTTAACTCCTAAAAAATACAAAGAAAGGAAACAACAATGAAAATCCTCGTTTTAAACTGTGGTTCATCATCCATAAAGTATGCCCTTTACAACATGGACGACAAGTCGGTGATGACATCAGGCGGAGCTGAGCGCGTAGGGCTCGAAGGTGCTTTCGTAAAGGTAAAGCTGCCTGGCGGAGAGAAGAAACAGATAATGCACGACATACCCGAGCACACCGAGGGCGTGAAGTTCATATTCAGCCTGCTCACCGACCCTGAGATAGGGGTGATAAAAGACCTCAAGGAAATTGATGCAGTGGGCCACCGCATGGTTCACGGAGGCGAGAAGTTCAACAAGAGCGTGCTACTGACGGAAGAGGTGCTCAAGACGTTTGAGGAGTGCAGCGACCTCGCTCCGCTCCACAACCCGGCCAACCTCAAGGGCGTGCGCGCCGTGCAGGAGCTCATGCCGGGACTGCCGCAGGTGGGAGTGTTCGACACCGCCTTCCACCAGACCATGCCCGACTATGCCTACATGTACGCCATACCTTACGAACTGTATGAGAAGTACGGCATACGCCGCTACGGCTTCCACGGCACGAGCCACCGCTACGTGTCGCACCGCGTTTGCGACTTCCTCGGCGTGAAGCCCGAGGAGCAGCGCATCATCACCTGCCACATAGGCAACGGCGGCAGCGTGGCAGCAGTGAAGTTCGGCAAGTGCATGGACACGTCGATGGGCCTGACACCGCTCGAGGGCGTGATGATGGGCACCCGCAGCGGCGACATCGACGGAGGGGCTGTCTCGTTCATCGAGAAGAAGCTCGGACTCGACGCCGACGGCATCTCCAACCTGCTCAACAAGAAGAGCGGCGTCTACGGCATCACCGGCATATCGTCGGACATGCGCGAGATTGAGGCTGCCGAGAAAGCCGGCAACCCCAAGGCCATACTGGCACAGAACATGTACAACTACCGCATAAAGAAGTATATCGGAGCGTATGCTGCTGCCATGGGCGGCGTTGACATCATTGTGTTCACCGCCGGCGTGGGCGAAAACCAGACCGGCATGCGCGCCGGAGCCTGCGAGGGCCTGGAGTGGATGGGCGTGAAGCTCGACAAGGAGACAAACGAGAAGGTGCGCGGCGAAGAGGCTGTAATATCTGCCCCCGACTCGCGCGTCAAGGTCGTTGTCATACCCACCGACGAGGAACTGATGATTGCCACCGACACCATGAACCTGCTGTAAGGCGGCCATCGGCACAAAGCAGACGCGGCCCGGCGGAGCATTCTCCGCCGGGCGCTGTGCCTGCAGCCGGGGGACAGGCCTACGGACAGGCCTTACGGGCTCGCCCCGCGCACATACGCAGGCAGCAATCCATGCGCCCATCACCATCAGGCACGGCGGCCCGCTCTGCGACCACGCCACCGATGGCCATGCACCATGCCGCACGGCGGAGGTTGCCGCCGCCAGACTATGACGCCACACGCCAACGGCCAACGGGCACGATGGCGGCACCGCCCTCGGGCGGAGCCAATGACGCCTGGGCCATGCAACCATAGCGTGGCAGCCACCACCAGCCACCCGCATGCGCCCCAAGGCCTGCTAACGCCCCGCCGGATGCGCCAAAACAAAACGTCAGGCCCGCATGCACGCCGGACTCGAAAAATCCGTATCAACAGATGTATACCAAAAATTAA
>OGYL01003446.1_pt1 | contig 10260 bp, 9 predicted proteins | sample 1576541 | NCBI WGS metagenome assembly OGYL01 (sample SAMEA3541551, study PRJEB24748) | human gut metagenome | biome: human gut; feature: human-associated habitat; material: faeces | place: China | collected 2012 | reverse complement strand
ACTATCTGAAACGCTTCTGCTTTGGGCGCGAGCATCTCATTTGCAGCCGCGACCTTGTGCGACAGAAGAATCTTCGGGAGAGCGACCTCCGCAAAAAGGTTAACCGCCTGCGGCGTAAGGCTGTTCCCATTGCCAGCAGCCGCGAGGGATATTTTTACGCCAGCAACGCCGCGGAACTGTATTCCACCATCCGGCAGCTCAAGGAAATGCGCGCCGGTCTGGACGCGGCAATCTGCGGACTGGAGCAGGCAATGGAGAAGTTTGCGGAGAAGCCGGACGGGGGTGGCCGGGATCGCTAGACCGTTTATCCCCTGGATCGGCAGCAAGGAAAAGCTGATCCCCTACATCTGGCAGGTGTTCCCGCCAAGCCCGAAGCTGTACTTGGAGCCGTTCGGCGGAGGCGGCGCATTGCTTTTGGGAATGCAGCCAAAGGTCAGCCGCATGGACATCTACAATGATTTCAACTGCGATCTTGTAAATCTCTTTTTGTGTGCGCGGGAATGTACGGTTCAGCTTGTGCGGGAATTAAAATTTATCCCGTTCCATTCGAGAGCCGAATTTGATCTCTTGAAAGAATTTATGAAGCACAAAGACCTCCTGCAGCAGCGCATTGCAGACGAGCGAAACGCCGTGATGGAGTGCTTTACCGGAGAAGAACGGGAAGAACTTTTAGAAATTCTGCGGGAGCGGAGCTGCCTGTTCGATGTTCAGCGGGCGGCCGCGTATTACAAGGTCTGCCGCGGCAGTTTCAGCGGCACGACTACGTCCTTCGGGGTCAAGCCGAATAACATTACAAACTTCCTGTATCTCTTTGATGACGCTTCCAAGCGGCTGCAAGACGTCGTTATTGAAAACAAGGACTGTCTGGACATCATCCGTGAGCGCGACGGGCCGGACAGCCTGATCTACTGTGACCCGCCGTACTTTGACGCCGAGAGCTTATATGCCGTTGACTTCCCGAAGGAAAAGCATGAAGAGCTGCACCACATTCTCTCGCAATGCGCGGGATACATCGTTGTGTCGTACAATGACTGTCCATTCATCCGCAGTCTGTACGGCGATTTTTTTATCCTTGCATTCCGGCGCAATAATCCCCTCTCGCAGAAGGCAGGTGCGACCTACGGCGAACTGATTATCACAAACTACGATCCGCGCCCGTACATCCAGCCGCAGTTCAGTATGTTTCCGGCAGAGATCGAAAACGGTGATCTCGTGCTGGTGCATGAACCGGCCTGTGGGTCACTGCGGGAGATCAATCTTGCCAGGAGGGAAAAAGAACTTGGACATTAAGAAAACCGGTCACACATGTGAAACGTCGCCGGAGGCATGCGCACAACCCTATTTGCTGCCGGACACGACGCTGGCACTGTTCTGGATGGGACGCGGCGCCGCCATTTTATCATCCGCACAGATGACAGCGGAGGATCTGGTCTTTGCGGTCAGGGAGCTTGGCGAAGCGCAGGCGGCCTATCTGCAAAAGCTGATCGAGGTCTGCGGCGCGTGCGATGCGCTCTGCGAATGCCGGGCAGCGCGGGTAGAAGAAACAGACGCACTGCGGCGCTTGCCGCCAAAGCTGCTGCGGGAGCTACGGGAAAAGGGCGTTTGCATCCGAAATCTCGGCAGAGCGCTTGCAAGCGGGGCATTTTTGTATGACGCCCGCAATATCAGGAAAAGAGGTACCGAACATGAAACTCATGGAGAAACTCAATAGAAAAACACTGCTTGAAAAGGTCATGAAGACCAGACCACCAGCAACCTCCCTGTGGCAGAAGCGGGAATCCATTCTTCTGTTTACCGGCACGGGCGCGACCGTCCTGCTGGCTTCTCACATGTCTGTGGAGGACATTTTGTTTACCATCCGGGATCTTGCGGATGTTCAGCAGGTGTTGGTTGATCAGCTCCGCGAACAGTGCGGATGCTGTGACAAGGAAGGCGAAAAGGACAAACCTTTGCAGCGTGTGGAGGAGGAAGCACTGCAGCGTGAGCCGCAGGACATCGTGGAATATCTGCGGGAGCAGGGCGTCTGCCTGCGGCAGCTTGCCAGAAAACTGGAACAGAATGAAACGATCTTCCTGTGATTATGGAGGGATTTGCCAATGGCGTATGTAAAAGCACCCATTCCATCCGAGGTCTACCACCTGACAAAGAAAGCGAATCTGGAAAGCATTCTGGATGACGGCGCAATCCGGCGCTTTGATGATACGGAATGCTGGTTCTGTGAAAGCCTTGCAAAAATGAAAGCATACATGGAGCAAACAGTTCTTTGCGAGGGCAAGCCGTATTACGGCGCTGGCGGTCAGCTCTGCCGTTATCCGAAATTCGAGCCGGATGAGCATATCATCCTGAAGCTGACACCGTGCCGCCGCGAAGGAAACTGGTACCGCTGGAATCAGGAGATCCCATTGAACAGCCCTCCGGAGCTGGTGCAGGTCGCAGCGGAGTTTTCCAAGCTGAAGATCGGTTTCCGCGGGGATCTGCCGTTCCGAAACGCGGAGGCAATCGATGTCGCTGAATTTCTGCATGGCAGCATTGTTTGCCGAAACGTGCAGACCACATCCGAGCTTTGGAAACGGCTTTCGGAGAAAGTTGAACAGAACTGGCAGACATATCAGAGAAATCTGTATGACCGAAGCCCCGGCGTGCTGATCAGCACAGCAGATGAGATCGCGGCAACAGCGACCTGTTATTCGGAATTTTCTTGCAGCGGCAGTGATCTTTCCCGCAGGGATCTTTCATATCTGCTGCAATTTGAAAATCCATTGGATGTGCTGCGAGATCGCTGGGTACTGGATCAGAGCACGGAACAGGGAACACGGTTTCTCGGTATGTTGGAGAGCTTGCGCAGCGAAGGTCATGCCGAGCAGGATTATCCGCTGGATGAAGCGTATGCGCAAACCCAGAAAAATGAAATGACAATGCAGCTATAGGAGGAATCAACCATATGGACTTTTCTAACATGGAAGTTACAATCGACCACATCGCGGACGCAGGCGCGAAAATCAAAGCCTACGCAACGGTCACCTTTGACGGGATGTTCAAGGTATCCAACCGAAGCATAAGGCTTCTTCTACAGCATCGATATACCAGAAAGTATTGTCGTCTGTAGGCCTTCCACGTTTCACGACTACCCAGCATTCTTTCTCCGTTTTGTGGTTATGTATTGGCCATTCACGCAGCTCGGTTCTTGATTTGACATCTAACAAATTATGAATTTCCATTGTCGGTCATTTTGATTTGCATTTTGTAATTTAGTCCTTTCAGTAGGAGGTTATTGTCCTAAATATCTTACTTTTTTCATAATGAATACAAGACATAAAGAATGCTATATCTATTCTTAATAATATGTATTTATATTACAACTTTTCGTGTGCAAATTCTCCATTAATCCAGAATGTAGCTTCTTTGCCTATAAAATGTAAAAGCGCAAAATTAGGATCTGTAGGACCACCCGGGAAATAATTGATGAGCCAGTCCTGTCACATTTCTTTTCGTATGTTGTCATCGGTGATTATTTCAATGAAACCTCTCAATCCGACACTGTCGCCATAGCTTGAATAACAAAGTCCGGCTTTGCTGTTCTGTTTGAAGTCTGCTACTTTCACTGAATTAGCAGCGGTTGCCAACCATACTTCATTACATCCTTTAGAACTGATTTTAGACATTGGTACTGGACGGGGAAATCCTTCGGTATCGATTGAGGCAATGGTAATATCCTTACATTGTGTAAGTAAGCCGATTGCTTTTTCTTTAAGTGTCCTTTTATCCTTTTCTTTCCATCGTTTAAGGTTAGGGAAGAACTGTCTCATTTGTTCCTTGGCCTGTTCCGGAGTAAGATTCCATCCTGTCTCCTTGTTTATCTGGTCTGTAAATTGGGCACAGAATTCTATCATCTGGTTCATGGTGAAATCTTGTGTGAATTTTCCTTGCTGATAACAATACAAGCAATAATCATTATTCAAACTTCCATCTGAATTTGTACCTTTATTTGTCTCTGTAAGAGGCATACCACAACTCTGGCAAAACTGTTGTTCCATAGATTTGCTTATAAAAATTGAAAGTATTTTTATTATGATTTCAAAAATACGGAACTCACTTTGAATCCCGTATTTTCCATTTATAAAAAATATTTTATAGCGCCATTAAACTCGGCCTATAATTTTTAGTGAACACTAATGTTGCAGTCTGTTTTTTTTATAAAACTTCAATTGGGATATGTTGTATGTTGTGATATCCATTGTCAAATACTCATAAGGCATTTTAATACGTAGCCATCTGATAATGGCCATGCTACAATTAGCCTTAATACTTTGAGCTGTCAACATTAATCTCTATTTTTTAATTGCGGATTAAAGTTCAGGTATATTATCAAATATATTCTCCAGAACGTTTGCCAAGTCTCTATATGTTTTTTGATACTTGAAGTGTTTCTGATATGGTAGCTTTATCCATCTTTCATCATCATCGATATAGGCACTTCCTTCAAACACTTCCAATAATTCCTTGGCATATTTTTTTGTCTTACATTCTATCTGAATCCTTAAATCATGATGCTGACAGAAACCAATCCATAGAGTACAATTCTGTCTATCCTGTTTGAGCCAAATCTCGTTACCGAAACTGTCTCCATACTTTTTATACATTTGTAACTGGTTGTTATCATAATAGTCCATCCCGTAGCTTTCGGTAATTTTATATGCTGTCTTTGCTCGTTCTGTATCAAGGGCAACTTTTGCATACTGCTTTCTTGGAACTGCGAACATAATATGACCCTCATACCAGTAAATACGGAAAACAGATTTGTTTTGTCTTTCCTCTGCAGCAATCCAATCATAAAGTTTGATGTCTTCTCTAAGTCTTTTTACTGCCATATCGCAGTATCCGTCATTACCACCATTCCATGATATGAAATCCTTCTCTTCATCTATGTATTCATGTAGACGACTCTCAACAGCAGATTCATCTGCATCATTCAGTAACTCTGAGAACATATTACGCACTCTTTCATGAGAAGCGAGAATGTTCTTTAAATATTTGTTAGACTCTGCTCGTTCAGTAATATATCTTTCCTTCAGTTCATCCCATGAATTGAATTGACTAACAATAGCACGAATTAACAAATGATCTGTACGATATAATTTAGATATACCATTTTCATCAAACATGTCTTTTGCTAACTCATATCTGTGTCTGAAATTTTCCAACGATAAGCCTGGCTCATAGAAAAACAATACCATACCCTTAAAGAATGGATGCTCTTCTGCCTGTTTGAACATGTTAAGCCAATCACTGTTCTCTGAAATACGCTTTGCTTTTTCTGTTTCTTCGAGCAGAGCTCTATTTTCACGTTCGTCATTGCTATCATCTTTCCATTGAGAAAGGGCGGCATAGAAAGATAAACCTTCTGATGATCTAATCGCTGTATTATGAATAACAGCAGAAAGCTTACGTATCAATGAAGACACAGGCGTTAAGCTGTCAATATTCGTATTTTCTACAATGTTCCATACTACTCGCATCCATTGTTTGAACACATCTATGTCAAATGTATCGTATGCTTCAATAAACTCAATGACTGCTCCCAGTAAAATAAGTTTGGTATGAGTCATCTTGGATGTCAAGTTATTATAGAAATCATCGCCTTCTTCAGAATTTTTCTTCTCCCATGAAGGAAGCATTGATTTATAGATAAAACCTTTATCATCTTTATGGTCATACTCATAGAATACATCAAAAACCTTATCCAAAATCATGATATACTCAGGATGCTTGGAAAGTAGATTTTCGAACTCCTGGAAGCCAAGGTACTCATTTGCTTCATTTCTATTCTCTGCATCAGTATATAACTGACGTATAGTTTTGTCCTGTCGCATATCTTTATCGGACACAATGTCTTTTGTCGATACTATATACTTGCAGGCAAAGAAACGAGAGAAGAAACTCATGTATGCAGCGTCAAAGTTTTCATTCCCTTTTTTCCAGAAAATATCGATCCACTTTGAATCGAGCTTAACAGAGAAATTAAAGTCAAATCCCACTTCGTCATCGCTGCCTTTCTTATATAGAGGAACAAGTTTCTTATAAGGGGCATACTCTTTATTATTTATGAAATTGATGAGATCTGCCTTGAAATTCTCAAATGGACTCAACTGTAAACCTCGTGCATTCATTTTGATATAAAGTTCCTCAGACAGATTAAAGTAGCCAAGAGACTTTACATAGAACTGAATATTTCCAAGTTTCTTATAGAGTTCATTGCTACCCTGTTTATTGTATCTATCATGAATAGCGTCAAGCATGATAAGCATAGCACTTATGGTGCTATCTCTATCGAATGACTTAAAGTACCACTTTGCTTTCTTAATTACCTTAGAAGGTTTTGTATCTGAAAGGTCTATGCGATATGATGCTAATCTCTGACAGAATACTGTTGAAGTGGAACGTGTTTCATAGACAAAACGGCCAAGTACATTACGAATCTCAGTATCTGCCTCTTCGTCTTCGTTAAGTTCGCGATTTGCAATATACCAATAAACCAGGAATAAGGTTGTCATACGTTGCTGCCCGTCCAATAATTCCATGACATAGGTTTCATTAGAAGGACGAACAATTCCATATATGAAGTTGAAATCAAAAACTTCATCTGTTTTGAAATTTGCAAACATTTCATTCAGAAGTGTATTACGTACATAAGTACATACACCATCTGGTCTTCCCTGAGCATATGGACGTTGAATCTTAGGAATAACTATCTGGCTGATTTTAACCTTTGTATCTTTATTAAGATCTAAATCATTCTTGTATATATCTAAAAAAGTATATCTATTGCTCATTCTTCAACCTCCTCTAATTTTATATATTCTTTTAAGGCTTCATAGATGTATTTGTGATATGCTTCCATGTCTTCTTTCGTCCATAAAGAACGATTGGTACCTTTTTCGTCAAAGAATTTGGCGAAGATATATTGTGTCGCAATGGGAACAAAGACACCTTGTTTGATTCGTTCTATTATGATGCGCCTTTTAGTGCAGAACAAACTGTTTCCATACATTCTGTTGGTAGCTGCATCAAGAAGTGTTAAGTTGCCTATTGTGTTCTTGATTTCTTCGTCTGCATCCACCTCTTGGGCATTCTTTTTCAGTATATTTATGACGTCATCTAAAGCATTTTCATCTAATTTTTGTTTTAAAACAGCAATCTCATCATCCTTCAATTCATCTTTACGGTCAGCCATAGCAGTTTCAATCCAATCTCGCTTGTCTTTTTCCTTTTTCAAAGCATTGGTATGAAATGAGTCAATATGTTCAATATCCCAGTTTTGAGCACTAAGAACATCAAATGGGAATTTATATACATCTGATTCTGATTCCAACTTTTTATTCTGTTCATTCAGAAGATGTATATTTAGGGTCAGTAATAACTTGTATATTGTATCGTGATCTTTATCATATGTATTAAGAATCTGTTTGTTCTCATCATCAACTTTCGCACCACGTAAGTGATATGAGATTCGTTTTTTAAGATATTTCTCAAAATCATCTCGGCATGTAGTTTCCGGCATATATTCAAAATGAAGAACAAGTCTACAAAGATCTTCACCACACTGACTAAGTAAACCTATGTAGTTATAAATAGAAGGGGTACAGAACCAGTCATCAAGTGTTCTAAATAATTCCATCACTTCATCCCAAGCAATAGCAACTTCATGTTGAAGATCTTCGCCCATCTTTCCTTCAAAGCGGTTGTAGTAGAAACGGAATATCTCACTTTGTCTTGTATCCATTAACTGAGCATCAATTTCCTTTATTTTAGCATCCCATTCTGTTTCAGGAATTTCTTTAAGAGCATTCTTTTTGTAAATTAGATTAAAAAGGAGGTCAATGCGGTTAGGCATATCATATCCCTTTTTCTGAAGGAAATACCAGAAATTGTTTGCATGAAGTGTGTTCTCAATATATTCCCATTCCAAAGCTAATTCTGATTGTTTAATATATTTATCACCAGAAGTAAAGTTCTTTTTCAATAAGAACAATCCTTTGATAAGTTCTGCATCTGTAAGACGAATCTTTCCTGTATTGATCTTCTGAAATTCTTTAATGTTATTCTTTTCCTTTACTTCTGCGATTTCGTACCATAAAATCTGTACAGAGCCACCTTTGGTGTCACTCATGCCATTTAGAAGCTTAAAGAATGAATTCCTGATATTGTCAAGACTGCCACCCAATTGATAGCGAATATTGATTGTTTTACCATCTGTTTTAATCCATTCACTTATATATTTGAATGCATTTGCCATGTGAAAGTAATCCACGTTGTCTCTCAAGATGTCCTCATCATTATCCTTGATGGTCTTCATAGTCAATCCTTCAAGGAATTTTGTAGAACCATCACGAGTAGCATAGTAGATATGATATAGTTCTTTACCATCTTCCTCTTCTTTCAAGGTTTCCGCATTCCATCCTTTTTGATCGAGAAGGTACTTGTATAGTAGAAATATAGTTGTCAGACGCTGCTGCCCATCTATAATCTCCCACACACCATGACTCAGAATACCTTCATTGTATTCAGTTCCAAACATAGATTTAAGCTTATCTTCATCTGTGATTGGACGAGCTATGACAGGTTGAAGACAATAAAACTGATCCTGTTTTTTTTCTTTTCCTTCATTAGCAAAATCGTTAGCAAAACAAAGAAGATCACGCAAGAGGTCACCTACTTGTTTCTCTGTCCATCTATATCCTCTCTGGTAGGATGGTATATAGAAATACCTCCCGTCAAGAAGTTCACCTATAGCATATTGTTTGATTGAATTATCCATTGTACATTATTATTTTAATTTTTGTAAAATATCACTGCACTTTGCATGGTTTACTACTACGCCATTATCATTTTATTATATCAGAAATTGTATATCCAATATACACGACTCCTGAAGGAGAAGGATAGTAAACCATATGAACTGCCAATTATTATCTAAAAGTCAGTTTTTAATTAGCGGTCATTATTGGTACAACCTATCATATAATAAACAGATCTCATATTTTAGCTTTATTATATGATAGGTTAGATGTCTCAAATATAGTTTGTATCAGCAACCACTTCCGTCTATATTACATGACATACCTTCTGTAATTGGTCTTGAATTAAGTCCGGCTTCTTCTGGTATGAGTGTAACAGAACCATCCTCTAGAACAAAACATGGAATACCTGCAGCTCCAATTTTTTTCGCTTCATTAAAAACAGGGCTGTTATCACGGATCCTTAGAAATTCCTTTAAATATTTTACATGCGAACCTATGTCTATAATCTCATATCTGTCGTCTCCCTGTATCTGCTCTTCAACATAAATACAGTCCGGACAAGTATTCATACTATAAATTTTAATCATGATGTATATTGTTATAAATTATTACTATTGTGCCAGGCATTAATAGTGAAAAACAAAAGATGTATCTCAAAAGTATGAAATGTCGTTTAAATATAAAAGCGCTTATTGCTTTTTTATACAATTCTACGTTATGTGATAAATTGTTTTTTTGATGAATTGATGAAATGATAAGGTAATTGTTTGGATTTTGATTATGTCAATCTAGAATAAAAGTATGGTTTTTAATGCTTCTTAAAAAGTTTTTTGTTAGATACTATTATTCTTTCCATACTATACTTACATTTGGAGCGATCAAGTTTATTTGTTTGCTACTTTAAGCCCTATTTTCTTGTACATTGTTATTTTGCTCTAATCATATTTTTGCTAGGTATAGTGTATAACAAAAATTCTATTTCTTAAGGTTATCCTGTTGTATAATTATGTTGGACATTCCAATATAAATTGTTTCAGTCGTATATGATTATTGGGGACTCTTAATTAAAAAAGATCCAAGTCTGTATTGGTTTTCTATTGCTCTTGATATGATAAAACGGCTGTAGCTGCTGGAGAATAACTTTGGAATTTAGCTAGTTTTAGGCCCTTTTTACGATTGTTTTTGTGTATTGCTAGTATTTGTGCAGCTGATAATATTTTGATCCAAATTATGGCAAATATTCGATATTCTGTTCTGTAAACTACATAACAAAATTACCCAGCTTGCTGCCTTTTTAAACTTTCTTTTTCTAACCCCCTTTTTAGGAAGGGGGAATTAGGCTTCCCTCTTTTAAAAAAGTGAACAGGGCAAGCCCTTTTATAAATGCGTTGTGCTATGGTAGTTTAGGGAAAAAGAATGACTAAAAAAGCAAAAAATAGCAGATTTGAGCTTTTGTTTTGAG
>OGYL01003440.1_pt1 | contig 10267 bp, 6 predicted proteins | sample 1576541 | NCBI WGS metagenome assembly OGYL01 (sample SAMEA3541551, study PRJEB24748) | human gut metagenome | biome: human gut; feature: human-associated habitat; material: faeces | place: China | collected 2012 | reverse complement strand
TCTTATCTACATATACATCGTAGTCGCGGATCGGCTTCACGTCGATCTGCGAACCCGGCAGGAAGGCCTCGATGCCGAATACATCGACGATCATACCGCCCTTGGTGCGGCACTTGATGTAACCCTTGATGATTTCGTCCTTCTCGAGGGCCTCGTTCACACGATCCCACGACTTGAGCTGACGCGCTTTCTTGTGCGAAAGAGCCAGCTGACCGTTCTTATCCTCGGCAGACTCGACGTAAACCTCGATCTTGTCGCCGACCTTCAGATCCGGGTTGTAACGGAACTCCGAAATGGGGATGATACCCTCGCTCTTGTAGCCGATATTGACGACCACTTCGCGCTTGTTGATACCGATGACCGTACCTTCGGTCACCTCGTTTGCGGCGATGTTCGAAAGAGTCTTGTCATAAGCCTCGCCGATCTGCTCTTTGGGCTGGTCGTAAACGCCCAGGTCGTTTTCAAACGCGTTCCAGTCAAAGTTCTCGTTTGCAACTTTTTTTGCTTCTTCCATGTGGAAATTAAATGCGATGCAATCGCTCGTTAAATGGTTAATAATAAAACACTCCCCTCGCGCATCGTGCGCATACGGGGAGTGCAAAGATAGGAAGAAATCGGCAATCTGCAAACTTTCGACCTTTTTTACGCAGAAAATCAATGCGTATGGACGGGCAGCGGAGCCGAAGGTACGGCCGGGCCGCGATAGGAGCGGATCACCAGCCCCACGCCGAAGAAGATAACCAACGCGCAGAGCGCCGTATCCAGATGCAGGCGGTCGAGGCCCATCGCCACCGACAGGACGACGGCCAGAACGGGTTGCAGGTAGGTATAGATGCTCGAAACGGTCGGCTGTACGTATTTGAGCGAATAGTTCAGCAACAGGTTCGGGACATACGTCGGCACGAAGACCACGAACAACGTCGCCAGCAGGATGTCGGTATCCATCGCCGCGAAATCGGTATGCACCAACTCCCGGGCACCGAACGGAAGTACCATCAGCGCCGCCAGACAATAGACCCAGCGCAACATGGTGACGACATCGTACCTGGCGATCAACTTTTTGAACCAGACCATGTAGCAGGAAGTAGCCAGGGCGCAGCCCGCGATCATCAGGTTGCCGACTAGTCCGGAGTGCGTATGTCCGCCGCTGGCTCCCAGCAGGACGACACCCACCGCACCTGCCATGCCCAACACCAGACCGGCGATCTTGAGGCGCGTGAATTTATCGATACCGAGCACCACGGAAATAAGCAGTACCAGCAGCGGCGTGATCGTGTCGATGATCGATCCGTCGATGGGCGACGTGCGGGACAAACCGTACATGAGCAGCACCTTGCGGATTACGCCGATCAGCAGGGCCGCACCGATCATCGTTTTGATGTCCTTGCGGGCGATCGGCCGGGCCTTGCTCCAAAGCAAAGGAACGAGCGAGAAAAGTGCCGCCGCGCAAAGCGAAGCGGTAACCAGCGCGATCGGGGCCACGTACTTCGACAGCACGAGGTTGTAAAAGGGATAGTCGCATGCCCAGATGATGTTGCACAACAGCAACGCCAAATGGGACTTCACCAAAAGATTCAACGGAGTCGCTTGCACCATACGCTAAAGAAGCTGCCGCCTGCGGATCCGGCAACCTGCCGAACCGTCGCGGTTTCCCTGCATTCCGGGCAAATACCGTGCAAGACACAACCGACAAGCCGGACACTTGCGCCGAAACGCCTCGGAAAATCCGACCGTTTCGGCCGACCCCCAGCTCCCCGCCGCCAACAAAATGCCGGAGCCCGACCGCACCGGCGCATAATACCCGACTCACCGATCCCCGTCCTTCGATGAAAGGACCGGATCAATCGTCGTCACGATCGTCGTGGTTCTCCCGGTCATCGTGCTGACCTGCGACCGACTGCCGGAGCGTATTGTCGGGTGCGAGGGGTTTGCCGCCGTTGGCGACGTATTCCATCAATACGTCGGGCACGAGCCACTGCGTAGTCTCGCCGTTCGTATATTCGAGTCCCTGGTAATTCTTGAAAACATAGTCGCCCATCGCCACCTTGTATTTACGGCCGGACACCAACCCGGGAAAGATCACCTCGACCGCATCGTACCCGTCGGTACGGATCACGTACGGTGCGGTCGAGAAGAGGTCGATCCGATGCGACTCGCCCTTATTGACCGTGTCGTTGTATTTGGTCAGCACCATTTTGCTCATCTGTTCGGGCGTCATCTCCATCACGCTGACCGAAGAAATGAAAGGATCCAGGTCATATATGTCGCTCCGTGTCAGGTCGCCTTTCGAAAGGCTGTCGCGGCGAATCCCCCCGTAGTGGTAAAAAGCCACGTCGCTGCCCGACTTGCGTTTGAGCGCCTGGAGGAAGATGTTGGCCACCCCCACCTTGTCGGCCGTAGCGGTCAGCTCTCCAGCCTTCTCCTTCAACACCGGATTGTTGCGGTAGGTCTCGACCATCTCCTGATAAACCGGGTCGGGCGCGTAGTCGGCCAGCGGAACCAGCCGGAACGACAGGGACCGGATCTCCTTGCCTCGCAGTCGCACCTCGGTAACCCCCACCATGTTCAGGTTGCGGCCCGTCTGCGTGATGAGCACGCCGTCCTCCACCTCGTTGATCCGCTCGTGGCTGTGTCCGCCGATAATCAGGTCGTATTCCGAGGCTTCGTCGGCCAGTTCCCGGTCGTATTTCGAACCGATGTGCGTCAGCGCCACCAGCACCTGACAACTGTCGCGCAGGTATTCGTACTCCTCGAGCGTCCGCACAGCATCCATAAAACGCAACCCCTCGAAGATGGCGTCGTGGCCGTCCGGATGGTTGTTGTACCCGTAATTGGTCACCGCAGCGACGAAAGCGAACTTCTCCCCTTCACGATCGAGAATGACATAGGGTTTCAACTGCGGAATCGGCGAGTTCTCGCTGACCATGTTGGCGCAGATCACCGGGAAACGGCAATAGTCGATCGCTTCGGCCAGCGTCTGCTGCCCCACGTCGAACTCGTGGTTGCCGAGCGTGGCCACGTCGTACCCCAGCTCGTTCATCAGCTCCAACACGGGACGCCGTCCTTCGGCCTGGTCCACATAGGCGTTGCCTGTCCAGCGGTCGCCGGCATCGACCAGGATCACCGACGCCGTGTCCCGACACTCGGCAACGGCCGTCGCCAACTGCGGAAAATTCTGGATTTGGGCATGTATATCGTTCGTTGATAATATGATAACTACTTTTTCACGAGGTGCGCACGCACACAACGCCGCACACAGCAACAGCAAAATACCCAAGAAGATTTTTTTCATCACAAATAGAGTTTACGTTTGTCAAAGTTAGGAAATAATTGTATTTTTACGCGATTTATGAACAAAAATATGTCAGACACCCTTCCGGTCATCTGCGAAAACGCAGGACGGACGATCGAGGTCGCGATGGGCACGACCCTGCTCGAAGTCGAACGGCAGCTCCGGCTCGACGGGCCGCATCCGTTCCTGGCCGCCTATGTCAATAACCGCATCAAGGAACTCAACTACAGAATATACAAACCGGTAACGGTCCGGTTCATCGACATCACCTCCTTCGAAGGAATCCGGGTATATCAGCGCACGATCTCGTTCATCCTGCAAAAGGCGGTCCGGGAGCTGTTCCCCGACCGCACGCTCTACATCCGGCACTCGCTGGGGGCAAGCGGTTTCTACTGCGAAATATCGGGCTTCGGACCGATTCCCGCCGAACACCTCGACGCGATCAAGGCCCGCATGCGAGGGATCATCGACCGCAACCTGCCGATCCAGGGGGTGAAGATGCTCACCGACACGGCCCGCAAAATCTACGAAGGGTTCGGAATGGCCGATAAAATCGCCCTGCTCGACTCCCGGCCGAGGTTATACAGCAAAATTTATACGATCGACTCCCTGCCGGGTTATTTCTACGGAGCCCTGACCCCTTCGACGGGTTACACTCCGCAGTTCGACCTGCACCCCTATTACAACGGCTTCTTCATCGCCCTGCCGCTGCGGACCGACCCGACGCGACTGCATCAGAGCGTCCACCAGGAGAAGATGTTCGACGTCTTCCACCAATACCAGTCGTGGGTGGAGATCATGGGCGTTCCGACCGTCGGACAGCTCAACTCGAAAGTTCTCGCGGGCGACGCCAGCGAGCTGATCAAGATCGCAGAGGCGTTCCATGAAAACAAGCTGGCCCAGGTGGCCGGCTGCGTCGCGGAGGCCAACCGCGAACGGGGCGTGCGGCTGGTGTTGATTTCAGGCCCTTCGTCCAGCGGCAAGACCACCTTCGCCAAACGGCTGGGCGTACAGCTCCGGGTCCTGGGACTCAACCCGGTACTGATCTCGCTGGACGACTATTTCGTGGACCGCGAAAAGACGCCACGCGACGAAAACGGAGAGTACGACTACGAGGCACTCGAAGCGATCGACCTCGAACAGTTCAACGACCATCTGAAACGCCTCGAACGGGGCGAGAGCGTCGATATTCCGCGTTACGACTTCATCTCCGGCACCCGCCAGTGGCACGACAACCCCTTGCAGCTCGACGAGCGGTCGGTACTGATCGTCGAAGGCATCCACGGACTGAACCCGGCCCTGACGCCCGGCGTTCCCGAATCCCGGAAATTCAAGATCTACGTTTCCTGCTTCACCTCGGTCGCCCTCGACAACGTGTCGCGCATCGCCACCTCCGACAACCGGCTGCTGCGCCGCCTGACGCGCGACTACCGCACGCGGGGCAACGACGCCCTTTCGACGCTCGCCCGCTGGGAAAGCGTCCGCCGGGGCGAGGAAAAGCACATTTTCCCCTACCAGGAGAATGCCGACGTGATGTTCAACTCGTCGCTCTTCTACGAAATCTCGGTCCTGCGCCGCTTCGCCGAACCGATCCTGCGGGAAGTCCCCGACACGGTTCCCGAATACGGCGAGGCCAAACGCATGCTCAAGTTCCTCGACAACTTCATCCCGATCTCTCCCGAAGAGATCCCGCCCACGTCGCTCCTGCGGGAGTTCATCGGAGGCAGCAGTTTCAAATATTGATCCCGAACGAATAAATTCGAATTACAAATCATAAAAAATCATTCTCAAAATCCTATGTTTGATAAATTTTCCGACCGCCATATCGGCGTCACCAATCCCGAGGATTTGAAAGCGATGCTCGCCGTGATCGGCGTCAAATCCGTCGATGAGCTCATCGCACAGGTCATTCCTCAGTCTATCCGCCTGAAACAGCCGCTCGCCCTGCCCCAGGGCATGAGCGAATACGAATTCGCGAATCACATCCAGGCCCTCGCAGCCAAGAATCGCACCCTGCGTTCGTTCATCGGCATGGGTTACTACCCCTGCGCCGTACCGGCCGCCATCACGCGCAACGTCTTCGAGAACCCCGCTTGGTACACTTCGTACACTCCCTATCAGGCCGAGATTTCGCAGGGACGCCTCGAGGCGCTGCTGAACTTCCAGACCGCCGTCATTTCGCTGACAGGCATGGAGATCGGCAACTGTTCGCTGTTGGACGAAGGCACCGCAGCCGCCGAAGCGATGCTGATGATGTTCTCGCTCCGCTCGCGCGAAGCGGTCAAGGAGGGACGCAACCAGCTTTTCGTCGATCGTAACATCTTCCCCCAGACGCTCGACGTACTGATCCCCCGCAGGGAGCCATTCGGCATCGAACTGGTGATCGACGACTACAATACATATGAATTCACCGGCAAGGAGTTCGGCGCCATCGTACAGTACCCCGCCGCCAACGGCGAGGTGCGCGACTACGCCGCCTTCACCGAAGCGGCCCATGCCAAAGGCGCCCTGGTAACGGCTGTTGCCGACCTGCTGTCGCTGGCCCTGCTGAAGGCTCCGGGCGAATGGGGGGCCGACATCGTCGTCGGCACGACGCAGCGTCTGGGTATTCCGATGGGCTTCGGCGGCCCGAGCGCCGGCTACATGACCACGCGCGAAGCGTATAAGCGCAACATGCCGGGCCGCATCATCGGCGTATCGATCGACCGTCTGGGCAACCGTGCGCTCCGCATGGCGCTCCAGACCCGCGAACAGCACATCAAGCGCGAGCGTGCCACCTCGAACATCTGCACCGCTACGGCACTGATGGCTTCGATGGTCGGCTTCTACTGCGTCTATAACGGCGCCGAAGGTCTGCGCCGCTCGGCCAAGACGGCCCACACGGCAGCCGTAACGGTAGCCAAGGCGCTCGAAGCGATGGACTACAAACTGGCAGCCAAGAACTTCTTCGACACGCTCGAAGTAGAGGCGGAAGCCGCCGTCGTACAGTCGCTGGCGCTCGAACGCGGCATCAACTTCTTCTATCCTTCGGAGGATCGGGTTCGTTTCTCGTTCGACGACGTGACCACCCCCGAGGAGGTGAACGAGGTAATCGCCATCTTCGCCGAGGCCAAAGGCAAAAAAGCCAAGGCCGTCAAACTGTCGGAGGAGATTACCATCCCGGCCGCGATCCTGCGCCAGTCGGAGTTCCTGACCGAACGCGTCTTCAACACCTACCGCTGCGAAAGCGACCTGATGCGTTACATCAAACGCCTCGAGCTGCGCGACATCTCGCTGGCAAATTCGATGATCTCGCTCGGCTCCTGCACCATGAAACTCAATGCCGCAGCCCTCATGCAGCCCCTGTCGCTCGCCGGGTTCCAGAACATGCACCCGTTCGCTCCCGCCGACCAGACCGAAGGCTACCGCGAACTGATCGACGGGCTGGCCGCCGACCTGGCGACCATCACCGGCTTCGCCGCCTGCTCGCTGATGCCCAATTCGGGCGCCGCAGGCGAATACACGGGACTGATGGTGATCCGCGCCTACCACCAGAGCCGGGGCCAGGGCTACCGCAACATCGTCCTGATCCCCTCGTCGGCACACGGCACCAACCCCGCTTCGGCAGCGATGGCCGGTATGAAGATCGTCACGGTAGGCTGTGACGCCAACGGCAATATCGACGTGGAGGACCTGAAGGCCAAAGCCCAGGAGCACAGCTCGGAGCTGGCCTGCATGATGATCACCTACCCCTCGACGCACGGCGTATTCGAGAGCCGCATCCGCGAAATCGTGGATGCCGTACACGACGCCGGCGGACAGGTATATATGGACGGCGCCAACATGAACGCCCAGGTAGGCCTCACGAACCCCGGCTACATCGGTGCGGACGTCTGCCACCTGAACCTGCACAAAACCTTCGCAATGCCTCACGGCGGCGGCGGCCCGGGCGTAGGTCCGATCTGCGTGGCGGAGCACCTCCGCAAGTTCCTCCCCTCGCATTCGATCGTCCCCACCGGCGGCGACGAAGGCATCACGGCCGTGGCATCGGCACCCTGGGGTTCGGCCATGCTCTTCCCGATCACCTACGGTTACATCAAGATGCTGGGCGGCGAAGGTCTGAAAGCGGCTACCGAGATGGCGATCGTGAACGCCAACTACATGTCGTCGGCCCTCAAATCGGAGTACCGCACCTACTATTCGGGTGAAACGGGCCGCGTGGGTCACGAGATGATTCTCGACCTGACCCACTTCAAGAAAGACTACAACATCGACTGCGGCGACATCGCCCATCGTCTGATGGACTACGGCTTCCACGCCCCGACGCTCTCCTTCCCGGTACACGAAACCCTGATGGTCGAGCCTACGGAGTCGGAGCCGAAGGCCGAAATGGACCGCTTCATCGCCACGCTCATCCAGATCAAGCGCGAATGCGAGGAGGCCGCCGCTTCGGGCGAAGCGGACAACGTAGTGGTGAACGCTCCCCACACGGCTGCCGAAATCTGCGGCGAATGGTCGCATCCCTACACGCGCGAAAAGGCGGTGTTCCCGCTCGACTTCATCCGCGAGTCGAAATTCTTCCCCTACGTATCGAAGATCGACAACGGCTACGGCGACCGCAATCTGGTCTGCCGCTGCACGGAATAAACCGGGGCTCTGCATGAAAAAGGAGGGACGCGGACTGCGCCCCTCCTTTTTATTTCACCCCGAAGGATTCGAGCCTAAAAACTCAACCCGGCACGCAGGACGATACCTCCCAGACCGCTCGAAGTGTCGGGAGCAGTCTGCTGCTGCACCTGGAATCCGAAGTCGATGTTCAGTGCCAGGACACTCCCCAAACCGAATTTCACACCGACGGCCGGCGCAGCATAAATACCGCCGTGCTTGTGGATGCCGTAACCGATATCCACTTTCAGATAGGGGGAAATCCGCCGGTCGAGGAAATAAACCTTCATATCGGCGAAAATCGGGACGAACGAACGGCCTCCGTCGGTGTACTCCCTGAAACTATCGTCCGGCATATCTCCCCGGGCGGAATAGTAGTTCCAGGCCACACCCAGGCCGACGAACAGTCGCGGGCCGATGCGCACGCCGTGGACGGTTTCCAGGACGAAACGGTCGTAGGCGTTCGATCCTACTCCGAAAGCGGTCCCCACACCGACCTCTCCCTGATAACGAATCCCCTGCCCGCTCTGCGCGAATACTGCGGGGAAGCACCACAGCGCCATGATCCATGCGAAGAATAATTTTTTCATCGTTTTCGCGTTAATAATACAATGTATAAATCCGTTTATTTCATCCCGATTGCAAAATCCGGGCGAAAATCGTATCTTTGTCACAATTACACTCAAATAATTTTCTGAAAACAATGAAAGTAGAAAAAAACAAAATGGTAGCGGTCGATTACAAACTGACCGTTGACGGCGCAATCGCAGACCAGTCCCAGCCGGGCGCTCCCCTCGAGTTCATCTGCGGAACAGGCATGCTGCTCCCCAAATTCGAGGAGGCGATCCTGGGCAAAGAGCCGGGCGAGAAGGTTGCCTTCACGCTCTCTCCGAAGGACGGTTACGGCGAGGTGATCGCCGAAGCGATCGTCGATCTGCCTAAAAATACATTCATGGTGGACGGCAAGCTGGCCGAAGACATCCTCTTCGCAGGTTCGCAGGTGCCGATGAGCGATGCACAGGGCAACCGCATGATCGGTACCATCAAGGAGGTGGGCGAAGAGACCGTGAAAATGGACTTCAACCATCCGATGGCCGGCAAGACCCTCAATTTCGAGGTCGAGGTCGTTTCGGTACGCGACGTAACGCCCGAAGACCTGCAATCGGCAGGCGGCTGCAGCTGCGGTTGCGACGGCGGCTGCGGCGATCATGAGGGAGGTTGCAGCGACCACAAGGGAGGCTGCGGCGAGGGCTGCTGCCACTAATCCGACACCGGAAAAGCGTTCCCGTACGCTTTTCTTCAATCCTGCAAGTGGAGAGCCTTCGGTTTTCCACTTGTTTTTATCTTCCCTTCATCCTGTTATCCATGCTCCATTCGATCCGCCAATTCATCGAGGCTCTTCAAGATCCCTATGGGCTGACCCGCACGCTGGGAGAAATCGAAGTGTGCCGTTCTTCGGACGGCGAACCCCTGCGCTGGGTCGGCAACAGCGCGGTGGTTTTCAAAATCCGCTGCGGCAGCCGGTACAAAATGCTCAAATGCTACACACGGCCTATGGAGCACCTCGAAGCGATCTATCAAGAGAAACTCCTGCGGCAAGAGCTTTACGTTTGGCAGGCCGACGGGCAGGGCGAGTGGTGCGACGTGGTCGTGGACGACTGGATCGAAGGAATCACGCTCTACGAAGCCGTTATGCGGGGCGCCGGCTCCGGCGACAAAGCGCACCTCAGCAACTTGGCCCGACAGTTCGACCGCCTGGCGCTGGAACTTCTCGAAAGCGACTGGGCGCACGGGGACCTGAAACCCGAAAATATTCTGCTGGATGAGAGCGGCACGCTCCGTCCGGTGGATTTCGATGCGATGTTTCTTCCCGTCTTCGCCGGAGAGAAAAGTCCCGAACTGGGCACGGCAGCCTACCAGCACCCCGGACGCACGGCGGAGGATTTCGACGCGTCGATCGACGACTACTCCATCGCCACGATCTCCACGACCCTGCACGCGCTGGCGCTCGAACCCGGACTGCTCGCCCGCTACAACCGGGGAGAGGGACTGCTGCTCTCGCCCCGGGAAATCGTCCGGCACGGCTGTGCGGCCCACGCAGAATGCCTCGCACTGTTCGAAAAGGCGGGCGACGCCGTCCGCTATCGCATCGCCCGGTTGCTCGAATCCCCGCTGATGCGCGCCGTATGCAGCGTGTTTCGTGTCTCGCTCATCAAATCTCCATCAGTTCCTTTTCCTTGCGGGCCAGCAGCTCGTCGATCTTCTTGCTGCTGTCATCCGTCAGTTTCTGAAGATCCTTTTCCGCCTGCTTCAGATCATCCTCGGTGATCT
>OGYL01003432.1_pt1 | contig 10293 bp, 5 predicted proteins | sample 1576541 | NCBI WGS metagenome assembly OGYL01 (sample SAMEA3541551, study PRJEB24748) | human gut metagenome | biome: human gut; feature: human-associated habitat; material: faeces | place: China | collected 2012 | reverse complement strand
CATATCATTCCGGACCGTCGCCGCAGATACATGAATCTCCGGCAGCTGTGAGATCGTCTTAGATCCCACCGGCTCTCCGGTGCGGATATATAAGTCTACCACTGCGCATAAGATTTGCCGTTTTCGCGCATCCACGTTAACCATCCTTTCTGGCAGATTCACTTTTCAAGTGTTAGCACTCTTTCTCTCTGAGTGCTAATATAAATTTACCATGACTCAGGGCAATTGTCAAGTGCTTTTTTCATTTTTGTAGGATTGCACAAATTTTGGATTATATTCGTTCATATTTCTGTTCATATTTTCGAAATCTCTGTTTTTTCGTCAATTGTCATCTTTTTTCTTGAATTTATAGGTTGACAAACGGACGAATTTGTGGTATAATAGCAACTGTCACCGGTGCTCCCATTTTGCACTTGGTGACAGTTTCAAACAGTCACGGAACGCAATTATGAGAAAATTTTGAAACAAATTTACTGCGATAGTTGCAAAATTCGGAAAATTGATATTAACTTTGCAAGTCCGAAAGTGCTGGGGAAACACCCCTACATAGCACCGCAGGCATTACGAAAATTGCTGAAAGCAAGACAGTTGAAAGGAGGTTGGAGTACCGTCGAAGAGTTGGTTGAAGAGCACATATTAACCCCGCGTGAGGCCGAGCGATTGGCCCCGTATCTTCGGTTTACGGTACGAGAAGCCTCGAAAGACATACCGAACGGGGAGTCGGCGACGTCCGGATGGAGTCCCGCCCCGATACAAGACACGATCCATTGGAAAATAGAGTAAAAAACAATAAAAAAAGCAACGAATTATGATTATCATGCCGGTAAAAGAGGGCGAGAACATCGAGAAGGCCCTCAAGAAATTCAAACGTAAATACGAGCGTACGGGTGTCCTGAAGGAGCTTCGCCGCCGCCAGTATTTCACCAAACCTTCGGTTGCGAAGCGTATCGCCATGCAGCATGCCATTTACGTAGAGAAGCTGCACCGCGACGAGGAATAGGAAGATTTTTCCATATCTTAATCCTGATAATAGACAAGAATTTTTTATCTTGTCTATTATTTTTTTGTTGTTTTACAGCGGGTTGCTCTCTGTTTCTCCTGCAAAACTAAATTTTTTAGTTTGAAAACTATAAAAAATAGTTGTATGTGAAATTTTTTAGTTATCTTTGTTTCAGAAGATTTTTATGCAGGAGCCGGCAATGCGGAGCTGTGCTGCCGTTTGTGCAGGTCCTGTTTCGTTCGACTTTAACCGACATCGACTATGGAAAAGCTGACACCCAGAGAAGAGGAGCTGATGCGTTGTTTCTGGACGCGGGGCCCGTTGTTCGTGCGCGAACTGGTTGCGCTCTGGCCCGAACCGAAACCTCATTTCAATACGTTATCGACGATGGTGCGTGGCCTCGAGGCGAAAGGGTACGTCGGACACAAAGCCTATGGCGGCACCTACCAGTATTATCCGCTCGTCAGCGAGGAGGAGTTCAGCCGCAAGACGCTGAAGGGCGTGGTGAGCAAGTATTTCGACAATTCCTACCTCGGGGTGGTTTCGTCGCTCGTACGGGAGGAGAAAATCTCCGTGGACGATCTGCGCGACCTGATCCGGCAAATCGAAAGTCAAACCGAAAAACGATAGTCCTATGCCGACCTTTCTGCTTTACAGTCTGAAGGCTGCGGGATGCCTGGCGGTTTTTTACCTGTTTTACAAGTTGTTGTTGAGCCGCGATACGCTGCATCGGATGAACAGGGTGTTGTTGTGCGGAGTGTTGCTGCTGTCGTTTTTGCTGCCTTTGTGCGTAATTACCGTCGAGAAGGAGTTGCCCGGGGTATCCACCGCTGGGATCGACGTGATTCCGGAAAGTTATTTCCGGCGGGACATGGTATTCGAAAACCGAATCCCCGACGATACCCGGGACCTGATGATAATAGAGGAGCCGGAGCCTGCTCCCGAACCGTTCGACTGGGGCTTTTTGCTCGGAATCATCTATTTTGCAGGGATGTTTGCGACGTTGGGATGGACCGTATGCAACATCGTGCGGGTTGTGCGAATGACGCGCCGCGGCCGGCGCATACCGCTCGGAAACGGGAGCGTATTGGTGTTGTCGAACCGGATTCGAGCTCCGTTCAGTTGGATGAAATACGTGGTGATGTCCGAGGAGGATTATGCCTGCGGCGGAGGAACGATCCTCGTGCATGAACAGGCGCATCAGCGGTTGGGCCATTCGTGGGACCTGCTGCTGGTCGATTTGCTGGGGTGTTTGCAGTGGTTCAACCCCGCGATGTGGCTGTTGCGTGTGGAACTGCGTGCCGTGCACGAGTACGAGGCCGACGAGCAGGTGCTCCGCTGCGGGGTCGATGCGAAAGATTATCAGATGCTGTTGATAAAAAAGGCCGTTGGCGGGAGGTGGTACTCAATTGCCAACAGCCTTAATCATAGTAACCTTAAAAACCGAATTACCATGATGTTGCGTAAACGATCATCGAGGTGGGCCAGGGCCAAGGCGCTCTATGTCCTGCCGCTTGCGTGCCTGGCGCTCGGCACTTTCGCACAGACCTCCTATGTCCTTCCGGAGGACAAAACTACGAAAAATTCCGGAAACGGTGAAATGCCTCTTCCTGCTGGTGCGGACGGCCGTATGGTCGGTACACCGGAAGGGGGAATGCCACCGGTCGAAGGCTCCATGGCCGAATTGCTGGCTAATCTCGAGCGTACCGCTCTTGAAAAGCAAACGGCAGAATCGGGGGCGCACACCTTTACCGGACGCGTATTTGGCCGGGACGATAAGCCTTGGGCCGGTTATGAGTTTATTTGCAGCGGCGGCCGGCGGGTTGTGACCGACGCGGAGGGCCGCTTTACGATCGTTACGGAGAAGCCGATCGTTTGTTACCTTGTTGGAGGGGATACGGATCAGAAAGTAAAATCAGTCGGTAGCCGCTTCGGAATTCCGATGGAAACGGACATTGCCTTGGAATTTCATTTGAAAGAGTCGCTTGCTCTGACCCACCTGCCCGTATCCGATGAACCGGTAGTGTATGCGGTTTATGGCGATCCGGCAGATTTCCGCTTCGATCCGAAACATCCGCCTCTGATAATGGACGGGATCGACGAATTGTCGGCTGAAACGCTGGATACTTATTTGGGGCTGCCGGAACAGAAGATGATTGGTGCCTGGATGGTCAAAGGGCCGGAGGCACTGAAGGGATACGGTACGCGGGCGGCGAACGGAGTGTTGTCAATCAGGGTTCAGACCTATCCTTATACGGAGTCTTGGAGTCCGGCCGATCCATCGCTGTGGGATCCGGAGGATTTGGAGCTTTATCTGGTGTGGGAAGGGGATGAGTTGCCAGAACAGTTTGTCGCCCGCCGCGATGCGTACATGAAAGAGGAGTTTGCCAAGTTGCTGACTGCTGATGCGGGGAAACTCGAACGACTCGGGTATAAATCGGTCGATGGTGCGGAAGAGTGGGTGACTGTCGAGGTGAGCGATGGGGCTGCCCTCATTCCTTTCTGGATTGATCTGTCGGACGAGGGCTTGTATCTGCTTGACGGTGAGGAGATCGATTACAGACAGTTGGGCGCGATGTCCCCTTCGAGTATCGCCACGGCGACCCAAATGACCTCCGGCGAGGCACGCAGACGCTACGGCGATCGGGGTCGTTACGGTGCGATCGTCTATACGAGTCGTCCGGAGTCGGAACGTGTGACAATCGAAGAGAAACAGAAGCCTTCCGATTTGTATCACTATATTACGGGCGATTTCGAACCGACGGGTGTGCCCGATACTTACCGGGTGCGGCGGATCGAGTTGAGCAATTCGATGCCGTTCGAATTCCGGCCGTTGGTACTATGGAATGGCAAGGTGTCGAATATCTTCCTTTTCAGGACTCCCGGTATCGTTCGCGATATAGAAACCGTTCGGATCGTAACCGAGCCGGACGAAGCGACGGTCGCCAGATACGGCGTATCGGCCCGGAACGGGGTGATCGAGGTCGTTTCCAAAACGGCTTCACGCGAGGATGATTTCGAGGTGACCGTTTATGATAAATACAACAATCCGATGCGTTATCTGAAGGGTAGTTTCCGATCGGTAGATGGTAAAAATACCTATAAGGTGAGCGGATTGAAATTGCGGAACGTGCAGGGAGTACGTCCCGGAATGCTGCCGTTGGTAGCTGTGGACGGGCGTGTGGGTTATATCACCGATCTGGAGAAGATTCCTGCCCGCAAGATCGAAACCATACAGATTTTCTCCTGGGAGGATGTATTCCGTAACCCGGCATTAGTCGAGCGTTACGGGGATGCCGCCCGTGTCGGAGCGATTCTTGTGACGACTCGCGATGCTGCGAAACAGGCCGAAAAAGAGGCCCGGAAGTCCGGTGCGGGTGAATCTGTCGTCGCATCCGTAGCGGAGGGACCGTCGTCCGGTACGGTTCAGACCGGTAATACTTCGGTGGACGGGCAGGTCAAGGTGCGGATTTCCGAAGTTGCTGCACCGAACGATTCGCTCGTGGTTTCCGGTCGCGATTTGAGTTCGATGCTCTTCCTGCTCGATGGCAGAAAGGTCGCAGCTGCCGAGGTAAAGGCTTTGAATGAAGCGGAGATCGAATCGATGTCGGTCTTGAAGGACGAATGGGCTGTCGGACGTTACGGCGAGGCGGCGGCGGATGGCGTGGTTTATGTGACGACGACCGCAGGCGCCCGGCAGTTCGACCGTCTGGAGTGTAGTTTCGAGCGTGGGAACTCTTTCCAGGAAGGTCCCGGTCTTTATCGGATCGAGGATACGGGAAACGGATTTGCGATCCGTCCGCTCAATGGAGCCCGACCGCTTGTGTTGATTAACGGCCGGCAGGTTGATGATGACTATTTGAAGTCGATCGATGCGGGGAAGGTTCTGTGGGTTCGGATTCTGCAACCCGGGTTCGAATTGCTGGACCGTTATGGCGAGCGGGCGCGGGACGGTGTGATCGAGTTTACGACGAATGAATCCGGAGAACGTACGACTTTGGCGGTTTATTCGTCGAATGCGTCGGGCAAAACGCCTAATAAGATGACAGTCGTCAGGGAGCCTTCCGGCGCCTCCTCGGGGCGCACTTCTGTGTCAAAGTCGATTTCCGTGTCTAAATCGATTGCCATGTCGGCGCAGCCTTTGGAGGAAACCGTTACGTTGACCTATACGACCGGAGCGGATTCGGATTCGGTTTCAGTTGTTGATAACGGTCGTTCTCTGAAGCAGGTCGGTTTAATAGTATTGGATGGCGAGGAAATTTCTGCCGATCGCCTTTCGCAACTGGATCCCTCCCGAATTGACGCGATGACGGTATTGAAAGGAGAGCAGGCGGTCGAACGTTATGGCGAGAAGGGAACGGAAGGGGTGATCGAGATCACGACGAAAAAGTCGGAGGAACGAAAGTTCAAACGCATCGGTTGCGCATTTATAAATGGAAGTTCTTATAAGATCGGGCCGGGACTTTGGCGGATCAAAGATACGGGATTTGGGTTTTCCATTAGCCCTCAAGACGGTACGCGTCCATTGGTGATGGTTGACGGGGAATTGGTCGATCTCTCTTACTTGGATGACATTGATGCCGATGCTGTGGCGACTGTCCAAATTGTTCAACCGAGTGCGGAGTTGGTTGAACAATACGGAGAGCAGGGGTATGACGGTATGATCCGGTTCGTAACAAAGGAAGGCCGGAAGAAGACGAAAAAAATCGAAGCGCAGCGCCGTAAAGCGGCACACGCTGACAATGAATAGAAAAACTCCTATCAATAAGCGTTAATATCCTGAAAGGGAAACATCCTGCAGTAATAACGTCTGCAGGATGTTTTTTTATAAAAATAGGAGCGTCCGTTCAAGGGGACGCTCCTATTTTTATCTCTGGTCGTGGCGGACGGAGTCTTTTCATGCCATACGAAAAGAACATTCGTTCGGAGGGTGAATCCTTTAGTGAATCCGTCCTTCTTTGGCCTCGATGCACTCGGTTGCGTGAGGCACTTTCATCAGCCGCTCCTTGGGGATCAGCTTGCCGGTGGTTTTGCAGATGCCGTATGTCTTGTTCTCGATGCGTACGAGTGCCATTTCGAGGTTGCGGATGAATTTCATTTGATGGGCTGCCAAGCGGCCGCTCTCCTCTTTGGAGAGCGTAGTGGCTCCCTCCTCCAGCACCTTGAACGTCGGCGAGGTATCCTCCGTATCGTTCGATGCGGTGTGGGTTATCGTGGCGCGCAGGAGTTCGTAATCCGCACGTGCTGTTTCCAGTTTTTTGAGAATGAGCTGTTTGAACTCTTCCAATTCGGCGTCACTGTATCGGGTTTTTTCTGCTTCTGCCATAGTTTCAATATTTTATTTGTAATAATGTTATACTAAATTAAACAATATTCCCGTTACTTCCAAATTTTTTGCCGGAAACGTGCAGGTTCTCCTTTTTTGGTCAAATTTTGGTCACCGCGATACGGACCGGTTGCTCATCTACCTCCGACTCCACGACGAATTCGCCGCTGGGAGAAGGCACTCCTTCGATTTCGACAGCCAGCGTTTGCGAGGCGATGTAGTCGGCGAAGGATTTGAGCGCGGGAAGGACGAACTCCTGCTGTTCGATCTCCACACGGATTTTGTCCGTCACCTCGAAGCCCGAATCCTTGCGGATGTTCTGGATACGGTTGATCAACTCGCGGGCGATACCTTCGGCACGCAGGTCGTCGGTGATCGTGATATCGAGGGCTACGGTCAGCTTGCCCTCCGTAGCTACGAGCCAGCCCGGCATATCTTCCGAGGTGATTTCGAAATCGGCAGGGGGGACGGTGATTTTTTCGCCGTCCACGTCCAGCAGGGTTTCCGCCGATGCTTCGATCGCGGCTATCTGATCCTGTGAGAACCCGGCTACGAGAGCTGCGATCTGCTTCATCTGTTTGCCGTATTTGGGACCGAGGGTCTTGAAGTTGGGCTTGATGCGCTTGGTGATGAGTCCCGTCGTATTTTCGATCAGTTCTATTTCCTTGACATTCACTTCGCTCATAATGAGCCCCTTGACGGCTTCGATGCGGCGTGCGGTGTCGGCGTCGAGGACCGGAATGAGTATCTTCGTGAGCGGCTGGCGGACTTTGATGTTCACCTTGCGGCGCAGGGCCAGTACCATCGACGAAACCTGTTGGGCCATAGACATCATCTGCTCCAATTCACCGTCGATGAGCGAGGAGTCGCAGACGGGGAAGGTCGAAAGATGTACCGACTCGTCCGTGTGGCGACCGCTTACGGCGTTCAGATCGCGGAAGATACGGTCGGAGATGAACGGCGCGAACGGTGCGGAGAGCATCGAAACGGTTTCCAGACAGGTGTAGAGCGTCTGGTAGGCCGCCAGTTTGTCGCGTGTCAGACCGCCGCCCCAGAACCGCTTGCGGTTGAGGCGCACGTACCAGTTCGACAGGTTTTCGCATACGAATTCCTGGATCATACGGGCCGCCGGCGTCGGATCGTAATTCTCGAGCGATTCGGTGACGTTCCGGACCAGCGTATTGAGCAGGGAGATGATCCAGCGGTCGATCTCCGGGCGTTCGCTCATCGGAACTTCCGGCTCCTGTCCCGTAAAACCGTCCACATTGGCGTAGAGGGCGAAGAACGAGTAGGTATTGTAGAGCGTGCCGAAGAACTTGCGGCGCACTTCGTCCACGCCGTCCCGGTCGAACTTGAGGTTGTCCCAGGGCTGCGAGTTGGAGATCATGTACCAACGCGTCGCGTCGGCGCCGTAGGTCGAAAGTATTTCGAAGGGATCCACGGCATTACCTAGGCGCTTGGACATTTTGTTGCCGTTCTTGTCGAGCACCAGGCCGTTCGAAATGATGTTCTTGAAGGCCACCGAGTCGAAGAGCATCGTGGCGATGGCATGCAGCGTGAAGAACCATCCGCGCGTCTGATCGACGCCTTCGGCGATGAAATCGGCCGGATAGACGCTCTTGAAGTAGTCGCCGCCGTGCTCGAAGGGGTAGTGTAGCTGGGCATAAGGCATGGCGCCCGAGTCGAACCACACGTCGATCAGATCCGGTTCGCGCCGCATCGGTTCGCCTTTGGACGAAACCAGCACGATATTGTCCACGTAAGGACGGTGCAGGTCGATCCGGTCGGTCGAGTAGTTCTCTTTGGAGAGGTCGCCCGGCTTGAAGTTCTTGTAGGGATTCTCCTTCATCAGACTTGCCGCGACGGATTTTTCGATTTCGGCGACGAGCTCTTCGACCGAGCCGATGCACTTCATTTCCGAGTAATCCTCCGTAGCCCAGATCGGCAGCGGCGTGCCCCAGAAGCGCGAGCGCGAGAGGTTCCAGTCCACCAGACCTTCGAGCCACTTGCCGAAGCGTCCCGTTCCGGTCGATTCCGGCTTCCAGCGGATCGTCTTGTTGAGTTCGATCATCCGGTCGCGCAGCGCCGTAGTTCGGATGAACCAGGAGTCGAGCGGGTAGTAGAGCACCGGTTTGTCCGTACGCCAGCAGTGGGGGTAGGAGTGGGTGTGCTTTTCGATCTTGAAAACCTTGTTCTCGGCCTTGAGCATCACTGAGAGATCGACGTCGAGCGTCGGCGCGTCGGCGGCGAGCGAATCGTCGTAGGCGTTTTTCACGTAACGGCCCGCCCATTGGGAATAGGCCGCTGTATCGACGTTGTCGCGTATGAAGGTCGGGTCGAGCTCTTCGAGCAGGAAGAACCGTCCCTTGCGATCGACCATCGGCTGATTCTTGCCCGCCTTATCGACCATAAACAGCGGGGCGATGCCTGCGGCGCGGGCCACGCGGTCGTCGTCCGCACCGAACGTCGGGGCGATATGCACGATACCCGTACCGTCGGAGGTGGTCACGTAGTCGCCCAGGATGACGCGGAACGCATCGCCCGCAGGCTTCACCCAGGGGATGAGCTGTTCGTAGCGGATGCCTTCGAAGTCCGGACCCTTGTAGGTGACCGGAGAGATTTCGAACTTGCCCTCCATCTTGGGGGTAAAATACGACCCCAGCAGTTCTTTGGCCAGGATGACAGTCTGGGGGGCATCCGTATAGGGATTGCGGCATTTGACGCGCACGTATTCGATTTCGGGGCCTACGGCCAGCGCGGTATTCGACGGCAGTGTCCAGGGCGTGGTGGTCCAAGCCAGGAAGTAGAGATCGCCTTCGGCTCCGTCGAAGAGTTTTTCGCTCCGCTCGTCGCGGATGATTTTGAACTGCGCCGTGCAGGTGGTATCCTTCACGTCGCGGTAGCAGCCCGGCTGGTTCAGCTCGTGGGTCGAAAGTCCCGTGCCGGCGGCCGGCGAGTAGGGCTGGATGGTGTAACCTTTGTAGAGTAGCCCCTTGTCGAAGAGCTGTTTCAGAAGCCACCAGAGGGTTTCGATGTATTTGTTGTCGTAAGTGATGTAGGGGTCGTCCATATTGACCCAATAACCCATTTTGCGCGTGAGTTCTTCCCACAGGCCCGTGTACTCCATCACCGCCTCGCGGCAGGCGCGGTTGTACTCCTCTATGGAGATTGTGCGCCCGATGTCCTCCTTGGTGATGCCGAGTTTCTTTTCGACGCCTAACTCTACAGGCAGTCCGTGCGTGTCCCATCCGGCCTTGCGGTGAACGAGGTAACCTTGCTGCGTCTTGTAACGGCAGAAGATATCCTTGATCGTGCGGGCCATGACGTGATGGATGCCCGGCGTGCCGTTGGCTGAGGGAGGTCCTTCGTAAAAGACGAAGGTGGGATGACCCTCGCGGGTGGAGATGCTTTTGTGGAACGTGTCCTGTGCGTCCCACTCTTTCAGTACGTCGGCGGCCAACCCCGGCAGATCGAGGCCTTTATATTCTTTGAACTTCATATCCTGTTGTTTTCAATCGTCGTTTTCATGGGCTGGCAGAATCCGATCCGGCCCGATTCCGCCGGACAGCCCCGAATGCGGAGCTGTTACCTGTCTTTGTCGTATTCGGCAGCGCCGGAATTCGCTGTGTGCCGCCTGTTTCGTGCGGGAAGCCGGCGGCGGATTTTACCAACATGCAAAGTTATGAAAAAATGCGAATAAATAGATCTCGGATAGCAGTTTTTTGTATGCAGACAACGGGTTGTGGCGGAAGCTGTTGCAGGATTCCGAGAGCGATTTTCCGAAGCGGCGGATTTATTCGTCGGTTGCGGTGCGGATAACGCGGGCCGGATTGCCTGCAGCGACCGAATTGTCGGGAATGTCGTGCGTGACCACGCTGCCGGCGCCGATGACGCAGCGGCAGCCTATCTTGATCAGAGCAGTGCCTCGATGTCTGCTGCGATGGCAGCCGGCTCTTTCGTCGGCTCG
>OGYL01003431.1_pt1 | contig 10295 bp, 8 predicted proteins | sample 1576541 | NCBI WGS metagenome assembly OGYL01 (sample SAMEA3541551, study PRJEB24748) | human gut metagenome | biome: human gut; feature: human-associated habitat; material: faeces | place: China | collected 2012 | reverse complement strand
TCTGCCGGGGTCGGCCACGACGGCCGGATTGCTCCATTGCGCCGGCAGCCGTGCATGTAGCGGACGCCGCCGCTGCTGCGCCCGATAGGGCTGTGCCGATGGTTGATGTTTTTTTAGGAGAGGTCAGTTGGTGGTTCTGCTTAATTCAGGTGGCCCATTAAGTCAGCGTTTGTTGTTTTCTGCGTTTGCATTGTGATTGTTAATGGGGGCATTCCTCTTGGCTGCTTCTTGCTTACTCCTGTTAACGGTATTATCCATCTGTAGCTTATCCATTTCACAGGTCGACAAATGTGGCTGTATTACTGAATCTTTTTTCGTTATGTATTAAGGTGGTATATTGAGGTAATGATGGTGATAGGTGGTGTGAGCAGTCATCATTTTTATTTGCCGAATGCGTCAGACCGCATATACATCATATTATATTGCCTTTGCGCTGAGTTACTGTTGGGATGGGACTTCATGATGCCCTAACTATTGTAGTTGTATATTCATTATCTTTTTGCTGTCGTCATCACTCCCATTTTATGTATGACCAAGGGCTTTGTTTGGCATTTAGCAATTGTTCGGCCATGTAAGCCATGCATGTAGCATCACCATATAAAGCGAATCCCAAGGCATAGCTGTGTGCAAAGTCTTTCCAGTTTGAAAATGCTTCATGTGACATTTTGAATGCGGCGTCCAAGCAAATCATGCATTCGTCCTTATTGATGTATCCTTGTTCCATGCATGCCCGTGAGAGGAAGTTCAGCTGACCGGCATCCCAAGCAATGACCCCGAGCAATCCCAATTCATATTCTGAATCAGCTATGCCTGCGTTCATTATTTCTTTGTATTGCCTTTTTATCTTCTTCATTTGCATTATGCATTCGTCGCATAATTCTTTGCTGTCGGCTAGCTCTTTGCTGTTCCTTAGCCAATTCTCTCCTTCTTTGCCTTTAAGGTATGCTTCGTATGCAAAGTGGAATGTTAGTTGTGATGGTGCTGTTGACAGCCATTTAAGTTTTTTTATGGCCCTGTCACGATTGTCTATTACAAAGTCTTGTTGGAGCATGCTGGTTCGTTCTGCTGCATCAATACCTGTTCCCAGAGTGTTGAGGGTTCCGCCGAACTTTCCCACGTGAAGGTTGCCAATGCTATATAGGCTTAGTTCTTCTTCTGAATAGGTCGATGTTTCATCAATCCTTAAATCATGGCAGCAACCATGCGCCATGTGGTTCTTTCTGCACGAGATATACGCCAATCCATGCTTTTTTATTTTTAATAATGCCCAAACTGTAATTATAGTGGCAATTAGTGCTGCTATAGAAATTGTGGTTTGCTCAATCATAATGAATATTTATATGTTATAGTAATGATTGTACAGCTGCATAGCCTTGCAACACGGTTGGTCTTGAATGGCGGTATGCGTTTTATAGCCATGCGCCACTTACCTGTTTCCCGTTATGGATTAAGCTGCCAACCATGTCGTTGTTAGACAGATTTTTCGTAACGCTGTATATTACAAAGATACAGATTCGCACTGTATCAATTTGCTTAAAGCTGTTATAAAATGTAAAGTTCGGAGATATGTGTTACAAAAAAGGAAGTTTGAATACTTCTGTTGGTTGGCTCATGAACTGAATAACACTGACATTTAAATACGCTATTCACTGTCATCAATAATATAATGTATTATTTGTTATCACGTGATGCTTGCTTATGCTTACTATTGATATCTGTTTTCCTTGCACAGCTGTAGCTTGCCGAAATATAGCAGAGCTAATGAATACAGATTGCTGGCATCGTATTTGTTATTTTCCTGCTGACCCTATGGAACTGCAAGGTATTTCACGTGTGTCCAAAGCATGGCGTCGCCACCATCCACGGGCGGGCAATTTTTTTCTTGCTGACACTCGATTATGGTGTTTAGTCCGGCGTTTTTTGGCTGCGTCTTGTACTTCACGCGGCTGTAGAGATTGCAGGCGTAGAAGGTCGAGGCGGTAGAGCTGTAAACTGCTCTTGCGGTGCTGTGCCGGGGCTTGTCCCTGAGCTGCCGCTTATATTTAACAATTTGTATCCAAACCGTCACCGCAGATGACGATGATAAAAACCGGCGAGTAATGAGTATGGGCTTCAACATTAGTTATTTAGATTTATCCTGAAAACGTGCACATTGCTTCAACGGAAAGATGCGGCACTTAATTCCGTTGTTATTTTCGCCATGCAGGCAGACTATGGTGCCATGCCCCTCTTCAAGCGCGAGACGGGAAAGGAGGTGACAAAACTGTCCTGGCGGCCTGTCGGACATTTGCGCCTACCTGTATTGCTGCATTGCGTCGGCTTGCAAGGCCGACGGCGTGGAGTTCGTCCCTGTCTACGAGGAATACCGCGAGCAGCGCGATGCCGACCGCAAAGACTGCAAGGAGCGCGCCCGCCTCATGGCGGAGATATTGATACAGCTTCAACTGCGCAAGCGTGTGACGCCGCGACAGCTGCTGCGGATACCATGGGACTATGAGCCTCAGGAGCGCAAGGCCACACGCCGCAGCCCACGACCGCCGAGAGCAAGGAAAAGTTTGGGGATATGTTGAGAAGAACAGGGGAGGTATAAGACGAGACTTCGGGTATTAAATTAGTCATTAATCTGGGGGAGAACATACATAACCATCGTAATTATCGGTAGACGCTAACTCTACACTGGTGTCAAGGATGGTTTGAAAGGCCGTGCAAGCACTTAAAAAAAGAAACCAAAAAGGTACAAGCCGTGAACTTTATGAATATCGATATACAATATCGAGACGACACAAATGATAAGAGCAAGGAAGAAAACAACACTGCGCCTTTCCTTCTTCTTCTGGGCTTTGACATACTCTTTTATCTCGTCTTCATCTGGAATTATCTCAATGGTAATTTCGGCGGTGATTTTCTTAGGCTTGCTTTCGCCTGGTTTCTCAATGCAAATCTCTTAAAATGACGAAGCCCTGCAAATCCTTGGGAAATGCAGGGTTTTCACTATGTGACCCCGTTGGGATTCAAACCCAAGACCTTCAGAACCGGAATCTGACGCTCTATTCAGCTAAGCTACGGGGCCAAAGCGAGTGCAAAGGTAGTAAAATAATTCCGAACAGCCTAACATTTGGGCCCATAAATGTAGCAGAACCATGTTTTTTTGATTGTTCTGGCAGACATGCGATGCAAAAAGGCGGCCTGACGAGGCAGGCCGCCTAATAGCTGTATTACGGATGTCGCTGTGCCCGGAAAGCGTAATGTCATTGCTTTGGTGACATCGGGGCTTGCCTGGCGCAATGCCGGTTCACTTCATTTGTATCGGCGTGCCAACGCAGCCGTTAGGGCTCTGTATGTCGAGCATAGAGCAGACGGTGGCAGCTATGTCTGTGACATGGGTCTCCTTGGATGTGCGTCCGTGGTTTACATGCCAGCCGTAGAATATCAACGGGATGTGGGTGTCGTACGAGCACCATACGCCGTGCGATGTGCCTTCGTGGAACGAGCCCGAGTCGAAGCCGTAATATCCAGGCTGCAGTATTACCTGAATGTCGCCGCTGCGCTTGGGGTTATATCCGTTGATGATGCGCTCGCGTATTGCCTGGGGTATAGACATCGACTGAACCTTGTCGAATGGCACGGCATAAGCCACCCTGTCGTCGTTGTCTATATAGTCGCAGAGCGCGGCTTCCACCTCGTCGGCCGTGCGTCCGGCAGCCTTTATTGCCTCGTAGTCAAGGTATACGCGATACTCAATGAGGTCTTTCACCAGGTTGGCCCCGGTGTTGTAGAGTTTCTTCAGGTGCCCGTTCATGTCGGCCAGGGCCGTCGATTCGTCCCATTCGCCTGCCGGCACCCCGTTTTTCTGCATGAGCGCGGCGTTGTGAGCGGCAGCGTGGTCTGCCGACAGGAAAAGCAGGTAGTTGCCTTTTCCAACGGCATTGTCGAGCGCTACGAGCAGTTTGGCAATCTCCTTGTCAAGTTCCCTGTAGGCCTCTTCTGTCTGTGGCGAGCGCGTGCCGTAGCGGTGGCCAATGTAGTCGGTCGACGAGAAACTGACGGCCAGGAAGTCGGTTGTGGTCCCTCGGCCCAGCTGTTCGCCGTTCAGGGCTGCTATGGCCATGTCGGCCACAAGCGTGTTGCCTTTCGGCGTATACCTTATGTCGGTTGTTTGCTTGTTTGCCTTGTTGAAGTCGTCAACCCATTCGGGCAGTTGCTTCATGTAATAAGTGCTGGTAATGAACACCCCGTGGTCGTTGTCAAACCAGTAGGCTGCGTTTGCCGTGTGCCCGGCCGGCATGATGGCGCCGCGGTCTTTTAGCGAAACGCCTATCGTCTTTGCCTTGAAGTCTTGCGCAATCTTCACCGCGTCGCACATAGTGGTAACGCGCAGGTTGCGTGGCGACATCAGTCCGGCCTTGCTTTCGCTGCCAACAGTCTGCACCGTGGCGTCGTCGGCGCAATACGTGCGTTTGCCATCCTTGTAGAAATCGTTGCCGGCTATGCCGGTTATAGCCGGCACAGAGCCGGTGTACACACACGAGTGCCCCACGGCCGTCACCGTGGGCACGTATGTAATTTGGTTGTTGTCGCAGCTGTAGCCTTCGGAAAGCAGCCTGCGGAAGCCATTGTTGCCAAACGTGTAGTCGTAATAGTGCAGATAGTCCCAGCGCATTTGGTCGACTATGATGCCCACAACGAGCTTGGGCCTCTTTGCGCCCTGTTGCTGACTTTGGCCGCATGCGGTTGCCAGCAGGCCAACAAATAGGTAAACAAACGAAAATAGTCTCTTCATGATTCTCTTTTTGATATGTCTTTGTTTTCGCCCGCAAAGGTATGAAACCAATGTTAAATACGTGTGATTGCCGTGTTGCAATGCTGTTACATGTGGCCGCCGGGCGGTTGCGGGGCAATGTTGTGCAGTGTTGTATTTTGCATAAGTAGCTGTTCAAAATTAACCGATACAATAGACCTTGCAGGTGTCCTCTATATCTTTGCCACCATCTTGTGTGCTCTTTCGGGCCGCATACCAAAGTCTCATCGGTCGCGTAGCCCGCTACGCTCTCTCTTCGGACTTTGGCATGCATCTCCGAAATAGCGCACAATTTGATGGCAATTAATTTTGAACACCTACTTAGCGTCAGCTTGCTGTGTCTTATGGCAAGCCTTGGGCTGTGGATGGCGGCCGCAGCGTTTGGGTGGCGCCAGAATGAGTTGGCGCAGTGGTTGTCGGCCGCCAGTCGGGCCGTTGCCTTGTGCTCAAGTTGACATTGATAATGTGGGTTGGTGTTTCTTTTTGCTGCAAATACTTGTGAAATATTGTCTGTTTGCATAAATTATAGCCCGAAAGCTTGCTTTTTAGCGTAAAAAGTGTATCTTTGCATTCGATTATTCAGCCCTGCCGTCTGGTTGGGGCCGTTGTTCCGGCCTCAGGGTCGGGGCAATGTTTCATCGTCCAATATAATAATAAGGAAAAAGTAATGAGCAAAGTGATGAAGCCCTCAGGCTATAGGGCGCTGCTCGACACGAGGCAGACAGAGCAGGGAATAAAGCTGATAAAGGATTTCTTTCAGCAGAACCTTTCGACAGAGTTGCGCCTGAGGCGCGTTACAGCGCCATTGTTTGTGTTGCAGGGCCTTGGCATCAACGACGACCTCAACGGCGTGGAGCGGGCCGTTACCTTCCCCATCCATGACATGGGCATGGTCAAGGCCGAGGTGGTTCACTCGTTGGCCAAGTGGAAACGGCTGTCGCTGGCCGAATATGGCATTGAGCCGGGCTATGGCATATACACCGACATGAACGCCATAAGGGCCGACGAGGAGCTCGACAACCTCCACTCTCTCTATGTAGACCAGTGGGACTGGGAGGCCGTCATCACCCCAGAGCAGCGCACCACGGCTTTTCTTAAGAATGTGGTTGAGCGCATTTATGCCGCTATACGCCGCACGGAGTATCTTACATGCGAGACATATCCGCAGATAAAGCCCTTTCTGCCCGAGAAGATAACGTTCATACACAGCGAAGACCTGCTGCAGATGTATCCCGGCAAGTCGCCCAAGGAGCGCGAGGATGCCATCTGCGAGAAATACGGCGCAGTGTTCGTGATTGGCATAGGCGGCAGGCTGAGCAATGGCGAGAAGCACGATGGCCGTGCCCCCGACTACGATGACTGGTCGACACCGGGCGACGACGGCAAGGCGGGGCTCAACGGCGACATCCTGATATGGTATCCGGTGCTGGGCCGTTCGTTTGAGCTTTCGTCGATGGGTATACGCGTTGACAGGGAGGCGATGCTTCGCCAGCTCGCGATTGAGGGCAAGGAAGACAGAAAGGAGCTATATTTCCACCGCAAGCTGCTGGCCGGCGAACTGCCGCTGAGCATTGGCGGCGGCATAGGCCAGAGCCGTCTGTGCATGGTGATGTTGCACAAAGGCCACATAGGCGAGATACAGGCAAGCATCTGGCCCGATGAGATGCGGCGTGAGTGCGCGGCCATGGGTATGGCCCTTATTTAGGGTCATGCCGGCTGACAGGGTGGCCATTGCCCTTAGGTAGGCCCGGCCTTGCCCGGCCTCAGCCCGCCGTCGGGGCCATGGCCCGTTTCGTTTTGCTGCCCGTCGGGTGGCCATTTGCTTTTGCAGAAGGCGCGGCGGGCTGCCTCGCCGCAAGGTGGCAACCGTCATTCTGGCTGTAGGCCGCAAGCGTTGCGGGGCACTCTATATTAATGTATAAGCATGCTTACGACGGCCTGATGGCAGGTTGGGGCAGCGGCGCGCCTACCGGATTGCGCCCCCTCGGCCCGCAACCGCGTGGCGTGGCGTGCGGCCACGCAGCGCCGGCTCGTCCCGCCGGCCGGAGGGGGCATGGCTTGCGGCCCGGCGTTTGCGTAGGCCATGAGCCCCGTCAGGCCAGCTCCAGGTCGAGCAGGCCGCGCAGTTTCTCTATCGCCGGGTTTTGCTTGCTCATTTCCTCAAACTGTTCGCGCCTGCTCAATACCTTCACTTGCTCATTGTGTTCGGCCAAGCGCATGTCGAGGGTGATGCCATTGTTGTGCAGATATAGTTTGAGCGTGTTCTGTATGCTGCCTTTTATCACCTGCATCTGGTCGAGCATTATCTGGTTCTCAACCACCACCTCCACCTTCGGGAAGTCGGTTATGGTGGGCGTCATGTTTTTCATTCGGGCCGCAATGCCGCTTAGTTTCTGTGGCATACGGTTGCACATCGACATCCATTGGAACTCAAGCTCGTCTTGGCTGAACTCGTTGTGCTCGTTGTTTGGCTTGGCGTTGGGGTCGCTGGCGTCGAGAGTGCCCGGTATCACTTGCATTTTCTTAGGCTGGGCAGCCTCTCTGAGGTTGTTCCATGAGAAGCCCAGGGCCCCCGCCTTCGATTTCAGTGCCGGCCGTTTGGCGGCAGAATAGGCCGCTGTGGGTTGCGGGGCGGCCTCGGCGGCAGCCTTTTCGCCGGATGTTCCGTGCTGGTTGTCCACTTCGTCGGTCTTTTTCTTCATGGCTGCCATAACGCTGCTGACTGGTCCGGCCGAGGCTACCTGCGGGGCCTCTGTTGCTGGCCGGGCAGTCCGCGCGATGTTCCTGAACAGGGTTTTCAGTCGTCTGGGGCGGCGCCCCGCCGACGCTGTCGAATCGTCGGGCTGCGTTATCTGCGCTATCTCGATGAGCGTCAGTTCAACGAGCAGCCTTTTGTTGTTGCTTTGCTTGTAGTCAATGTCACACCTGTTGGCAATTTTCAGTGCCTGGTAAAGAAACCTCGTGTCGCATCTCGCAGCCTGTTCGCCGTATCGGCGGCGCTGTTCGTCGCTCACCTCGAGCAGCGGCAGCGTGGCTTCGTCCTTTGCCATGAGCACGTTGCGTATGTGCTTGGCCAGCCCCACAATGAGCAGTCCGCCGTCGAATCCCTTGTTTATTACGTCATTTAGCAGCACCATTATGCCGCTCGCCTTGTTTTCCAGGCTCATGTCGACAATGCGGAAATAATATTCCTCGTCGAGCACGTTGAGGTCTTCAATCACCTTTTGGTATGTGATGTCGCCCTGGCAGAAACTGGCGGCCTGGTCGAAGATAGACAGGGCGTCGCGCATGCCGCCGTCGGCCTTTTCGGCTATTACGGCCAGTGCAGCCTCTTCGTAGCGTATGCCCTCCTTGTCGGCCACGCTCTTGAGGTGGTCGATGGTTTCTTTCACCGTCATTCGCTCGAAGTCGTAAATCTGGCAGCGCGACAGTATGGTGGGCAGTATCTTGTGCTTCTCGGTCGTTGCGAGAATGAAAATCACGTGGGCGGGTGGCTCCTCGAGAGTTTTCAGGAACGCATTGAACGCCGCTGTCGACAGCATGTGCACCTCGTCGATGATGAACACCTTGTAGCGCCCCACCTGCGGCGGTATCCTGGTCTGCTCCATCAGCGTCTTGATGTGCTCCACCGAGTTGTTGCTGGCGGCGTCGAGCTCAAATATGTTAAACGAGCGCTGTTCGTTGAAAGCGCGGCAGCTCTCGCACTGGTTGCAGGCTTCGCCGTCGGCCGTGGGGCTTTGGCAGTTTATTGCCTTGGCAAATATGCGCGCGCAGGTGGTCTTGCCTACGCCGCGCGGGCCGCAGAAGAGGTAGGCGTGGGCCAGTTTGCCGCTTTTCACCGCGTTTTTCAGCGTGGTGGTCAGTGCCGTCTGGCCCACCACGGAGTCAAACGAGGTAGGCCTGTACTTCCGTGCCGAAACGATGTATTCTTCCATTGTCGATGTGTGTGGTAATTGTAAGACAATGCAAACTTACTCATTTTTCCCGACATTCGGGCCGTTTCGGGCGGGATTTTTGCCTTTGTCGTGCCATCCGCACGGCGCGGCCGGAGCCCGGGCCGTGGCTGGCGTGTTATTTTTATTGCGTGGCAAAGGCTGTAATGTCATTATTTTTATGTAAGTTTGCAATGCGAAACAGAAATGGAGACAAACAAGTTAGAACAGTTTCTGCATCTGATGAGGTATTCCATCGGGGCAGACAGCACTCCGCCAGACATCGACCGCGACAGCGGATGGGGCGACATGTATGATTTTTTGTGGGACTATGATGCGGCGGCCCTGTGCTTCGAGGCCATTGCGCGTATGCCCGACAGCAAGCGCCCAACGCTCAACGCCACCATTTGCATGGCCATATTGAGCCGAAGCAGGGAAGACGCGGTGCGCCCGCTCTACAGCCGGTGCATGCAGGTGGCCCGTAAGCTCGCCACCCAAGGCTTCTATGTCTGCCTCATCAACAGCCTGCCCATGGCCTTGCTCTATCCAGGCCCGTTGCAGCGCCATTGCACAGTCGTCGACTTGTGGGTTTGCGGCGACAACCGCAAGGTCATGGATTTTGTGTCCAAGAATTTCACCGCCACACAGGTAGGCGTGTGCGACCCTGATTTCCCGATGCCCCCCGAGTGCTGTGTGCGCTTGTTTTCCTATCCCACGATGATGCTCTCGTCGAGTGTCAATTTGCGTTTGATAGACTGGTTTGGCAAACATGCCGTCGACCAGTTTTCCAACGCTGTCGACTTGCCGGGAGGAGTGGGGGCCATTGCCACGCCCACCTTACGGTTCAACATGGTTTACATGCTGTTGCGCACCTACCGCTGTTTCTTTGCAGGCAAGCTCGCATTTTTGAACCTTGTCGACTACCATCTGCTCATGGTTGCGTTCTTTCGCGACGCCGGGCCCGGCGAAGCCGACGCCGTAAGGGCCGACATCAGCCATCTCGGGCTCACCCGCTTTGCGCGCTCGCTGATGTCTGTTTTGGGCGAGACGCTGCACACGCCGGCCTCGTCGATGATTGTGCCCCCGTCGCGCAAGCATTCCGGGCTTATCTTTTCAGAGGTGTTCTGCCGCGAGGGCATGTCGCGGCCGCATGCCGGGTGGTTGCTCACGGCGTGGCGGGCATTGCGCCGCAGGTATCTTTTCATGTTGCATTACCCGTCGGAGACGTTTGGAGCGCTGTGGTTCAGGTTTGGCGAATTGCTGTTTGGCAAAACCACCGACTGTTTGTAAACACAGCCATAACGGCTTTGACAAAGTTTTACAAAAACGTCACGGCGCGTGGCCACGGCCCAAACGGCCATGCCATACGGGCCGTTTTGCATGGCCGTTTGGGCCGTATTGCAATGTGGCGGAGGCCGTTTTGCAGGCCCGTTTGGGGCGTTTGCCCAACCTGCTGGCAGTCAGCCGCTTGCGCGGCCTGTGCCGACGGGGCCCGCTTCTGGCCGATAGTTTTACAAACCGAGGGCCGCCCCAATGTGCCCGGCCGGCGTAGCGTCATGGCAGGG
>OGYL01003430.1_pt1 | contig 10298 bp, 9 predicted proteins | sample 1576541 | NCBI WGS metagenome assembly OGYL01 (sample SAMEA3541551, study PRJEB24748) | human gut metagenome | biome: human gut; feature: human-associated habitat; material: faeces | place: China | collected 2012 | reverse complement strand
GCTCCTATTTGTTTTGATGATTGCTTAATAAAAGAAAGTCCTTATGGCTGATAGGCTGAACGCTGAAGGCTATATAGCCGGTCCGAACGAGAGCTGCGCCGGGAACGTATGATCCACGCACTGCGGATAGGAAGAAAGAAGCATGTTGATGGTTACGTGTACCTTCTACATATTGCCCCGCATGCGAAATTGTGGGCTCCCTTCGTAGCAATGCCAATGGTGTCGAGTGTACGTTTTGCTGGAGGAAATCAGGGAGTGGCCGCATTGTTCCCCGCATTTAGGTTGCGTCGATCTCGGAGTTTTCTCCTTTGGTGGCAGAACTTTTGCCGCAGGCACACTGGTCTGAAGAAATCGATGAAGCGGTTCCCCCTCCTTTTTCGCTGAACCGAAAAAATCATGGTGTAGTACACGTATAGTATCCCATGCGCTGCCTTTTATTGTTATTCTTTTGCAGCAAACATTAAAAATTAAGTTTGTTATGGAAGTTATTACATTTGAAAGTGAAGCGTATAAAGCGCTTGTAGGGAAGATTGAAAAAATCGCCGGGTATGTAGCCGAAGCGCAGCTGCCTTCGGAAGAAAAAAAGGAGGCTTGGCTGGACAGCAACCAACTGGCGGAAGCGTTGGGAATCAGTACACGTACATTGCAACGCCTGAGGGATGAAAACCTGATCAGCTACTCCATGCTGCGTGGACGGTGTATGTACAAGCTGTCGGAGGTCGAACGCTGTCTGGAAGAGCGTACCATTCGGTGCAAGCCTCAAACATTGGAGGATTTTCGCAAGAACTACCTAACGAGAACCGGCAATGATAAGAAAGGATGATATACTGAAAATGACGGAAAAGGGCATTTCCGTATTCCGCTATTACCTGCCGGTGGACTTCAAGGTGGGAAAGAACTTCCTGAACCCTTTTTATAAGGATACGAAGGCTTCGTGCAATATTTATTACGAACGCAAGGCAGGTGTATTTAAAATGAAGGATTTCGGGAATGAGGATTATTCGGGGGACTGCTTTGAACTGGTGGGCAGGCTGAACGGCCTTAGCTGCAAGGAGCCTAAAGAGTTTGTCGAGATCATGGAAATGATAAACCGTGATCTGCATTTGGGGCTGTCCACACATGAGGAATATCATGTGAGCCATAGCAAAGTCCCCCAAAAGAGTGAAGTGGTATCGGAAGAACCGAAAGCGAAAAGCGTCCGGCCTTATACTGTCGTGCAAAAGCCCTTTACGGCTGCGGAACTTGCCTTTTGGAGCAAATCGGGAATCGGGGAAAATGTTCTGAAAGCGTACCGGACGGTGTCGCTGAAGAAGTTCAGCAGCGAGAACCAGGAAAGGAAGCCTTTTTCCTGCATGACAAGCGTCGATGAACCGATGTTCGGATATATGGGGAAACAGCATATCAAGGTTTACCGTCCGTGTTCACAAATGCGGTTCCTGTATGCTGGTGATTTTGGCGACAACTACTGTTTCGGGCTGGAGCAGCTGCCGGCAAAGGGTGATCTGCTCTTTATCACAGGCGGGGAAAAGGATGTGATGAGTCTGGCGGCACACGGCTTCCATGCGATCTGTTTCAATTCGGAAACGGCTTTTATCCCTGCGGCTGTCATACACCGGCTTTCATTCCGGTTCAAACATATCATCCTCCTCTATGATGTGGACAGTACCGGGCTGAAAAGCTCGGCGAAGCGTGAAGAGGAGCTGAAGGAATACGGGGTTAAACGATTGTTGCTCCCGCTTGCCGGTACAAAGACGGAAAAGGATGTATCGGACTACTTCATGCTGGGGAACAGCCGTGAGGATTTGATAAAGCTTTTTCTGGACTATCTGGAAACCTTATACAGTGAAACCATGTCGGCATTGAAATCCTGCGAGGTGGATTTCAACAACCCGCCTCCCATTGCACAGATGATCGTATCGGTAAATGACGTGCCTCTCGGAACTCAAGGCAACCTGCTTTGTATCACCGGCGGAGAAGGCACGGGAAAAAGTAACTATGTGGCGGCACTGATTGCCGGTGCTATCCGTCCCACCGGAACGGATGTGGATGCGCTGGGCGTTACGCTCCACGAAAACGGCAGGAACAAGGCAGTACTGTTCTATGACACGGAACAGAGCGAAGTACAGCTGTATAAGAATATCAGCAACCTGCTGCGGCGATGCGGACGTGAGGCGATGCCGGAATGGTTCAAGGCGTATTGTCTTACGGGAATGAGCCGGAAAGAACGCCTGCTTTCCATTATCCAGAGCTTGGACAAGTACCATTATCAATACGGCGGTGTTCATCTGGTGGTGATAGACGGGATTGCGGATTTGATAAAATGCGCCAACGATGAAGCGGAGAGCATAGCCGTCGTGGAAGAACTGTACCGGCTGGCCGGTATCTACAAGACGTGTATCGTTACGGTACTGCATTTTATCCCCAACGGGCTGAAGCTGAGGGGACACTTGGGAAGCGAGTTGCAGCGGAAGGCTGCGGCGATCCTTTCCATAGAGAAGGACAGCGATCCGGCCATATCGGTGGTGAAGGCTCTGAAAGTAAGGGATGGAAGTCCGCTGGATGTGCCTATCATGCAGTTTTCGTGGGATAAAGAAAAGGCCATGCACGTCTATCTGGGCGAAAAGCCGAAAGAGGAAAAGGACAAGCGCAAAGAGGATGAGCTTGTAGCGGTGGCCAAAGAGGTATTCAGCCGGAGGCGTTTTGTTACTTATGTGGAGCTTGCGGAAGAAATCCAGTCGATACTGGAAGTGAAGGAGCGTACGGCGAAAAGCTACATCAGGTTCATGCGTGAGAAAGAAATCATTCTGAAATCATCCGATAACCAGAGCTATTATGTTATCGGGAACTTTTAAGGAGGAAAGCGTATGTTAGTAGATAAAACGGAATTTGAAGCATGGATGGAACGTATCATGGGTGAGCTGTACCGCATCTCACGGAAGCTGGACAAGGCGGAAACGAGGGAAAAGCACCTGAACTACCTGAACGGAGAGCGTCTGTACGACAATCAGGAAGTATGCCTGTTGTTGCGCATCAGCAAACGCACGCTGCAACGATACCGGAATAACGGGGTGTTGAAGTTCTATTCGATATATCACAAGACATATTACAAGGAGTCGGACTTGCACGAGTTCATCCGCAACAACTTTGACGAGAACGAGATAAAACGGCAGGCACGTGAGGACAAACTGTCCGAGAGCTATCCGCTGCCGAAAGAATAAGTCCATGTTTTTGCTTTGTACCGGTGAAACTACTGCCGTGAGGCAGGAAATCCCAAACTGCGTATTGGTGTTTGTCATGGCAATGACTTCATACAGTTGTGAAACAGGATGAAGTTTCTTTTCTTGTTCGAATGGTGATACTCCAAAGGACAGCGGTCCAGAGGGGTATCATTTTTTATGTGTACACCTAAAAATATTCCAGTTTCGTGGCGTAAAAACCGGAATATGAAAAGTTAATTCCCTCAATACTCAAGTATCTATCATGATTCTGCAAAAAAAGAAAAATACATTCATAAGAAGAATCCAAAGGTTTTTTCCTAATTTTGCAATTATGAATATAAGTTGGTCTGAAATAAAGCCTTATGAGAACGAGCTGCCTACTAACTACGCAGATAGAATAGGCAGGTTATATACTGATACTGTTACTGCTGCTTTCAAGAAAAGTAACGGTCAGTTTTTCACACCGGTATCTATCGCCTATTTTATGGGTAAACAAATAAGTGTGAATAAGGATTCTGTCTCCGTATTAGATCCGGGATGTGGAACTGCCATATTATCATGTGCCATGATTGAGAATCTGGTTTTGCAATCAAAAGTAAAACAGATAGAGTTGGTTACATACGAAACCGATGAAAATCTTATACCGGGATTACAAAAAGTTCTGGAATATATAACAATATGGGGGATGCGCCATAATGTCCGGATTGATTGCCGTTCATATTGTGAGGACTTTATTTTATCCAATTATTCAGTATTATATTCTGATACGATTTATGGCAGGGCTGAGAGTTTGCAGAAATATGATTTGATCATATCCAATCCTCCCTATTTCAAACTTTCCAAAGAGGATAAACGGGTGAAAGCGGCTCAATGCATTATAGACGGACAGCCTAATATATACTCTATATTTATGGCCATATCAGCTTTATTGCTTGCGGAACAAGGTCAGATGATTTATATAACCCCAAGAAGTTTCACTTCGGGAAGATATTTCCGTTTGTTCCGTAATTTCCTGTTTAAGCATATACAGATAGATTTTGTCCACCTTTTCAATACCCGGAAAGATACGTTTTCCAAAGATAATGTGCTTCAGGAAACAATTATAATGAAATGTTCCCCTAAAAAGGGGGCAGATTATAATGTCGTTTTATCATACAGTGAGGGGCTTTCCGACTTGGCCACCCCTGCAATCAAAGAAGTACAGCGGAAAGAAATCATTGACCTTACCTCAAAAGAATTGATATTGCATTTGCCGGTCAGCCTTGAAGACGAGAAAATTATCAGGCTGTTCAAATCATGGGATGGCAACCTGAACAAATATCATATCCAGATTTCCACCGGCCCGGTTGTAGCTTTTCGTTCAAAGGAACAATTATGTGAAACCTCCGGAGAAGGAACAGCAGCACTATATTGGTTGCATAACGTAGTAAAGATGCTGGCTGATCATCCTGTCGTAAAGGAAGGAAAACCTCAATTCATCCATATAAATGAAATGTCTGTATCCACCTTGTTACCTAACAAGAATTATGTTCTGTTGCGACGTTTCAGCTCCAAAGACGATAATAGCCGGTTAATTGCCGCACCTTATTTTGGAAACATGACTTCCTGCGCACATGTAGGAATCGAAAACAAACTGAACTATATCTATCGTCCCAAAGGACACTTGAACCGTATGGAGGTAATGGGGATAGCCGCCTTATTGAATAGTGACTTGTTCGATAATTATTTCAGAACATTCAATGGAAATGTAAATGTCAGTGCTACGGAATTGAGGGAGATGCCCATGCCTCCCCTTGAAGTCATTGAAAGTATCGGAAAAGACCTGATTGCCATGAATGATTATTCTATGGTGAACGTAAATAAGATTGTAAACAAATATTTTATGTAATATGAGTAAAATAAGTGATGCACAAGATATATTGTCAGTGTTGGGTTTGCCTCCGGCGCAGCAGAATGAAATATCCGCTTTGACTTTACTTGCATTATGCGGATTAAAGGAAGAAGACAACTGGGCGGATGCCACCCGCAAGAGCTTAAAAATAAGCAAGGATATTATGGCATTTGTCAATGAGAACTATAAAAAAGAGCAGCCGTATGCCCCAAATACACGGGAAACTTTCAGACGGCAGGTGCTTCATCAGTTCTTGCAGGCACGTATCGTAGATTATAACCCGGATAATCCGGCTTTACCGGTGAACAGTCCAAACGCCCATTACAAACTGACAGAAGAAGCCTATGAAACAATAAAATCATACAATACCCAAGAATGGGAAATAAAAGCCCAAAACTTTAATGATGCGGTAGGGCGATTGATTGAAGAGTATGAGAAAAGCCGTGAGATGGAAATGATACCGGTTACTATTGAAGGTAAGGAATTTAAACTGTCTCCGGGCAAGCATAATGAAGTACAAGCGGCGGTCATTAATGAGTTTGCACCTCGTTTTGCGGCAGGCGCAAAAGTCCTTTATATCGGTGATACTGCCAATAAAGACCTTTATTGTAACAAGGAGCTTTTAAAAGAAATTGGCATTCCGATCACAGAACACAGCAAACTGCCGGATATTGTCATTTATGACGGTAATAAAGAGTGGCTATTCCTAATCGAAGTGGTTACTTCGCATGGGCCGGTATCTCCCAAACGTGTAATCGAGCTGGAAGATTTCACGAAAGAATGCAAAGCGGGGAAAGTATATGTTACTGCTTTTCCTGATAGATCAGAGTTCAAGAAACATGTGGCTGATATTGCATGGGAAACCGAAGTTTGGATAGCGGAGAATCCAGACCATATGATTCATTTTAATGGAGATAGATTTATAGGGCCAAGATAGTAAATTTGTATTGAGTATGACAAAAGAAGAACTTATAGGAATAATTAAGAATAAGAAAAGTGCTCCTTTTTTATTTCTTGGATCGGGATTTACAAAACACTATTTAAATACCCCTACATGGGAAGAATTATTATCAAGATTTGCATCTAAACATATTAACGCATATTATACGTCATTAGGGACTTATGATTTATCTGTCATTGCCTCTGAAATAGCAAAAGAAGAAAATAAATCCTTTTGGGATTTACCTAATGATAACAAATTCAAGCAGTCATTTCAAGACAAGGCAATAAGCACAAGTAGTGTGCTTAAATATAAAATTGCAACTTTCTTAAAAGAGCTAACACATAATAGTATTCCAGAAAAATACACAGAGGAATTAGAGCTTCTTAAAACGATTAATATAGATGGAATAATAACAACAAATTGGGATGACTTAATAGAAATATTACTTCCTAAATTAACTAAATATGTAGGGCAAGAAGAGTTGATATTTTCATCCGTTCTTAATATTGGAGAAATATATAAAGTACACGGCTGTGTTTATCAACCTGAAACAATGGTTTTAACAAAAGAAGACTATAATGGATTTAATGATAAAAACACATATTTAGCAGCTAAATTAATAACAATATTTATAGAACACCCAATTGTCTTCATAGGTTACTCTATAAATGATAGCAATATAAAGGAAATATTATCATCTATAGTAAAATGTCTTAATCAGGAGAAAATTAAGAAGCTGCAAAATAATTTATTCTTTGTAGAATGGAATCCTGATGAAAACTCTGATTTTATGATTCAGCCACATGATATTACTATGGAACATGGGTTTATTTTGCCTGTCACTCGTATTATTACCCATGAATATAAACCGGTATATGAATGTTTAGCAACATTTGAAAGAGGAATACCTACACATTTGTTACGTTTATATAAGAAACAATTCTATGAAATAGTCTTCTCTGAAAAACCGGAAAAACAATTATATGCTTTACCCGGAAAAGATATAGATGTAACGCCTAATATTCAAGTTGTTTATGGTTTTGGAGCTATTGATAAATACAAATCTGCAGTAGGATATACCGGATTAAAGGCTATTAATCTATTTAGAGATATAGTTGATAATAATGGAAATTATGAACATGAAATAATATTAACTAAGACAATACCAGAATTACGTAAAAATACAAAGTTTATTCCTTGCTATAAATATTTAAAGGCGGTTGGCATAATAAGTGATGAAACTTATAACAATAATAAATTAGGTGTGAATTTTCCTCTTAATAAGAAAGAAGATTTTTATTTTTATTCATTTCGGGAGGATGAAAAGAAAAAAACTATAAATGAAGCTATTGAAGATTATGCAGATGCTATTTGGAAAGTATGCGCTTTAATTCCCTATTTAGATATAAAAGATGAAGAACTTGAAATTTTACATGATTTTATATCAAAGAATTTCAATGACTTTTTAGTACTAAAAAAGAAACCTGATTATTCTACTTATTTTAAAAAATTAATATGTTTTTATGATTGGAGAAAGTATGGTTGGTAAAAATTGAAATAGAAAGGCTTACTATTATGCGTATAGTATAAACCCCACCCCGCCGGCTTCCCAAGAAACAGCAGAGTGGGGTTGTTTTTATGGCTTCGGTTACAGGAGCTATAACTTCAGCTTGGGTTTGGGCTTTTCGGGGCGGTCAGGATCGGGATCGTCCTTGTTGCCGGACTTGGGAACGCCTCCGATGACGAGCTTGCCGCCAAGTGCTCCCATTGCCTCTTTGATGCTGATGCTTTTGGGCATTTTACTTATTTTGAGTGGCGTCAAGAAACTGATTTAGTATAATACGGTATCGTAAATGAGTTGAAATGTTAAGTATTTACTCTTTTTTGGTTTTCAGTGCTTTAATCATATTATATTCTCAAAATTATTAGTAACTTTGCTATTGCTTACAAAATTTACCGCCGTAAATTTTACAGTGGTAAACTTTGCAGTAGTGAAATCGAACATAAAATGATAAGGATATGAAATTCTACAATAGAGAAAAAGAGTTAGCATCATTGGAAAAGGTTCGCCAAGTATCCTTTTCCGTGCATTCCCAAATGACTGTCCTTACCGGTCGGCGACGTATCGGCAAGACCAGTCTTATATTCAAGAGTTGCGAGGATACTCCTACGGTGTACTTGTTTGTCAGCCGAAGCAATGAAACAGATCTCTGTCTACGATTTACTTCCGAGATCCGGCAGGCACTTGATATTTATGTACCGGAACTTACCAACTTTGCAGAAATGTTCCGCTTCTTAATGGATTTGGGAACACGGATGGAATATAATCTGGTTATAGACGAATTTCAGGAGTTCTATTACATAAATCAAGAGATTTACAGTTTGATGCAGGATACTTGGGATCGACTGAGGAAACAGAGCCATGTCAATCTTATCGTGAGCGGTTCGGTCTATACCCTTATGAATAAAATCTTCAGGGATTCAAAAGAACCGCTGTATGGCCGTGCTGACAGTATCATGAAGTTAGCTCCTTTTACTACTTCCGTATTGAAAGAAATCATATCGGATCATAAGGCCGACTATACTAAAGATGACTTGTTGGCACTCTATACCTTTACCGGTGGTGTCCCAAAGTATATCGAGCAGTTTATGGACAATGGATGTACAAGCATGGAAAGCATGGTCGATTTCATGTTGCAACCCGATTCATCCTTTCTGACTGAAGGACAGGCTTTGCTGATACAGGAGTTCGGAAAAAAATACGGTAATTACTTTTCTATCTTATCAGCAATCTCCAATGGTAAGAACACCCTGCCGGAAATGGAAGCGGTTATGGGTGGAATGAGTCTGGGCGGACAATTGAAGAGATTGGAAGAAGACTATAATCTGGTAAAGAAGAAACGGCCCATACTCTCCAAAGAGGGTTCCCAGACAGTCCGTTATGAAGTTTCGGATATGTTTTTGCGTTTCTGGTTCCGGTATTTTATCAAGTATCAAAATTATATAGAGATACAGAATTTTGAACGCCTGGCAGATATTATAAAAAAGGATTATCCGACATTCTCCGGTTTGGCTCTGGAAATGTATTTCCGCCAACAGATGATGGAAAGCAAGGAATTTGCAGATATAGGCTCTTGGTGGCAAGGCAAGAATAATAAAGATCAGGATGAAATAGATATTGTCGGACTATATGCGGAAGAGAAAAAAGCTCTGGTGGCAGAGGTGAAAAGACAATCCAAAAATTTCAAGCCGGATTTGTTTGCACTCAAAGTAGAGGAATTACGGAAGAAAGCCTTGTTTAAGTATGAGATAGAGAGCAGGCTTTTTTCAATGGAAGATATGTGATTTATAAATTAGTTATAATCAAATATTTAAGAAGACAGAATGAAATTTAAAGCGATTTTGAATAGATTGACAGGATTAAGTTGTCCTATATTTGGTATATCTTGGAATCCTATAGAATCTGAGATTATAATAGCAACAAGAATTATTCGTTACTTAGAAAACAGGAGAGTTCTTTTTAATCCGAGTGAAATGGAATCTCCAACATATTGTGTTAAATCTGCCATTCAAATACGAGAATATCTTACATCAGAAATGCAAAATATGAATGCAAACTCAAAATTATTTGAGTTTGTTAAAGCAATGAGGATAGCAGCCCGAAAGTTTACTGACAGAATGGAATTTAAAAAAGATAAAGATTTTCTATATAAGGCCCAGCACTGGGATCATTGGGCAAGTTGGACTTTTGCTTCTGCTTTAGGTGAAATGAGAGGAACGTTTGGCAATATGATTGCTCAGATAGCTGCCGCATATGGATTGGATGTTGAAGATGAATTAGCATCAATTATTCCTGATTCAGAACATGATGATGAAGTCGAAAAAGCTTGATATATTTATAGTCTATTTTATGATACCACCGAATTCGCATTAATTACAGAACTCTGTTTAGATTGTGATTAATCAACCTTTATTATCACAATAAATAATAAACGGAGAAAAATAAGGGCATAAAAAAACCGCATTTACGGTAATGCGGGCAACCAAGTCTTTCGTTCTTCGAGCGATGACACTGCAAATATAGATATTCCTTTTGTTCTAAACAAGGGTTTGAGTATGTATAAGGAATAATATATGTTTTTGGGGCTTATAGTATTAAACCCCACTCCGCTGTTTCATGGGAAGCCGGCGGAGTGGGGTTGTTTTTATGGCTTCGGTTACAGGAGCTATAACTTCAGCTTGGGTT
>OGYL01003428.1_pt1 | contig 10299 bp, 9 predicted proteins | sample 1576541 | NCBI WGS metagenome assembly OGYL01 (sample SAMEA3541551, study PRJEB24748) | human gut metagenome | biome: human gut; feature: human-associated habitat; material: faeces | place: China | collected 2012 | reverse complement strand
ACACACTCGCAACAAGTGATGAAACGTGGTATGACACCATGGATGAGACATTCCACCGTCGATGTTCTTGTAGCCTTTCGCGGTATCGAATCATTGGGTAATATCCGTCGCTTTTGCTCTGCGCTCAACCCCCAAATCGTCGTATATGGTCTGTAATCTCTCTTTAATGATTTTAGAGGGTATCGCCTTTCCGTGGGGTAAATCGGCATTTATCCGTTTGACGATTTTATATGCGAGTTCGTCCGCCGAGCATTTAATCAGTTCGCGCCGTATCTGCGTCTGATTGTATTTGAGTTCCCGCACCCGTTCTGTCCCCAATATCTCAAAGGCTTGTTTTACCAACGGGTTCCGCCGCTCGATAAGCGATAATGCGAACACGTCCGTCGAAAAAGGATTCGTGTCGGACGCTTTGAGTTCGGCGTATCGGTCGAACAACTCCTTAAACGGTATCTTGGCTTTGGCGTTCTTTTCCAGCTTGGTCAGTCGGATGTCATGCCGTTCGGCGGCTGTTATCTTGTTGTCGTTACGCTCGTATTCCGTAATAAGGTTACGGCTGTCGGCGTAAATCTCGGCATAGTTGCGGAAATTCAGCAGTTCCAATTTGATTCGGTTGCGGTCTATGGTCATTGTATCGGTATTGATGTATTTGTTATTGGTGTAAATCTGGTTGCGTAAATCTTCATCCGCCGTCGCATATCATTTCACGAAGCGTTCGGCCTTGTCCAATTCTTTTTCCGTTGCGGCTTTGAATTGCGGATAGGAGATGCCCTCGGCGTATCGTACCGTCGAGAAGATGTGCGTTATCTCTTTGTAACGCGTATCGCGTATGCGTCCTGCAATCTGCCGTATCGTCGTCGAAACGTCCAGCAGGTGATGTCGTGCCGTGCCGTCGCTCACGACGTATATTTTGCCCTGCTTGTCGTAAATGTCGCACCCCTCGAAAGCCGTCGAGGTGTAGAAATTGATTTTACGCACCGCTTTGTCGGGAATTCCGATTGTATAAGTATCGCCTAATTTCTCGCGGTTTATCTGCTCGGATGTCCCGCTTGTCGAACAGACGATTTTCACCTCGTCGGGCGACAGTCGGGCATGATGCAACACCCGCCCGATAAAATCGACGCTGTTTACAAAGAAATGCAGATTGCAGGGAATATTGTGCGTTACGGCATTGTGGCAAAGATTTACGACCGATGCCAACGGGCTGTTTTCATGCCACAACCGCACCTGCATCGGCGGTTCGCTGGGTCAGACAATCCGCGTTGTCGGCAAGGTCTGCAATTCATCCAGCAGAAATTCCCGCTCGATGGGTGTCGCGGACATATAAGTCGCACGGCTGAATTTGGGCATTTCGGCAAGTAATCCCGTAACGGCTCGGTGTCGGAATGAATAATCGAACAGCAGGCGGTGATATTCGTCTACCAACAGCAGGGCTTTGGCGTATATCTCGGCTCCTGCAACCTCTGCGACACGCGGAATCGCATCATAGGTGGCCATGATTTTTCAGCGGTCGTGCGTTTTCAGATAGTCGGCTATCTCTTGGTTGGTGACACCGCCATAGACACCCAGCAGGTCGGCGTGTTCGGGCAGTTTGTTCTTGATAAGGTTCACCGTCGGAACGGCAATTAAGGTAGATATGCGGTTCTCGATGGCAAGTGTCGTTGCACCGCATCCCGTCTTGCCCTTATTAAAGATGCAGTTTTCGGGTAATTTGTTGTCGAGTTCGGGGATTTGCTGGACGTGGAGTGCGTTCAAGGGTGCTGTAATGATTGAATTCATAAGTAAAGAGTAAGGAAAAAATTACACCGCATATTTTTTGTGCGGGTAACATCTTTATTAGTAAATTTAATTTCCGACACACTTTTTATGCGGCCGCATTTTTTCGGTGTGGAAAGTATCTTTATAAGGAGAATTGATTTCCGACACAAAAAATATGCGAGCAGGGCACAAAAGCAAGGGACACCGAAAATGTCCCTTACATGACCTTACCCTTACTTGTCGGATTTTCCTCTCTCGTATTATAAAGATAGCGCCTTTTTTATTGACAACAAAGGTCGAACAGCAATTAATCCGAACATTTTTATCTATGTCTTAAATGGCATTATAGGGCTGTTTACGGGGTGGCGGAGTGTGTTCGACGTGGAAATTAATGTGCAAAAAGTAGTATTAGCGGGTATTTTACATAGTCTGTTGTTCTAAAACACCTTTCGTGTCATGTAATTTAGCATTATTAGCGGTTCGGTACATGGTGCGGCTGTTCTGAAATTCCTTTCGAACACGTGTTTTAAGTGCTAATAGCGGTTTTTGCATGGTAAATAAGTGCGATGTACGCATAAAAAGCCGTAAATTTGGGTGTAAAACGCTATTTTATGAATGAAAAGGAGGCCGATGCCATCCGTAAGAGTATGTATGAATCCTTACTGATGGATGAAAACGATAAGATTGTGCATTGGGATTTCGACCCGATGCGCCGTGAGTTGCGCGAGTATGTCGATATTGCCTGCGGATGTGATGAACAGACGTATGGAATCCGCACGCCGCAGTTTGAATATCGCTACTGTACGGGGAAGATTAAGATGCCCTTTGCCAAGTCGGATTATCTCGCTAACGACGATATAATCGCTACGGTTAAGGGATTGGGGCTGGATGTCGAGAAATTTTGGTTTGCGCTGGTCTTTATTTACGATTATGTCGAAACCTCGTTTAAGAACTGCGGTCTTGTGAAACCCGCGTCTTTGGATAAGGCGGTGCAAAATCTGTTCAAAGAGTTGGGCGAGGATTTCGCGGACGATGATATTGAAATAACCCTTAAAAAGAACAGAAAGAAAGTCGAGGTTCTGCCCGTTATAAAGCGTGGGATTTTGGGCTGGCTGCGGGAAACCTATGAACGGGAATGCAAAGGCAGGAAGATTCAGTATTACGGGATTGACACGGGTAATTTCGACGAAACCTATCCGAGTACGTCGTTTCGGATTTATCGGACTGTGGAGATGTATCGGGATATGCTGAACACTTTATTGGGGGACAACCGCCCGAAGCAACCCGATAAGAGTGTTTCGTTGAATCGGCTGTTGCTGATTTCGCGTATCTGTTACCTCTATGAATTTACCCGTAATGACAGTTTTTTGTATAGCGACGATTCGTTAAAAGGAATAATTAAGTCCTGCAAGGGGCGTATGCCTGCGACTTATTCCGCTGTTTATCTGTAATTTGCAAAGGGAGAGTAAAAACGCCCTTTATTTTGCTCCCCGTGAATAGGGTGAAAATTAGCAAATCTTTGTAGTGTCGAAAGGGATAAACCCGACGACCTGCAAACGCTTGGGCAAGGGATGCAGCATAATTTAAGCCCCTCTGTAAAAGGAGTATTTAAGATTATGAACACTATTATTGGAAAAAACAACGTAAACGAGCAGACCACGGCAAACGCCGCAACCGCTACGCCTGCTCCCGTTGCCGAACAGAAAGAACAGCAGACTGCGCAGACCTCGCGCCGCCGCCGTTCGACTACGCCCCCGATGTGGCGGGTAATGACGCAGGCGCGGCCCGTTTTCGATGTCCAACTGAAAAAGGATAACGAAATAAAATTGGCCTGCATCAACAAATTTATGAATGCGGCTTACTCGGATGCGAACAAATTCTGGGCTGATTTCATGGAGCAGGTAAATATTCTGCTTGACAGCCGCAGGTATTGCCGCGAGTGCAAAATCTTGGGCTTGAAGCCTGAATATGTAGCGGAACATATTGTGTTCCTCGGTAGTGCCACGATGAAAAAGGTGCTGAAAGACGGTGTATCCCGTACATTAGGGGCTGATGTGCAACTTTACGGGAAACGCTTCTCGCCCGAAGATGCGGACAAGTTTCTGTCGGAAGATATAAAACGTCTTCCCGAACAAACGACGGTCGCCTAATTTCAGCCAGCCGTCGTTGAAAAAAAAGGACACTCCGTATATTCGTCGGAGTGCCCTTTTTTGTTCACAATAGATTCTGCATGGCCGCGTCGATTTGGCTATTTTCGAACGAATCCAAATAGATTTGAGTGGTGGATAAATCGGAATGTCCCAACGATTCGGAAATGATAGCAATATTCACTCCCGACCGTTTTAAGACCGTAGCAAACGTGTGCCGAGCGACATAGGTAGTCAATGGCATTTCCAATCCTATTTGCTCTCCCAGCGTCTTTAATTCTCGATTGACTTTTCGCAAAACCTTATGCAGGCGATTGAAAATCTGCTGTGGGGTGGTGTGTTCATGGCGATTGAGGATAGGGAAGATATAATCTTCTCCGTGTCCTGCCATACCGTACTTTTCGAGAATCTGCAACGCCATAGGGACGAGTTGAAAGGACAGCAATTTCTGCGTTTTGTGACGGGAATAGTTTACACGGCCTTTAACGATGTCCTTATAACGCAACCGTGCAATATCGCCGAAATTCATCCCTGCCGTGAAATAGGAGAATAGAAATAAATCTTTGGCAAGGCGTCGATATTCCGTCGTGTGTCCCTCTGTAATTTCAAGGTCGATTAACCGTTGGATGTCATCCTTGTCAATTGCCCGTTTGCGGGTTTTGGCCCACAAACTGCCCACTTGGTAGATGCTGAACGGGTTTTGCTTTACCGCTACTTTACCCTCCTTGACAGCCTTGTTGTAGATGGCTTTGAAGATAGCGAACCGTGTAGCAATGCTGTTGTCCTTGTTCCCTCGTTGGCGCAGGTGCAATTCCAACCCTTTCAGATAGTCGAGGTCGATAGCCTCCAATGCGGTTTTGACCGATTTGTAGCCGTTCAGCACTTGCAGGGCGTATTTGTGCTTGGTGGCTGAGTTGATTTTACCGAGCGATTCCAGCCGTTCGATTTCAGCGTTGAAACCGTCCTCGATTGTAATTCCTGCGTGGCGGCTCTTGTCGGTTTCGAAAAGCGTGTCGAATGTTACGGGAATATCCAATGCTTCCAGCCTTTGAATCTTCTTACGATAGCCTGCCAACGTGCTGTCTATCTGACTTTGCAGGGCAGCGCGTTCGGGGCAGTTTGCCGTTATCATTTCGGCGGTTTTGTCCCAATAATGCGGCTCTACCGAAATGCCGAGCGAAACGGTCTTGTGGGTGCGTTGGTGCGTAAAGCGGATTGCCAACGGGGATTTGCCGTTTTTGTAAACGATTTCATGACGGCAGATTGCTTTGATTTTCATCTGTTTGCGTATTAAGCAAACAGCGCTGGGCGTCTAAATTTTATGTGTAACATTATGTGTAACATTGCCTGTCTGAATCGCTCTTTCAACCCTCTTTTCCCTCGCCGAACGGCACAAAAAAAGAGATTACAAAAACTGTAATCTCTTGATTGTTAGAGCCGAAACCGAGATTTGAACTCGGGACCCCTTCATTACGAGTGAAGTGCTCTACCGCTGAGCTATTTCGGCAATAGGGAGTTTTGTGAAACCCTTTCGGGATGCAAATATCGGAAAATTTTTTGAATAAAATCAAATGGTAAGGACTATTTCTTGGAAAAAGTGCGATTTTTTCTCTCATTCTTGCTATCTTCGCCCCGAAAATTTCATATCTCCAGGGTTTCGGAGGTCGTACGGACCGGAATCCGAATCCTCGGGAAGATAAAAAATTACGAGGAGTTAATCCGCTAATAAACAAAACCGTCATGCAAGATAAGGCTACGCTCAATCCTACTCCGGATCAGACATTCGAGATCGTTGGTCAGGGGGCGTATGATTTTGTCCGGGTTCTGACCCATTCCAAACAGTTGCAGCGCCAGGGCCGGGTCGAAGAGGCCTGCAACGAACGCTTTCACGCCTTTCAGCGCATTTCCGAATTATTGCCCGAAGACGAGGAGGTGATTCTCGAATGGGAGGATCCCAATACGCGTGCGGCGCTCGAGGTGATTCACGCTTCGGCGATCGACCATTTCCTGATCAACGATTTCGAAATGTCCACCGCCATGCTCGAATTGCTTCTCGAACTGGATCCCGAAGACCATCTGGAGGCGATTATCCTATTGGCGTTCAATTACCTGGCAATGGAGGAGTATGAACTTTTCGACGAGGTGAGCAACGATATTTCCGATAAATACGCCTGCAAGGAGGTATTGACCATGTGGGCGGCTTTTCGGCGCAGCGGCCGTATTCCCGAGGGCGATGCGATCCGTTTCAGGACCCGATTCGCACCCTATTTTGCCGAATTTACCTCCGACGAACATCCTGCCGACGGGCAGTACCTGGAGGATATCGAGAGCGAGCGCCCTTCGGTGCAGGCCCAGGCTCGTGAGCTGTGGCTCCGCACCGAAAATCTCTGGACGCTTTTTCCCGATTTTATCGCGGCGCTTCGAAGGTAGCCCCTCCCGATTTTCTTCGGGGCGAAGTTGCCGGCAAGGGCGCATATGCCGTCTATCGTGCGAGTTGTTATGAGAGGAGGGCGATTTGTGAGGGGATTTCCCCGATTTTACGAATCCGACCGGCGTAGTTCGTCACTCCTTTATCCGGTGTGTGCGAGCCTTCCGGATCTTTTTGCAAGAGATCGAATCGAAGTTTTCGCCCGATCGGAAGCCGATGAATATCGGGGTAATTAAAATGTGTATTTGTAAAAAAGAAACACCGGACTTCATAGTCCGGTGCCTTGTTTCTTATCCGATCGTATCGACCAGTTTGTAGAGCTTGTCGCCCCGGCGGATGAGTTGGACGGTTTTGACCGAGCAGGTCGTTCCCTGGAGTACTGTTTGCACGGGGTGCTCGTCCACAAAGATTTCATCCCCGTGCTGTTCGACCACTCCGGTCGTTTCGCCCATCCAGAGCAGTTCGTCCCCTTCGTGTAGAGGAGCCGCTTCGACGAGCACCTCGGCCACCGAGATTTTTTTGAAGAAATTGGTCACCTTGCCCACATAGACTTTGCGTTTCCACAAGGATTTGTCCTGTCTTTACGGCTTTTCTTACAAGCAAATGTCTAAGATACCCCTCGTGCTTCATTTTGTGGTAATAAGTGAGATTTTTCTCTAGTGCATAATCATATACACACTTGAGTATTTTTCTGTAATCATTATCCACAATCTTACAACCTGTTACTGTTACTATGTCATACATACTGTTTCTCTTATGTAAACCGAGGGCTATCGGACCATCTTTTACCTCATCGCCAAATGAGAATTCCATTTTGTTACGGTATTCACTTGATACAGGACTTCCAATTATTCCCTCCCACTCATATTCTGTATTAATAACAGGAGCAAGAAGCTTCTTCACTGCATTTTCTTTCATCTTTAACTGTTCTTCGTACCTTACAGTCTGATATACGCAGCCACCGCATTTGCCAAAATGCTCACATCTTTCGTTAGTTTCTGTATCTGCCTGACAGACAACTTCAAGAAGCCTTCCTTCACATTTGCCGTGCTTCTTCTTGTTTACCATAAATTTAACTGTCTGTCCCGGTATTGAATTCTTTACAACAGCCTTTTCCTTTATAATCTGTCCATCTTCCTCTGTCTTAACTATTACATTTCCCTTATTAGGAAAATCCACGCTTTCTACATAACCTGTATATATGCCGCCTTTTTTCATCTTTTATCTCCAATCCTTCTATATAATCAATCAGGAAACTAACCCTGTCCTTATTCTTTATCAATTTTTTATACGAACCAACCACCAGCTAACCAGCCTTCCTCCCACATCACCGAACATCTAAAAAACCACTGGCTGTAAGCCAGCCAGTGGTCTTTGTCTTAATCATTCTTTAATTGGCAGAATAATTAGTTCTCGAATTCATCATCATCTTCAAAGTCTTCATCAAAGTCGTCATCATCGAAATCATCATCAAAATCATCAAGATAATCTGGTGTGAAATATCTATAGATTGCATATACGATAGCTGCTAATGCTGCAACCGCTCCAATAACTGCTAATACTATGATAATTACATTACTTTTCTTCTTGCTCTCTTCTACATCTTTCTTGTGAAGAAGTTCATTGAGCTTGCTTGCCGCAATAAGCTCTTCAATCTTATCCTTATTCATAACAACCGCTCCTTTCAAAACACTTTTAAAGTAAATATATTGTATCACAACATATTTTATTTGTCACCATATTTAGGCTTTTTTAAGTTTTGCAAAGCCTGCAAGCATTTTCTTTAAACCATACTCATCAAATGTTACAGTTACCATATAATCTCTTGTGCCATTATCAATTGAAATTACTTTTCCTTTTCCAAATTTGGCATGAACCACGGTATCGCCAACACCATATCCAAGTCCAGATGTTCCACCAGCACTGCCAACAGAGGCAGTCAAACCCGCTGTGCCATATGAAGCACCTGCATAACTTCCGCCTGATACAGATTTTCCACCTGCTGTCAATCTACTGCCAGTTCCACTGTCTCCAACTCCAGCAGCCTTCGATGACTTCTTTAAGTCAAATATATCCATAGGAAATTCTTTACCAAAACCAACCTTAGTATTCGCCTTTCTCACAGAAGACCTGTAGCCTGCTGAAGTTGAGCCGCCGATTGATACACGTTTTGGTTCTTTATAATTCACATTGCCTGAGCCGTATCTGTTAAGAGCGGCTTTGGCATTGGCTCTGATATTATACGAACGTGTTTCCTCTGAGTCATCTTTTCCTCCATATGCAATCTTACCTTTATTATATCCTGAACTATTATTTTCTATGTGCATATATTCTTCGGGAATTTCTTTAATAAAGCGTGATACTTTATTCATCTGTGTTTCACCGCGTACCATACGCATCTTCGCACTGCTTAAATTAAGTATCTTCTCTGCTCTTGTTATTCCTACATAGCAAAGTCGTCTTTCTTCCTCTATCTCTGCAGGGTCATCTGACACTATTGTTATATAACTTGGAAAAAGGCCATCTTCCATTCCTGTCATATACACAATAGGGAATTCAAGACCTTTGGCACTATGTAATGTCATAAGCATTACCTGCTTATCTGACTCATTAAGATTATCAATATCTGCTATGAGTGCAACTTCTTCAAGGAAACCACTTAATGTAGGAGTCTCTTCCTTCTGTCGGCAGCTCTCCTCATAGCTTACTATTTTGTTAATCAATTCATCTATATTTTCCTGTCTTGCTTCTATTTCTTCTGCTGTTTCGCTCTCTGCAAGACATTCTATATATCTTGTATCACTTACAACAGTTTCGGCAAGTTCTTTTATGCTCATAAATTCCTGCTTTGCCTTAAGTGAACCTATAAGTGTAACAAATGGCTCTAACTTTCCAACACCTCGTTTTATCGTATCGATATGCTCAGCATCGCACAGAGCCTGCCAGAATGTTATGTCATTCTGGTCTGCATATTCCTGAACTCGTTCAATTGTTGTCGCACCAATTCCACGCTTTGGAACATTGATAATACGCTTTACTGCCTGTCCGTCCATACCATTGTCTATAGTCTTTAAATATGCAAGTATATCTTTTATTTCCTTACGCTGATAAAAGCTTATTCCGCCATATATACGGTATGGTATATTCTTTAACATAAGTTTTTCTTCCAACGCTCTAGACTGTGCATTAGTCCTGTATAATATGGCAATATCGTTGTAATTCCAGCCGTCCCTTACCATAGAACTTATGCTGTCAACAACACCCTGTGCCTCATCATATCCATTTTCATAAAGCGTATAATTAACCTTTTCACCCTCGCCATTCTCTGTCCACAGACTCTTTGCTTTTCTTCCTATATTATTGCTTATGACCGCATTGGCTGCATTAAGAATTGTCTGTGTTGAACGATAATTCTGCTCAAGCTTTATTACTTTAGTTCCTGCAAATGTATTCTCAAAATTCAATATGTTGGTAATATTAGCACCCCTGAACTTGTATATTGACTGATCATCATCCCCAACCACGCAGAGATTGCCATATTTGGCGGCAAGCATTGATATAAGCTTAAACTGCGATGTATTAGTATCCTGATACTCATCAACCATAATATACTTAAATCGTTCCTGATAATAATTAAGTACTTCAGCATCATTTTCCAATAATTCTACTGTCTTGTATATTAAATCATCAAAATCAAGTGCATTATTAAGCTTTAATGTCTTCTGATACTCCCTGTATACATTGGCAATTCTCTTGCCGTTGTAGTCACCACCTGCCTCAAGCTCCATCTGATCCGGACTCATAAGCTCATCTTTGGCGTGCGATATCGCATTCATAATTGTTTTTTCCTTGAGCATCTTCGTATCTATATTGAACTTCTTACATATATCCTTTATAACACTCTTGACGTCATCTGTATCATATATTGTAAATGTATTGGAATAACCAATTCTATCTATATAACGCCTG
>OGYL01003423.1_pt1 | contig 10306 bp, 6 predicted proteins | sample 1576541 | NCBI WGS metagenome assembly OGYL01 (sample SAMEA3541551, study PRJEB24748) | human gut metagenome | biome: human gut; feature: human-associated habitat; material: faeces | place: China | collected 2012 | reverse complement strand
GCAATAAAGTCTATTATTATGTGCACAAAAATTTCTAATAGGAGTTATCCCGCCTGTGCGGCGATGGGCGTTCCGTCGGCCGCGGTTATCTCGAAGTCCTTGTCGCGCGGCAGTATCTGATGGTCTATATACACCTTCGCCAGGCCGCTGTAGGTCCATCCGAGCGTGTTGAACACCGCCACCGACGGCACGGCGGCCTTCTCCAGACGGCTCTGCAACAGTCCCATGGTGGTCTCGCCCAGCAGTCCTGCGTGACGGTAAGCCTCCCAGGCATACGACTGTTTGAGCGAACGCTGCTCCCACGTCTCCAGTCCGTAGGGGTTGCGCACGCTCTCGCTGTGTCCGAATGTGTGCTCGTCGTAGAAGAGCAGGGCCTCGTTCACGTCGGCAATATCGGTGCTCACGCCGTCCGGCAGTGCCACACCCATCACCTTGGCCATAGCCAGTCCGCCATGCGCGGCAATGATGTTGGAGTGGGTAATGCGCGATATCGCCGCCTCGCGAGCTCCGGATGCGAATCCGTCGGTCCACCAGTCGGGCCATGCACCGCGCACCGTGGTTATCTTGTCAGGATAGCGCTGCTCCACGGTTTTTATGAACTCGGTGGCCACAGCCGTGCGCAGCTTGGGCCATTCATACTTCTCGTTCCATCGTCTCACCATCTCGCAGCTCTTTGTTGAAGGCGGCGCGTTGTCTGTGAAATAGCCCGAATGCTGTGCGGCGCAGATGTCGTAAGGATATCCCTTCGCCTCAAGCTGGCCGAGATATTCGAGCACCCGCGTCTCGAAACCCTCGAAATCGTAGGTGTTGTGTATGCCGAAGAAGTTGCCCTGATTGTAATGTTCGGCTCTATAGGCCAGCACCTTCTTGCCCGATGGCGACTGCCACCAGAACACGGTGGGCATGTAGAAGCAGATGAGGGCGCGGTGGCCGTGAGTTCCCATGTTCACATATTTTATGCCAGCGTCGCTGAAGAACTCCGTGAAACACCATCCCATGCCGTTCACATCGTCCTGCATGGCCAACTCGGCACGCATTCCGTTGTCGCGGAACTGCTTCACAGGAGCGAGTGAGGCTGCGAGAGTCTGCTCGTCGGGAAGCTCGTCAAAGTTGAGGAACATCGTCGCAAGTTCTATCCGTCCTTCCTTTACGCGGCGCTTCAGACGCTCTATCTGTTCCGCAGGACGAGTCTTCAGATATTCACTCACAGCCCACGACACCTCGCAGGTCCATCTGAACTTCGCCGCGTCAGGATAATTGTCGGTAGCATCGCAATAGTCAAGCGCATAATCAATGTATCTCAGATGCTCGGCCAGAATCTCCATCTGCGAGCGTGTGTATCCTATATCGGTGTGCGTGTGCTGCACAAGATTCATCTGCCAATGGCGCGCAGGCCTCACCTCAACCTTGCTTTTTGCAACCACGCGGTCGCCGTTCTTCACCGTGAGCATGAGCTTCGTAGCCTTCTTCACCTCCGGGATGCAGATGCTGAAACGGTTGTCTCCATCGTTCAGATTTACCTTCTGAGTAGTCTTACCCAGCGTGCACATCACCGTGGCCGCGCCTTTGCTCTTCATGTTTATCCACACACAACGCGCCTGTCCGGCCGCCTCCGTCTTGTAAACTGCCGGATATATAGTCGTACGCACGTCCGAAATCTCAGGCCCGGATGAATTCTGCGCCATGGCGGCAATATGTATGGCCATGACAAAACCGAGAAGAAAGAAAAACCGCATTCTCATAATATGATAATATGTAAAGTTAAAATATGAATAGATTCAGTTTTTGCAGATAAATAGAAAGACTGACCAGGCAAAGCCATCACACCAGACATGCCATACCGAACCGCCGCCTTTCTTTTGCAAAGATAGTGAAAGGTGAGTGCAAAGACAAACGAAAAGATATTTTCTTTTCAGTAATGGCTTTGCCGAGCCGCATCCTATCTTATTCAGAGATAGCGAAAGATGAGTGCAATAGCAAGCGTGAAAACGAAGTTTTTACGGAAATACAACAATGCAGGAATGTCCATTCCTCAATATATGAGAGCCTGTTCTGACGTCATACACTGAGCAGATATATGATTGTCAAAAGCCTGACTAAAGTGCCCGACACTCACATATACATAGCGTAAGAACAGCACACACTGAAAGAAACGACAGCATGGAGATGTCGGCATCAATATTTAACCATTATCCAATACATCTTATCACACATTTACATGATGCAAGGCCAACACACATTCACTGTATATCATACAGTCCGCCGCCCAATAAACAGCACCTACTCCGACTCTGTTCACGAATATTTTTCTGCGAAACATATCACAACGAAAGACCTTTCATACCAATTTCACAGCTCAAAACAGTTAAATATACATAAATGTACACATATTGGACACTCTGTTTCATATTTTATAGCCTTTCGGTTTTTTTATATATAAAATTGTTTTTCATTTATCATAAGACATCGCGTGCGGAGGCACATCGTCCTATCCCAATAACCTGAATATTAATATATAAACGTCATAATAAACATACACTCTGTTAGAAATGAAAAGAGGATTCTTGAAATTGTTGTTTGCAGGCGTATTCTTATGTATCGCCTGCCACACAGCCGTAGCCGGAGACACGACGCCCGACTATGCTTCCATGGTTGACACCCGTATGGGAACGGTGGGTAAACCTGGCCCCAACGGACTGGCTTCGGGCTTCACCTTTCTTGGCGCCACCTATCCGTTCGGAATGATGCAGCTCACTCCGACTCACTTCGAACCGCAACGCGGCATCGTGGTGAACCAGATATCGGGAGGCGGATGCCCGGAGATGGGCAACTTCCCGCTCATAGCTTTGGCCGGACGTCTGGACAAATCGCCTGGCGACATGGGCTCATTCCCGTTCTACAAGGACATCCTTGCGTCGCAGGCAGGCTATCTGTCGCTCGAATACAAGGACGGCGTGAAGTGCGAGACAACGGTGTCGAAGCGCAGCGGAGTAGTGCGCATGACGTTCCCTTCATCGGCATCTGAGGGCACGGTGATAATAGGCAGCGGCGTATGCTCAACCAAACTCACCAACGCACTGGTGAAGATCACATCGCCCACAACACTCGAAGGATATGCCGAGGGCGGCGACTTCTGCGGCTATCAGACCGACTACCGCGTGTATTTCGTGGCCGAATTCAACACTCCTTCCAAGGTGCAGGGCACATGGATAAGAAACGACATGAAGGACGGACGCCTCACCATAGGCGGCAGCAACTCGGGCGCTTACTTCACGTTCGACACATCGGGCGGCCGTACAGTGGAGTACAAGGTGGCCATTTCGTATGTATCTATTGCCAACGCACACGAGAATCTGCAGAAGGACAACGCCGGACGAGATTTTGATCAGGTGCTTGCCGACACACGCACAGAGTGGAACAGACACCTGGGCAAGATTGAGGTGACGGGCGATGCCGACCGCATGAAACAGTTCTACACGCACTTCTATCACACGCTCATCCATCCAAACGTGTTCAACGACGTCAATGGCGAATATCTGGGAGCCGACTGGAACGTGCACAAGACGGAACCGGGACGCGACTATTACACCACATTCAGCGGATGGGACACCTACCGCACGCAGAGCCAGATACTGGCAGTGCTCTATCCTAAAGAGAGTTCGGACATGATGCAGTCGCTCGTCGATTTCGCAGAACAGAGCGGTGGATACGGCCGTTGGATTCTCGCCAACATCGAGACGGGCGTCATGCACGGCGACCCTACACCTGTCATAATATCCAATACCTACGCTTTCGGCGGCCGCGACTTCGACCTGAAGAAGGCATACGAGTACATGCGCAAAGGTGCTCTCGAACCTCGCACCTACTCACAGAACGTTGAGGTGCGCCCGGGATTGTCCAACTACATCAAGAAAGGCATTGAGAACGCATCGCTCTGCCTTGAATACACATCGGCCGACTATGCCATCGGACAGTTCGCAAAGCAGGCGATGGGCAACGACAAGGACGCCGCCTTCTTCATTAACCGCGCTTCCAACTGGAAGAATCTCTACGATCCGTCAACACGATGGCTGCGTTCGCGCCACAACCATGACATGAGTTGGAAGAAGCCGGACGACGACTGGCGCGAGGCAACTAAGGAAAACTACTTCTGGATGGTGCCTTACGACCTTGAGACTCTCATCGACACAATAGGCGGAAAGGCTGCCGCCGAGAAACGTCTCGACTCGCTCTTCGTGCGTATTGACGCCGGTTACGACGACCACTTCTTTGCTGCGGGCAACGAACCTGACTTCCAGGTGCCGTGGATATACAACTATGTGGACCGCCCTTACAAGACTTCGGCCATCATCTCACGCATACTCCGCGAGGCTTACGACTCGTCACCGTCGGGTCTTCCCGGCAACGACGACTGCGGAGCTATGGGTTCCTGGTACATATACGCGTCGATAGGACTTTATCCTATGACACCTGGCGTGGCGCAGTTCTGCATCAACATGCCGCAGTTCTCCGACATAAAGATTCATCTGCCTGGCGGTCTGCTCCAGATAAAGGGAGGTCGTGACGGACAGTACATCAACTCCATGCGTCTCAACGGCAAGACCTACAACTCGGCATGGATAGACTGGGACGTGCTGAAGGACGGCGGAACAATAACCTACAAGGCTTCGGCCAAGCCAAACAAGAAATGGGGACTGAAACGTGATTGAGGCTTTTCATTGTCCATCGGGGCGTGACATTAATTTATATAATGCCACGCCCTGACCGTCTCCATAAGTTTATGATATCATTTAATTATAGTGAAGAATCGGCGAATATGCGGTTTCCTCAGAATTTATCATTACTTTTGCCTTCAATATGTGATGTGTTTGTAAAAGACAAAAGAGTAATGTGGAAATATTATGCATTGCTGTCGGCATTCTTTGCTGCTCTGACAGCCATCTTCGCAAAGACCGGAGTGAAGGACATCAATTCTGATTTGGCAACAGCCATACGCACATCGGTCATCCTCGTCATCACATGGGGCATCGTGATTTTCGGCTCACATGTGGCCGAACTGAAGTCAATACCTCATCACTCCTGGATTTTTCTTGTGCTTTCCGGCACGGCTACGGGCCTGTCGTGGCTGTTCTATTTCAAGGCATTACAGACGGGCGATGTGTCGCGTGTCGCGCCCATAGATAAACTGAGCGTGGTGATTACCATATTTCTTTCGTTCATTTTTCTGAAAGAACAGGTCAGTATGCGCGTGGTTCTCGGTGCGTTGCTCATAACGGGAGGCAGCGTCCTGATGCTTCTGAAATAATGCATCGGGCGACTGTTTTATTCATTTGATGTTCTGAAGCAGTTTTTTCGGTCTTATAAAAAACTCATTGTGTGCGTGTTGTCCTGCGACGCGCAATAATCAGGCTACGCATTGACGGATGGAATATTATTCGTAAAACGTAAGCGATTACAGGTATATAACAATGAAGATAAAAGCCTCACAACCACCGACATAATGCCTATGGAGAGCATTACACCGGCACAATGCATCGCCATAGAAAACAAAACGGCGGACCATTAACATCTTAATCCTTACAAATAACTGAACATAAGAAAGTCCATAAGCATTTTTCTATTCATACTCATTGCGTGTAACGCCACGCTGAGCGCACAGAAGACCGAGCCAGTCAGCGGCGATGAATGCCGCCTGAAGGGATATACCACGTCGTGAATAGGCAACGAAGGCGGATACGGACAGACGCAGAATGACCACTCGCGCCGCTCATTGCGCAGCACCGTCGGCGCCACCGCCGTGCATCATGTAGTCACCGCGCCATCCCTTGTCCCACGTGTTGCGCAGCGGATGGGCCTCGGTGTTGAGCACATAGTCCTTGAAACTGAACACCTTTTCGGGCGCAAAGAACAGATAGCAGTATTTCATTGTCTCGGCGAAGAAGAAGCTCTCCAGCGTGTCCCACTTTTCTTTTGTGCGCACATCGCTCAGCTGCACATATCCGTTTTCGGTCTGGCAGTATTTCTCTATCGACTCGAACATAGTCTTGCCCATCTCGTAATAACGTCTGTCGCCAGTGGCACGCCACACATAGTAGGTCGATTCTATGGCCTCGGGACGCACCATGTAGCCCGGACTAAGCACCTGCATGGTTTTGTAGTCAATGGCCTCGGGCTCTATGCCGTGCATGGTCCACATCTTGAAGATCGACTCCTGCAGTTTCTTTGCACGCTCCGTCTCACCGGCAAGCACTAAGCATCCGTTCCAGAAACAGTCGAGAGCGCCGAACACGGTGGCCGTGCGCTCGCCGGTGTTCATATCGGCTTCGCCTATCCAGTAGCCGTCGGCGGTACGGTCTTCCAGGTAGCGGTTCACACCGTCGAGCGATGTCTGCCACATGTGCAGCAGGTCCTCGTCGCCGAAGAGGATGTAGCCCTTGAGCAGATATTCGTAGAAGGCGTCGATGCCTCCGCGTATGTGCGCCTTGTTGTCGGTCCATTCGCCCGTGTCGCAGTTTATCCCTCCTGCCACGAGTCCGGTCTTGCCACGACGCTTGTAAACCTCTACTATGCCGCGCTTGCACTTGTCATAATACTTCGGGTCGCCCGTGAGCTTGCTCAGCATACCGTATTCCAGCAGCATGGATCCCACCTCGCAGGGATTGGTCACGTTGCCGCTTATGGCTCCAGTGCGCAGGTTCACCATGCGGTAGGGTATTCCCGTAGGCGTGTCGAACACCGGCATGAGCCTGTCGCCCAGGTCTTTCGCCAGCTCGAGGAAACGTCTGTCGCCGTCGAGCTGGTAGGAAGAGATGAGTCCTCCCACCATGCGTATGGCTATCTCAAACTGCTGCACGTCCATGTCCTTGTCGAAATTGAGGCGGCTGGATATGAGTTCGCGCGCCTGCTTCTTCTGTTTCTTCAGATTCATGAGACACATGGTGCTGTAAGCATCGACGGGCGTCATGAGCAGCGATTCCGAATACCAGTTGTGACCTTTCTCCGAAATGGGATTCACGGCGTCCATGCCGTAGGCATAGTTCATGTATGAGTTCCACGCCTTTACGAATGCAGCCTTCACGCGCGAGGCGTATTCCTTGCGCTCGGCATTGCTCTGCGCCATGCAGCAGGCGTCCATTAGGATGTGAAATACGAGGAGTATTGAAATTCTTTTCATATTTACCTGTGTTTTGATTGTAGGTTTGCAACAGATTTGATTACTTTGCAAAAGTAATTATAATTATTGCTGGATGAAGTATGTTTCTTTGCTGTTTTTTGGATAAAATATGTGATATTCTGACACTACACGCAGACCGTAAGGGTTTCGTTTCGGATTTGACGCATGAAAAGGACATGAAAGAGCAGCCGTCCTGACACTGTCACCGGTTACGGATGCTCTGTTCCGTAAGGCAGGAATGACCCGCGGGACGATGACCACCAAAACAACACGCATTGAAAAAACAATGAAAGACAGTCGCACGCCGGTGCAGTCTGACAATATGGCGACAGACTGATTACGCGACGTGAAAAGCACACCGCATGATACGTGACACGGGCGTGAACCGCTGACATTATAACTTATGACACGCAGTCAGACCGTTGCCGACAAAATACCTAACAATGAGTATTGCGTCGGTATGGCGGCACAAGTAACTTTGCAGCCGTTAAAAACAAATAGGAAAAAGTTATAATGAAACGAAGCAGACTGTATTTATTTTTTTTATTTGCTTTTGCATTCTCTCTCTTTGGTATCAATGCGCACGCGCAAAACGGCTGTGTCGTCAAGGGAAAAGTGATGGACGACCGGACACTCGAGCCTCTGAGCCATGCCACCATAGAAGTGCGCGCGGCGGCAGACAGCTCGCTCGTAGGCGGAGGCATAAGCGATAACCGGGGAGAATTCAGCATAACGCTGAAACAGCATGCAGGAGAATGCCTCGTAACCGTCAACTATCTGGGATACGGAACGGAGCGGATGGCATTAAGACCGGACGGTGCGGAGCACCATCTTAAGGTGATGATGAAGGAGGACGCCCTCACTCTTAACGAGGTGGTGGTGAACTCTCTCACACAGGAAGAGAAGGTGCAGCGCCTGGCTTATAATGTGTCGATGATTGAAACGTCGAAGTTGAAGAACACTACTCTCGACCTTGCCAACGTCATCGATAGGATAAACGGAGTGAAGATACGCCAGAACGGCGGACTGGGATCTGAGACGAGCGTATTGCTGAACGGATTCTCAGGACGCCATGTCAAGATATTCATCGACGGAGTACCGATGGAAGGCATGAGCTCGGCGTTCGGACTGAACAACATACCTGCCGGACTGGCACGGCGGGTGGAGGTGTATAAGGGCGTGGTGCCCGTGGAATTGGGAGGCGACGCGCTGGGAGGAGCCATCAACATAGTGACGGACAACAGACGCCGTACACGCGTGAACGCGTCCTACTCGTTCGGTTCGTTCAATACGCACAAGAGCAATGTGTATGCCGAATGGACCTCGAACAAAGGCTTTCACATATCGCTCAACGCCTATCAGAACTATTCGGACAACGACTACAAGGTGAACATCGACCACTACACGCAGTTCGGAGAGAACGGCAACAAGGTGGTTTACGAAGACCTGAAGGTGCGACGCTTCCACGCGATGTATCACAACGAGGCCGCCATACTTAGGATAGGAGTAGTGGACAAGCCCTATGCCGACCGGCTGCTGTTGGGATTCACAGGCGGATACGAATACAAACAGACGCAGAACGCGTCGAACATGAACTGGGTGTATGGCGCACGCTACACCACCGCCAACACGCTCATGCCGCAGCTGACATACGAGAAACGGTTCAAGCTTATGCAGGGACTGCACGTGGCCCTGAACGGAAACTACAACTTCGGACAGTCGTATGCCGCCGACACGGCCAGCTGCAACTACAACTGGCTGGGCGAACGCAGCAAGCCGAAGAGCGCGCCTGGCGAGCTGGCATACACCAAATACCGCTACCGCGACAACAACGGCGCTGCCAACCTGCGCGTGGCTCTGTTCCCGAAGGAGGGACATTCGCTCTCGCTAAGCTCCACATTCACGTCGTTCTCGCGCTCGGGCAAGGACGAGACAATGCAGGAACCGGAGTATGACCATCCGCAGCAGAGCCTTAAGGCCGTCACGGGACTGAGCTACAAATACGACCATAAAGGGCGGTGGAACACATCGGCGTTCGTGAAGAACTATCTGAACCATCTGGAAGCCTACCTCGACCCTGACGGCGGAAGCAACTACCGCGACCTCAGCAGCACGTCGGCATACTGGGGCGGAGGACTGGCGTCGACATACTTTCTTGGCAAGCACGTGCAGCTACGGTTGTCGTATGAGTATGCGCTCCGTCTGCCCACGAGCCGCGAGCTGTTCGGTTCGGGCGACGACATAGAGCGCGGCAACTCAGCACTGAAGCCCGAATCGAGCAACAACCTGAACCTCAGCGTCACGGCAAGTCCGATAGACCTGCCCCTGCACAGGCTGACAATAGACGCGGCCCTGCAATACCGCGAAATAGAAAACTACATACGCCGCACCACAAACAGCGACAACGGACGCGCCACATCGAAGAACGACGGAGGCGTGCGTAACCTGGGCGGCGACCTGGGAGTGCGCTACACGTTCCGCGACATGTTCTTCGCCGGATGCAACTTCAGCTACATCGACATGAGGAGCATGACCAAGTATGTGGCCGGAACGCAACGGGTGAGCAAGAACTACAAGAAACGAATACCTGCCATACCATACATGTATGGCAATGGCGAGGCGGGAGTCACGCTGCGCGACCTGTTCATTAAGGGTTCGGTGCTCGACATTCAGTACATGGTGGGATACATCCACAAGTTCAGCTACGAATGGAACACCTACAACAACCCCGAACTGGATGTGCCTACCCAGTTCTCGCACGATCTTTTCGTGAGCTACAATTTCGGCAGGAAGTCGGAGTTCACGGTCTCGGTCGAGTGCACCAACATCTTCAACGCCCGCCTGTACGACAACTTCAAGATGCAGAAGCCGGGACGCGCCTTCGCCGTCAAATTCGGATATAATTTCTTAAATAACAAATACTAGTGCAAATGAGAACCGATTTCAAATTTTTCAGCTTAGCTTTGTGCGTATGCGCTCTGGGAGCGTGCAGCGACGATGACTCCGATTCGACCGGGACGGGCAGCAGCGGCAGTTCCGATAAGCAGTACGTGGTAATGAGCGGATCGGGAGAGAACAACGGCGCATACTTGCAGACGATGCAGTGCAAGCAAGAACAATGATGTCAAATAC
>OGYL01003421.1_pt1 | contig 10311 bp, 7 predicted proteins | sample 1576541 | NCBI WGS metagenome assembly OGYL01 (sample SAMEA3541551, study PRJEB24748) | human gut metagenome | biome: human gut; feature: human-associated habitat; material: faeces | place: China | collected 2012 | reverse complement strand
TTGCTCCGCAACTTCCGAACGGATTTTTCAATCTCATTCATCGTTGTCATCTCTCAGCGACAGCTTATTTATTATATCATACCATCAACCGTTTGTCAACAACTTTTTTATTTTTCTTTTGCTTCTTTTTAAGAAGCGCTTTGCCTGTCCGCTGTTCTCGCGGTCAGCTTGTTTATATTATCATCATTATTTTAGAATGTCAACCACATTTCCGCCGTTTTAAAAAAGAAAGTTTTCGGTTCTGAATTGTTTTAATTGTACATACAATTCAGAACCATTCATTTTCCCTTCCTACGGACTACCGCATCACGTAATCCATCGCATCCTTTACCGTGCGCACGCCGACAAGACCGATCCCCTTGATCTCCTTTAGGCTCTCCCTGCACACCTCCGGCAGAATACATGTCTTAAATCCAAGCTTCTTCGCCTCGAGCACACGCTGCTCTGCCATGCTGACCGCGCGCACCTCACCGCTGAGTCCCACCTCACCGAAGCAGATGGTCTTCTCATCGATCGGGCGGTCTTTGTAACTGGAGACAATCGCCAGCACAAGACCAAGATCGATTGCCGGCTCATTCATCCGGATGCCTCCCGCAATATTGATATAGGCATCACAATTTCCCAGTGAAAGTCCCAGACGCTTTTCCAGAACCGCCATCAGAAGATTCACCCGGTTAAAATCGGTTCCTGCCGCCGTCCGCCTCGGCATACCGAAATTGCTGTGGCAGACCAATGCCTGTATTTCCAGAAGGATCGGTCGCGTTCCTTCCATCGAGCATGCCACAACAGACCCGGAGGCTCCCTCCGGCTTTCCGCTCAGCATGAATTCCGACGGGTTCTCCACCTCTGTCAGACCATCTCCCCGCATCTCAAAAACACCGATCTCGTTCGTCGACCCAAAGCGGTTCTTCACACCGCGCAGAATACGATACGCCGCATGGCGGTCCCCCTCAAAATAGAGCACCGTATCCACCATGTGTTCCAGCACACGCGGACCAGCCACCACGCCTTCCTTTGTCACATGTCCGACGATAAAAATGGAAATTCCAAGTCCTTTAGCGATCTGCATCAGGGTGCCGGTCGATTCCCGCACCTGCGAGACGCTTCCCGGTGCAGACGAGACGTCTTCATTATACATCGTCTGAATGGAGTCAATCACGACGATCTCGGGCTTCTCCCGGTCAATCACGCGCCGTATGGCATCAAGATTGGTCTCACAGAGCAGACTTAAGCTGTCCCCAAAGGTTCCGATGCGTTCTGCCCGGATTTTGATCTGCTGCAAGGATTCCTCACCGGAAATATAGAGCACCTTCACCTTATGTTCCGCAAGATTCCTGCATACCTGCAAAAGCAGTGTCGATTTTCCGATTCCCGGATCTCCACCCACAAGCACCAGGGATCCCTGCACAATCCCGCCGCCAAGCACCCGGTCAAGCTCCTTCATGCCGGTGGACACCCGCTGTTCCTGCGTCATCTCAATCTGTGACAGGGGAACTGCCTTTGCCTCACGGCTGCTATCCGCACTGCGGCTCCCACGCGCGCTCTTTTTCTCGACTGTCTCCTCCACAAACGAGTTCCACTCATGGCATGCCGGACACTGTCCCATCCATTTTGCCGACTCGTATCCACACTCCTGACAGAAGTACACTGTTGTTTTTCCTTTTGCCATGTTCTTATCTTCCTTTCCCGCAGACGCGGCTGCTGCCCGGACAGGGCTTTTTTCTCCATAGAAAGCGCGGCTTTCGCGCTTTAACATAACACGTCATTTCCTATAGAGCAACAAAGACCTGTCCATACGGACAGGTCTCACTGATCTTGTAATTGTCATATGCGAAAGCGGCTGCTCTAGCACTTCTGAACGCTTACCTTTACCGGAGCATCGCCGAGCTCTACGCTCAGGCTTAACTTTCCTCCGAGATTCGTCTTCATCCTGCCGGCATCTGCACCGTCGATCACGATGTCGTACTCAGCCTCATCCTCAAGCTCTACGGTAACCTGTGCGTCCTCTGCGCCTTCTACGCTAAACTCCATTCCTGTGTCTGTTGCTTTTAAATGCTCCACTGCAGTCCCCGGAACAGACTCGTATACAAACATGCCATTGCGCTCCAGCTTGGTAATCTCCTGACAGGTCTTTACTTTGTAAAGGTCTCCCTGGTGCTCAAAATTGTCAAGCTTTGCCTTGGTGCTCAATGTATAATCCCCAAAGCTGATCGTTCCATCCTCCTCTGAACGGAGTAATTCACTAATAACGGCCATCTTATCCTCCTGTGATATTGCAGCTCCTTCATCCGGTCTGCTTTATCGTAAATTTGTAAAAATATTATATAATATCTGTTCTTTGATTTCCAGTGATTTCACTGACATTTAAGTAATTTTTTACTTTTTCTTCGGCTCCAGAAAAATTGCATTTTTCTTCGTCGTGACGATCACTTCGTCGCCCCGGCGGATGCTTCCGTCGAGAAGTTTTTCCGCAAGCGGATCCTCAATCTCATCCTGAATCTTGCGCCGCAGCGGTCTGGCTCCGTACTTCGGGTCATACGCCTTATCCACAATGTACTGCTTTGCGGCATCGCGCACGACCAGCGTAATGCCAAGCTGTGTTTCGCAGCGCTTCGCCAGCTCTTTTGTCATCAGACCTACGATCTGCTTCATGTCGTCCTTATTCAGTGCCCTGAATACAATGGTCTCGTCAATACGGTTTAAAAATTCCGGTTTGAAAATTCTGCGGACCTCCTCCATCACGCTGCCCTTCATCCGCTCGTAGTTCTGCTTCTCGTCATTGCCGGAAGCAAAGCCAAGCTTCTTCGGCTCCACAATCGCCTGCGCTCCCGCGTTGGAGGTCATAATGATGATGGTATTCTTAAAGTCCACTTTTCTTCCCTGAGAATCTGTGATATGTCCGTCGTCAAGCACCTGCAGCAGAATATTAAACACATCCGGATGCGCCTTCTCTATCTCGTCAAACAGAATCACTGCGTATGGATTTCTCCGCACTTTTTCACTCAGCTGTCCGCCGTCCTCATGTCCGACATATCCAGGCGGTGAACCGATCATTTTCGATACGCTGTGTTTCTCCATGTACTCAGACATATCGACGCGGATCATTGCCTGCTCCTGTCCAAAGACAGCTTCTGCCAGTGCCTTGGATATCTCTGTCTTGCCGACGCCTGTCGGTCCCAGGAAAAGGAACGATCCGATCGGGCGCTTGGGATCTTTTAATCCGACGCGGCCTCTCCGCACGGCTTTGGCCACTGCCGATACCGCCTCCTCCTGTCCGATCACGCGCTTGTGAAGAGCTGCCTCCAGCTTTTTAAGCCTGGCAGCCTCCCCCTCTGTAAGCTTCTTCACCGGGATTTTCGTCCATCCCGACACAACATCGGCAATCTCATCCTCTCCGACGGTCTGGTGATGCCGTCTGCCGCCCTGCTTTGCCTTTGCGTTCAGTTTTTCCAACTTTTCTTCCAGTTCCTGACGCTTTGTCTGTGCCTCTCTCGCCGCTTCCAGGTCTCCGCCAGAAAGTGCCTGCTCCAATGTCTCCTGCGACTCCGCAATCTCCCGCCGGAGTTCTGCAGCCTCCCTCGGGTCTCCGCCCACGTGAAGGCGCACTTTTGCCGCGGCCTCATCCATCAGGTCAATCGCCTTGTCCGGGAGGAAACGGTCGTTGATGTAACGCGCAGAAAGACGCACTGCCGCCTCCACGGCCTCATCCGTAATCGTCACATGGTGGTGGCTCTCATACTGTCCGCGCAATCCCTTTAATATGGAAATGGCTTCTTCCTCCGTCGGCTCCTCCACAACAACCGGCTGGAACCGACGTTCCAGAGCGGCATCTTTTTCGATATATTTGCGATACTCCTCGATGGTCGTCGCACCAATCACCTGCACCTCACCTCTCGCAAGCGCAGGTTTTAAAATGTTGGATGCATCAATCGCGCCTTCCGCTCCGCCCGCTCCGATGATGGTATGAATCTCATCGATGAACAGCAGGACGTTTCCGGCTTTCGCCACCTCTGCAAGCACCTTCTTGATGCGCTCCTCAAATTCACCCCTGTACTTCGAGCCTGCCACAATCCCGGAAAGATCCAGGGAGACCACTCTTTTTCCAAGCACCGTATCCGGAACCATTCCGCCCATAATGCGCTCTGCAATTCCCTCTACAATCGCCGTTTTTCCTACGCCGGGTTCTCCGATCAGGCACGGATTGTTCTTGCTTCTCCGGCTTAAAATCTGGATGACACGGTCGATCTCCGTCTCTCTGCCGACCACCGGATCAAGCTTTCCGTCGCGTGCAAGTTCGGTCAGATCTCTGGAAAACTGATCCAGTGACGGCGTTCCCTCCGCGTTTTTCCGCTTGCCGGGTTTCCCGTTCTGGAATTCATCCTTATACTGGCTCACATCCTCGCCCATCGCGATCAGGGTGTCCACATACATTTTCTGCACATTGACAGACAATGTATTCAACAGTCTGGACGCCACACATTCCGTCTCCTTGATCATCGCAATTAAAAGGTGTTCCGTTCCAATCTTCTCCGAGTGGAAACGCGCCGCCTCCGCTTTGGATACCTCAAGCACATGCGCCGCTCTCGGGGACAATCCGTCCTCCAGAACCGCAACCGCATTCCCCGGTGCAATCAGCTCCTCGATCAGTTCCAGCACCTTATCATACTCTACACCATTGTCGGCAAGTACCTGGCTTGCCACACCGGTTCCCTCTTTCAACAGGCCAAGCAGTATGTGCTCCGTGCCGATATAACTGTGATGCAATGACTTTGATATCCGCGTTGCAATATCAATCGCCTTTTTTGCCTTTGCTGTATATGCTGTCTGCATCGCTACCTCCTATTTCCAGTCCGATATCACATTCGTCTTTACAGATCATTAAAATCTATGATATCCAGCTCATCGTCTTGCTTGTTTTTCTGGTCTTTGCCGCTCTTTTTCTTCTTCGGGTGCTTTTCCTCATACAGTGGCTCATTCTCCGGTTCGTCCGCTGCATCTTCGTCCGCTGCCCTGGTCCTGCGCTCTTTTCTTCCTGCGGTTCTGCCATCGCCCGCCGGTTTGCGCGCGGCAGCCTTCTCTTCGCCGCCCGAAACTTTTTCATCGTCCGGCGCATCGCTGTCCCCGTACGTGTCATCGTCATCCCCGTACGCGTCATCATCCTCGTACGCGTCGTCATCATCAAACAGATCGTCATCCAGATCGTCAGACTTCCGCTTCCAGAAACCGAATCTCTTCTTCGGCGGCTCTTCCTCCTCGATGTCATCCTCATCGAATGCATCATCGAACGCGTCATCGTCAGATTCCTGCGTTTTCGTTTTCTCTTCTCTCTCTTCCTGTTCGTCGAATTCATCTGCATCCCCGGCATCTGCAGCAGAGCGCTTCTTCCAGTGCCACTTTTTCCGGGAATCCTTTTCCGGTTCCTCGATCACATCATCCTGGTTTTCATCCAGCAGTTCTTCTGTATCATCATGCTCTGAGACACCGTCATCCATAGTGTCATCCTCATCCAGGTCATCTCTATCCGCTTCCCTCCTGTGCAGTAACAGGTTAACAAGTACCACTGCCATTACCGCCAGCAGAAATATCAATATGCCAATCGCGGTTCTGGAAAACGCTTTTTCTTTTTTATATTTCTCGGACAGCGCCAGATATTCCTCCTGCAGATAGGCCGCATCCTCGTCCTGCAGTCCGTCGGAAGATACAGTTGTCCCTGTATTTACGCGCTGATAGGTCTCCTCTATGGAGTCGTACTGGTACCAGCCTTCCGTTCCGTCAGAATTCACTCCGTAAAAGGTATAGAACTCCGATTCCACCTCAGACCCTTCCTCCTGGGTCTCCTGATATGCCGTCACAAGACTTCCGTCCGCCAGCGTAAGCTGTGTCTGCTGCATCGTATCCGGCATCGTATAATCCACCGGTGGCAGAAGCGCTATCACGTAGTGTTCCCCATTGACCATTTTTACAAACGGATACAGGGTATCTCTTGTGCTGTCATATACAAAGAAGCTTCCTGTGCTCTCTTCCGCTCCGTCCTGCACCAGATAAAGCATGACCACAGATCCCTTGTCATAACTCACGCCCCGATAATCCGCCCCCTGATAATTGACGGTTGTCTCCGAAAAATCTGCCGGAATATTCTCTGTTGCAAAATTTTCTGCAATTACATAGGAAATGCCATTTACCGTAACCGTGTTTTCACTGCTGTCCGTCTCCTCTGTTGTCTCCACTTCCCCCTCATCGGATGCCGTTGTCTCTCCGGACGAGGTTCCCTGCTTTGTCACATTCACGGTATAGGTTGCGGTCACACCATTTTCCGCCTTGACTACAATCTTAATGGTGTTATCTCCACTTTTCAGATTGGTATTTCCCGTAACCGACTCCACGACCGCTTTTTCATTGACCGGTGTGGCAGATACGGCGATATTGGTTACATCGCTTCCCACTGTAGCACTATAAGTCAGCGTTTTCCCGTTAAATGCCGGCGAGAGCGTTCCCGGTGAAATGGTCAACTCTTTCAGAGAATTATCCGCAGACTGTTTTCCTGTTGTCTCTCCAGTATTCGCCGCAGAATCCCCGTTTCCACCCGCTGATGTTCCGTTTCCGTTGGAGGTTCCACTGTTACTGCTACTATTATTGCCTGAATCTGTATTTGTACTTGCTGCATTCTTTACTGTGACCGATGCACTGCTGCCCGACATGGAATCCATCTCCTCATTGGAGTCAAAGATCACTCCGTCGTTGGCAGAGACAGAGAGGGAGGAATTTCCCGCACTCACAGCTTTTAATGTCACCGTGTAGCTTTCTCCCGTCGCCATCACGCTTCCGCCGCCTCCGCCGTATGTGGTATTGCAACTCACAAACTGCAGCACACTCGAATCATAAGACAGCGTCATGGTCGCATTCGCCTTTTCGCCGGATGGACCGCTCGCTTTTACTGTAACTGTAACCGTATCACCGATATTGACACTTCCTGACGACACCGAGACAGATGTTGATCCGCTCGCCGCGAATACCGTCTGCGGCACTCCGACAACCCCGAATGTCAGGCTAAGCGCCATCATCATCATTGCTATTTTTTTCTTCATTTCTGCTCTCCCAATTCTTCCTCTCACTGATCAATCTGTGAGATTCCCAGTATGTGTTTTTGTAAAATAACCAGATCCTTATTGGAAATACCGCCGTCCTTGCTGACGTTTGCCGCTTCCAGACGACTGCCAGACTGACTTTCAATTCCAAGGATCTGTTTCTGCATCAATACCAGATCCAGATTGGAAACCTTTCCGTCACCGTTGATATCTCCATATACCACAATCTCATACTGCTGCACGAGCGTGTCGCCGACATACACTGCCAGCTTGTTGCCCGTTCCCACCGTCTGTGTATTCTCACTGCCGTCTGCATTCAGAATCTTTACGGTACAGTTCTGGGTTCCGATTCCCGATGCGACTGTGGATGCGCTTGTTCCAGGCTCAATTCCCGTCACATAGGTTCCGATCGGATAGAATGGCGTAATCGCCGCGTCATCCGCCACCTGAATGGTTCCGCCGGCACTGCCCCCCGCTCTTGCCACGATCAGCGTGTAAGTGCGCGAATCTCCGCTCTGCGAGATGCAGGTAATCTGAATCGTATTATCTCCATAATTCAGCGAATAATTTCCAGTACCGGAAACGGTTGACGTTCCCGCCACCGCCGTCGCTCCCACATTGATCGAAGCCGCGCTGTCCGGAACGACCAGGGAATAGGAGGTATTCGCACCGGAAAATGCCGGTGTCAGCGCATATCCGTCCACCGTGATCGAGGAAAGCCAGTTGTTCGGATTCCCCTTGTCCGCAAACGTCACTGCGCTCTCCGGCATGTTCTGATAGACCGGAATGCGGAAAACAAACGCCTGGTTCTTGTCCGTGTAGGCTTTTCCCATATTGGTGCCCTCACTCATCGCCGCCTGCACATTGGTCATGTACTGATGTGCGTAAAGACTATTGGTATAGACAACGTTAAATTTTTCAAAGTAAATGGTATTCTGCCCTTTTTTCACATAATTATCAGCCACAACCGATGATCCACCCGCAATCGACTTGTAGATGGAGTTCCATCCCTGCAACTTCGCATATTCCAGTCCGTTCACAATCGCCGACGCGCTGCCCGTCGTAAACGCACGGACGTTAAAGTAGTTATAATAGCCCGCATAGTTGGAATATCGTCCCGAAATCAGATCGCTCGTCCCCCGCACGCCCTGCTCCTGCTTACAGCGGGATGCCAGGTGGTAAGGACTCACGCCCACATTGGAGCCGATCTCCACAAACGTATCCGCATAGCTGCGAACCGCTCCGTCCGTATCGGTATAATTGCCTGCCATAAATGTATTGGAAAGAACGCTCTGCACACCCGCTGCGTTCTGATAGCCTGCATATTCCAACGTTTCAAACTGAAAGATCTGATTCTCGTTAAGAAAATTTCTGGGATCGATGCAGTATGCGATATATTCCGGAGACGCCGACACCCAGCTTGCCCCGTCAAACCCGTACCACTTGTTGGTCTCCCAGTTATACGCCTGACTGTCCGTCGATTTTCTTGCGTCATTCACGGAATTCTGGATCAAGTTTCTTCCGATCAGACTCTCATTCGATACCACCGTATTCCAGTCAAGTCCCGTCTGCACCGGCACAAACTGCCAGTTCGGATACTTCTGATGCAGGGATGCCAGTGCGCTGCAATAGCTTGCCGGAAAACCCGCTGCCGCAAGCGCCGCCTCATACTCGCTGTCCGTGACACCGGTCGTCTCTCCCTGCGACTGACCGTCTGACGTCTGACCGTTCACGGCTACATAGTCCGCACAAATCCACCCGGAATAGGAGGCGCCTCCGACCACGAGCGTCACACTGTACCAGTTCATTCCGCCCGCCGAGACCAACTCGCCCACATTCACAGCCTGTCCTTTGTATACCTTTGTCACCACAGAGTAGGACGTTCCCGCTCCCGAGCGCACATAAACACCTTTTTCCGTGTTCTGCACCACCCCGTTTGTCCCACCTGCACTGCTGTCCGCATTCGTCTGTCCCGCAGAAGAATCCGTGCCCTGAAGCGTCACAAAATTCGAGCGTATATAACCGGTTACACCATCCGACATCTGGATCTGGTACCATGTATACCCGTCTGATCCTGCCGTCTCATCGGTTACTGTCACCGCATTTCCCGGATAGAGCAGTGTCAGCTTATCCCCGGTCACCGGTGCGTTGCGCACCTTCACCGGTCCGTCGTTGATCGTTCCCGCCGTCGCTGTGTACGCGTATACGGCTTCGGGTCCGTGAAAAGCAGATATGCTGGCAGCAAGCACTCCCATGCTGATTGCCGCCAGCAATATCTTTCTCTTCTTTCTATATATAAAGTGGTTCATCGAATTCCTCCCTGAGTACCGCATAAGTCCATAAAATCATGCGCCCAATAATTCAGTCTCATTATAGGAGATTCTATCACACGCGTCAACCTAAATATAGCCATTTTCCTGCACGCTGTACTATATTTAGACGTTTTTCGACACCAGGTTCCGGTTCTGTATCAGCAGGCTTCCCCATAATATGCCCCAGAGCCCGCACACAATTCCGGTGAGCAGTGCAGCATTGCACTCCTGAAACTGGATTCCGAACAGCAGCACCACACCCGTCACCAGTCCGAACGCTCCAATCGCCGCCATAAGCGCACACAAAAGTATCAATTCCATATCCACTGTTTTCATCTTCTTATCCTCCTTTTCTAACCTGCCAGATACTGTTCCCACTCCTGCTTCGTCATCCACGGCCAGCACGCCTTGTCATCGATATAGACGTCCGCGGAGATTTTTCTGGATTCCGTTCCATACTGTTCCAACGTCTGCGCCACATTTTCATTTACCGCATCAAATTCCAGTCCGAACATTCTGCACCAGGCCACCGCCTCCTCCAGCAGATCCCCGCAGCGGCATGTCCACAAAATTACTTTTTTTCCCTGCCTTCTCGCACCCTTGAGCAATGCAAAGAGCGGCAGATTCGGCATCCCGATGGCAGGATAACATTCACTGCACAATGTCCCGTCAAAATCGACGGCAATGATCTCGATCTTTTTCTCCATGTTCTTCCCTCCCCATCCGCTTTGATGGTGTCAGTATCGCACATGATGTGTCCAATTCTTTGGACACTTGTTATGTAACCCCAAATTTATAGGATAAAAATTGTCGCACGAAGCATAGACCTCTTTGGGGTGATAAGTAATATTACAAGAACTAGATACTTAAAAGTTCCAGATAAACATGCGGCGACAAATTCTGACCGCAAAATC
>OGYL01003409.1_pt1 | contig 10332 bp, 10 predicted proteins | sample 1576541 | NCBI WGS metagenome assembly OGYL01 (sample SAMEA3541551, study PRJEB24748) | human gut metagenome | biome: human gut; feature: human-associated habitat; material: faeces | place: China | collected 2012 | reverse complement strand
GCTGGCGGCGTTTGTTGCGAAGAGGACGGAAGCGCGCATTGCGGAAGCCGCCCTTGAATGGGAAATCCCCTGCGTCATGACCCGCCGCGACCACGCCAGCGGAACGGATCGGGTTTTCGAGGCCGCTTCAAAGCTCGGCGTCGAGCCCCACGCCGTCATCGTGAACATACAGGGCGACGAGCCCGCGCTGGACCCCGCCGTCATTGAGCAGCTCGTAAGGCCTTTCCTTGACGGAACGGTACAGGTGAGTACCCTCGCCACGCCGATTTCGCCGGAACGTGCGGCTTCCCCCAATCAGGTGAAGGTCGTGACGGCGGCCAACGGCGACGCGCTGTATTTTTCCCGCTCGCGCATCCCTTTCGACCGCGAGGGCGGGGACGGTGAAATTTTGGGGCACATCGGCCTGTATGCATTCCGCACTCGTTCGCGGAGAATACGCCGTTCGCGTTCTCACCCGGGATTCCCATGAACATCGGAAGGCCTGCACCGGAACCGACAAAAACAGCTTCAAAGCCCTGTTCGAACAGCTCGTCAATGGTGAGAGTCTTGCCGATAACGGTGTTGGTTTCCATATCAACGCCCATGGCGGTCAGGTTGTCAACTTCCTTCTGAACAATTGCCTTGGGCAGACGGAATTCGGGAATACCGTAAACAAGAACACCGCCTGCGGTGTGCAAAGCTTCGTAAACGGTGACTTTATAGCCCTTCTTGGCAAGGTCGCCCGCGCAGGTAAGGCCGGAGGGGCCGGAACCTACAACTGCAACGCGGTGGCCGTTGGAAGGTGCAGCTTTGGGAGCTTCGGTGGAATGAGCGTTATGCCAATCTGCAACAAAGCGTTCAAGTCTGCCGATGCCGACGGGTTCGCCTTTGATGCCGCGAACGCACTTGCTTTCGCACTGGAGTTCCTGAGGACATACCCTGCCGCAGACTGCGGGCAAAGAGGAGGTCTGCTGAATGACCTGATATGCGCCCTCGAAATCGTTCTCGCGAATCTTTGCGATAAACTCGGGGATATGGATGTTGACCGGGCAGCCGCTGACGCAGGGCATCTTCGGGCAGTTGAGACAGCGGAGCGCCTCGTCAAGCGCGGTCTCTTCGGAATAGCCTGTTGCAACCTCGTTGAAGTTGTGTGCGCGTACTTCGGGTGCCTGGGTGGGCATTTCGTTCTTTTTGGGGCTCATGTTAGGCATATTATTTTACCTCCTTGTTGAGAAGATTGCAGGTTTCTTCGAGCGCATGGCGTTCGAAATCGCGATACATCGCACCTCTGCTCATTGCTTCGTCAAAATCAACTTCATAGCCGTTGAAGTCGGGGCCGTCAACACATGCGAACTTTGTAATGCGCTCGCCGTCCCTGTGCAGGGTGAGGCGGCAGCCGCCGCACATGCCTGTGCCGTCGATCATTATCGGGTTCATTGAAACCGTGCAGGGAATGCCCGTGGGCTTGACGGCTGCAACAACGAATTTCATCATGATCAACGGACCGATGGTGATAACTTCATCGAATTTTTCGCCGTTTGCGAACATTTCGTTGAGAGGTACGCAAACATTGCCGTGCCTGCCGTAAGAACCGTCGTCTGTCATAACAAAGAGCCTGTCGGAAGCAGCTTTGAACTCATCTTCAAGAATCAGCAGATCCTTGCTGCGGAAACCGATAACGCTTGTTACCTCGCAGCCCATTTCATGCAGCTTCTGTGCAATGGGCAGAGCGATCGCGCAGCCCACGCCGCCGCCGACGATGCAAACGCGCTTCAGCCCTTCGATATGGGTTGCAACGCCAAGGGGACCGACGAAATCCTGAATGTATTCGCCTTCTTTTTTTGCATTAAGCAGAGTTGTTGTTGCACCGACAATCTGGAAAATGATTCTTACTGTGCCCTTTTCTCTGTCATAACCCGCAATGGTCAGGGGGATTCTCTCGCCGTCTTCGTTGACGCGCAGAATGATGAACTGACCGGGTTCTGCCTTTTTCGCCACGAGGGGAGCTTCGATTTCCATCATGGTGACGGTCGGATTGAGTTCTTTTCTCAGCGTAATCTTATACATTGACTGTGATTGCTCCTTTCGAATCTATACTCATTCATTGTATGACTTCGATATAAATCGGCACGAACGGCAAATACTTTCATTTTTTGCATTCGCCTATGCCAATTGTGATTATAACACGCAACCATGCTTTTTGCAAGCAGGCGAAAGAAATATCGATATTATACTTTTTATAATTCGAGCTTGTTCGCGTGCGTGTTTTTCCCGAAAATTTGCTTGCTGCGGCAAAAAACGGGCTTCAAATGCCCGAAATTCAGACAAAAAAACCGCAAATCGGCATTTGCCGTTCTGCGGAGTTCAATAATATATTTATTTTTTGTCCTGTTTGTAGTTTAAAATACCGCGCCTCCTTAAATTCCGAGTATTTTGGTATGTTTTTCCTTTTTCGTTTTCTCGAAATAAATTCGGCGTAAATTTTCACATTGTTATAATTTCCGCCCGCACATCGCCGTTCTCAATTTCGAGCAGAGCAAACGAGGGACTTCTGCCTCCGCGCGGACAGGACGGGCTGCCCGGATTCACCGCAAGCACTCTCCCGTCATTGTTCACGATTGAAATATGCGTGTGTCCGAACAGCAGCACGGAGCAATGCAGTTCCTCCGCCCTGTATGCAGCTTTGTCATACGAATACGGGCTGACTCCGTGCGTATGGCCGTGCATCATCAGGATTCTTGCTCCGCCAAGCTCAACAACGGCTTCGCTCTCGTATCTTTGCGCCGAGCCTCCGAAATAATCGCAATTCCCGCGCACCGCATAAACCTTTGCATTCGTTCTGCTCATGAGCGCTTCGGCATCCGAAGTCAAATCCCCCAAATGACACCACACATCAACCTGACCTGCGAGTTTAATGCACCTGTCAAGCATGGACAGGCAACCGTGTGTATCGCTGACAACTGCAACTTTCATCTTTCGTACGTTCTCCCCGAGTCCGCCGCATTCCGCGGCGGCATTTGTTTTTTGCTTTGTTTTTTACCCTGTATCTTCTGCTGAAACGATTACTGTTTTTTCAGCGCATCGAGCACCAGTTCCAACGCTCTGCGCCTGTGGCTGACGCCGTTCTTGCGTTCGGCATCGATTTCCGCAAAACTCAGGCCGAACGGTTCATACAAAAACATATTATCATATCCGAAACCGTTTTCACCGCGCTCTTCGAACAGAATGCGGCCGTCAACCCTTCCGACAACCTCAATATTGGGCTCTCCCGGACGCACAAGCACCATTGCACATGCAAAATGCGCAGTTCTTCTTTCGGCGGGAACATCCCGAAGTTCGGCAAAAAGCTTTGCCCTGTTTGCGGCGTCATCATGCCCCTCACCGGCAAATCTTGCCGAATACACTCCCGGTGCGCCGTTCAGAGCATCGACACAAAGGCCCGAATCATCCGCAAGCACGGCATCCTGCGGGCAAAGTTTCGCTGTTTCCTCCGCCTTTTTGCGTGCATTGCCGATGAACGAATCCGCATCCTCTTCAACATCGAGTTCAATGCCCGCTTCCCTCATTGAAACAATTTCTTCAAATCTGTCGCCGAGTATCTCTTTAATCTCGCGAACCTTATTTTTATTGTTTGACGCTATAATCAGTCTCATTATTCAATCCTCCTCAAGCAATGCTTTTCTTTTTTTTCGCTTATTTTTCGGCACAACCTTCGGCAGTTTCCGTCAGAGCAAATGCTCCGTCACATACTGCATGTACCCGTCCAACCCGTCACGATCACGGGCATGAACCTCTTCAATCCCGAACAGTTCCATTGCATGTGCCAGAACAGCCGCCCCGTACATTATTATATCATGTCTTTCCTTGAGCAGCGGATTCAGTTTTCTTTCCTTGCCCATTGTGCTTAATGTGACAATCAACCGTTCAACTTCAAACTTATTAAGAACGGCTTTATCGATTTCATCGCGGTCATATTCACGCATACCGAGCGAAAGAGCGGCAAGAGTGGTTATTGTTCCGCCGATTCCCGCACATTTTCCGAGTCGTCGGTTCGGCGTGCCGATTATTTCATCCATATATCGGTTTATTGCGGTACGCTGCGCTTCAAAATCATCATCGCAGTCCGTTTTGCCGCTGCTTTTCAGCGCAATATCTTTTCCGCGGACGCAGCCTATCGGATAACTCACCTTACTTTTTGCCTCCGCAATCTGCATTGACGCGCCGCCGATATCAATGAGTGCGCTGCACCCGTCGGAAGAATTACATGCCGCTTCAAACGCATACTGCGCCTCTCTTTCTCCGCTCAAAACATCGACCGTGATACCGCATTTTTGCTTTAATCTGTTTACAAATTCAGCTTTGTTCGATGCATCGCGGACCGCACTTGTCGCATAGGCGAAAGGAATATATCCCGAATGACGGGCATTCGATGCCAAAGCTGAAATCACGGAAATGCTCTTTTCCATTCGTTCCTCATCAAGCCGCCCGGTTTGTGCAAGGCCTGAGCCGAGACGCGTTGTTATTACGAGTTTTTTTCCGTTTCTGCCCGCTGCATATCTGATTGAGTTTGAACCTATATCAATAACCGCAGCGGAATCCGCTCCGCCGACATTGTCTTTTTTTATGTAAGTATCCGCCATTTTTTACTCCTTTGCAGGTTGTATTCGCAGATTGCGCCTCTTCAGGGTTCTGCTGTCGGCTCCGCAGGTTCCGGCGTATCGTGAGCGTCGGCAGAGACCGGTGCGCTTGAAATCGGCACCGATGTTGTGATAATTGCATTCGGATCATCAACATCAAACCTTATATCTCCGTCCAGCATATATCCTTGCGTTTCGCGCATGTATCTTATCAGGAATTCACTGCTCGAAATGTATGCATTCAGCTCTTCAAGCCCCTCCTGATGAATTTCGGCTTCCTGAAGTTTGCGCTGCTGTTCCTCCCTTTCCGCCCGAAGCCTGCTCATGGTTGAGTTTTGTTTGCCCGTCATCGCAAAAAGCACAGCAAGCAAAACAAAACCCGCCGCTGTGAAAACAATGCCGAAATAAACCGTTTTTTTTGAAATATTGCGTCTGCTTTCTTTTTTCATAGTCATTCGCTGTCCGTTCTTTTTTGCATCGGCATATGCCGTCGGCACTTCTATGTCGTTGCCTTTATGCACCGTCGGCTGCTTCATGCCTTTTTGTGTTGTTTCTTTGCGCTTTTCATTATGCAGCATTCGAAGGATAATTGCAAGTGTTTTTTTGCCGCAAAAGAAATCGGCGGAGCAATGCATTCACCGCTCCGCCTTATGAAGTTAAATTTTCTGTTCGACTGCTTTTCCGATATTATCTGAATATGCGGAATGAGCAGATGAAGTTGCGGTGCCAATAGTTGGAATTGAACGAGCGTTCAACGATCCTGCCGTTGGACTGCGATGCATCGATCATTGTCCACTTGCCGCTGCATATTGCAACGTGACCGTAATAAACGATTACATCTCCGCGTTTGACGTTGTTGATATTGTTGTTGCGCTGATAGCGGGTGCAGCTGCGCCACATGTAACTCGTCATGTAGCCCTGCGAAATGCCTGCCTTGTTGATGCACCAGTATACAAAACCGGAGCAGTCAAACACGTTCGGCCCTTTTCCGCCGCGAACGTAGCGACAACCGAGTTTGCTCCGCGCAATGCGGATAAACCTGTCGATACGCTCACTTGCGCCTTCACCGGGATCGGGATCCGGATCGGGATCGGAAGGCTTGGGCGTAGGATTGCTTCCGCCGCCGCCGCCACCGCCGCCTCCGGTTCCGCCATCCGTTACCGGGGAGGAGGCGCGCACCGCATCATCGGAAAACAGAACGTTCATGGTATGCCTTCCGACTTTGCCGTCAACGGTAAGTCCATTATTTTTTTGGAAAAGCTTCACGGCTTTTTCGGTAAGGCTTGTGTAGTAGCTGTTGATATTCTTTGCGCGGAGATAGTTAAGCTCATACAGTCTCTGCTGAACATTTTTAACATCCGACCCGTGCATAGAGTAGCTGAGCGCATTGCCGACTGCGTCATCGCTCATCAGCGTATCCCTCGTGATAGGTCCGAGATAGCCGTCCGCAATAAGCGAATTCTGCTCTTGGAACCTGCGAACCGCCATCTGAGTATCGGTTCCGTAGATGCCGTCGGGCTCCGTTGTGAGATAACCGAGTTTTTGAAGCCTGTTCTGATAGAGCAGGATGTTGTCGCCCGAATCGCCGATGTTAAACGCTTTCGGCACGCATTCCGGGTTATAAAGAGCTTCTTTTGTGTTTCTTCCGACTTTTCCGTCAACGGAAAGATTGTTTGCTGCCTGGAATTCCTTTACGCCGGCTTCCATCGCTTCATCAAACCCGCCGTCCTCCGTATCGACATAGCCGAGTTCGTAAAGTCTTTGCTTGACAGCAACAACATCCTGACCCGAATCGCCGATCATGCAGAGGTATGCCTTTGCATCATTCGACATAAGCAGTCCGTATGTTGCGGGATCAAGTCTGCCCGTGACCTCAAGTTCGTTCCTGCGCTGGAATACGCGCAATGCATTTTTTGTTATATTTCCGAAATAATCCGTGGGTTCATCCTGATCCATGTACCAAAGGATCATGAGCCTCTCCTGAACATCGGGAATCACATCGTTGTGTTCTCCTGCTTTCGCAACGTCCTTTGTTTCGTCAACGGGACGCATTGAAATGATCGGCACGGGAGTGATATAGATGTTATGCGTTGCCTGAGGTGTCGTGGTTTCGGCAGGGTCGGTATCGCCGGGCTGCTCCGTCGCTGCACCGGGGTCATCGGTGGATCCCGGTTCGGTGTTCTGAGGGGATTGGGTGACCGCCGCCGGGTTGTCACCCGAGTGCAGAGCCTGCTGATCGCCCTTGAAAGTTTTTGAAGATTTGCCGCCCAGCGCAACGCCGATAACGATTGCACCGATTATGACGACCATGATACATGATACTGCAAGCCTGTATTTCACTGCAAGAGCAGGCAGTCTCTTAAAGAATGAAAGCACCTTGCCTCCTGCGGCGGAAACATGTTTGCCCGCTCCTCCCGCGGAGCTTTTGTTGTTGAGTGAATACGTTGTTTTTGCTTCAGCGTTTTTGCTCTTTCGGAATGTTGAAAGAACCTTTGCCCACAATGTGCTGAAGAATGATGCGATTGCAAGAAAAATACGTTTTGCACGAATTGCTGCTTCCGATAACAGCTTTTTCATACTGCCTCCTTCCCATCTGTCTTTCTAACAAATGCATTTGGTTTGCCGTTTGCACCGTGCGCCCGATGCCTGCGGCTCCCCGCCCGATCGCACAAAAGCGGGGACTTCGTTTTCGGCGGCGGCTCAGCCGTCAGCCGTTTGTGCTTTTTGATGCGCTGCTCCGTGCCCCTGATCGCACCCCTTACTCAACGCATCGTATACATTATAACACATATCTCAAAAAATGCAACCCGAATCGCAAAATTTGTTGATTTCACCGCATTTTCAATCCGGTTGCAGCGGGATAAAACGACAGTGTTTTTCGTTTCGATTTTACTGCTTATTCTCGTATTGCAATATTAATTTTGTTTTTACTCTGTTAGTTTTCGTTTTCGACTCGGCTTAGCAATTGCTTTTTGATTGTGTTTGTTTTTCATCATTTGCAAATTTGGCAAAAAATGGCGGTATGGGACGAATTTTGTGGAATAAAGTGTTATAAACGTGACTTAATCAAAAATCCGCACAGTTTTTTCTGCGCGGATTTTCGTGATTCTCTATCATTTCAGTAATATCTGCATTACAGGCCTCAAGTGTCGGAGTTAAAGAACTTTTCAACACCGTCTGCGACCGCCTGAGCAAGCTTTTCCTGATAATTTGGATTTGCGAGCAAACGCTCCTCATTTGCATTGGAAATGAATCCGCATTCAACGAGTGCGCTCGGCGCGACAGGCTCGCGTACAACCATCAAATCTCCGCTGTTTGTCCCGCGATTGCGCTGCCCCGTTGCTTTGCAGATTTCGTCAAGGATAATTGTTGCAAGCGTCTGTCCTTTGGTGCCCTCTTTGTAGTAGAAGAGCCGTGTGCCGTCAACGCTGCGATCGTCCGGGTACGAATTCATGTGAATACTGATTGCAGCATCGAAAATATCGAGTTTCATGAACTCTTTGCGCAGGCGCATATCCTCGTTTTTGGTGTCCGCAACGGCATATGAGCCCATGCGCGTCATAAAGACATAATAACCCTTTTCGCCTAATTTTTGTGCAACGAACCGTGCAACCTGAAGGTTCAGTTCATCTTCATGAACTCCCGTATCAAGTCCGATCGAACCGGGGTCAAATCCGCCGTGTCCAACGTCAAGCAGGATGATCGTTTTGTCCGAAGGAAGTGTTTTAAGCTGCTCCAGTCTTGCCATGACGGCATTCATGTCACCTTCCGTAACAACAAGCGGGATTCCGTCGGAAGGAGCCGGGGTTTCTGCCGTTTGAGTTGCCGGAGGATTATCCGTCTGAGCAGGTTCCGTTTGCAATGCGGGCGTATCCGTGACCGCAGGCTGCGGTGCGGACGGCTTTGCGCTCGCCGGGCCGTGCGAATCGCCGTGGTTTGCACATGTTCCGCGGCAGGCGAGCGATATGCACACAACAATAATTGAAAGCAGCAGAACAAAAATAACAAGGCAGAGTATCCGTCTCGTTCTGTATACGCTGTCATTTTTGAATCCCATTGTTTTTCTCCGTTCCATCTTGTTTTTCTTTTTGTTTTAACTTTTTGCCGCAGCTGCACGGCAGAAGACCCGCTCACCGTCATTCGGACGTCAAAACCGCCGATCTTTACCTTATTATGCCAAACCTATGCGCCAAAATCAACAATAATTCCGCTCGATTTATGTACAAAATGTGAATATTTTCGGTAATTTCCGAAGTCGAACCGAACGACGTCCTGTCTCAAAATTCGGGAATTTTCGGCTCAAGGTCATTCATTCCGAAAACTCCCGAACTTATACTTTTAATTTTGTGTAATTGAGTGTATTTTTCAACGTTCCTCACGGAAATAAGACAGGCCGAGGGCTGCCGGGGGCTGGTCCTCCTTTTTCCTGCGCAGCGAAACAATAATGAGTACGATTATTGTAACGATATAGGGCAGCATCCTGAACAACTCCTGTGACCGCCTTGTCAATCCGGAAGCGATCAGAAGGTATGCCCAGAAAAAGATTCCGAAAAGGTAGGAGCCCCATATTGCACGGGTGGGTTTCCATGTTGCAAAAATAACGAGCGCAACCGCAAGCCAGCCAAGGTTTTCAATCGTTCCGTCGTTTGCCCATGTTCCCTTGATGTAGTCCATAACATAGTAAACGCCGCCGAGCCCGGTTATTCCGCCGCCGATACAGGTTGCAAGATACTTGTAACGGGTGACATTTATACCGGCAGCATCCGCTGTTGCAGGGCTTTCACCAACGGACCTGAGATTGAGTCCGCGATTGGTGCGTTTGAGGAATATTTGAACAAGTATTGCAATTATGATTGCGGCGTAAACCATAAAACCGTAATCAAAGAACATCTGCTGCAAAGTTTCGGGAAGCGGCAGCCAACCGAAAACCTCTGCGCGGAAGAGTCTGCTGGTTCTTTCAACGCTTATCTGACCGACACCGCCTGCAAGCTTGTTGAGGGAACCTCCGAAGAAATTCGCAATGCCCGCTCCGAAAATCGAAAGCGTCAGACCCGTGACGTTTTGATTCGTACGCAGAGTTGTTGTGAGAAAGCTGAAAATGAATCCGCCCGCTGCTGCCGCTGCAAAGGCACATATAAGCGCGATCAGAATCAGCATGAACGAACTCGGAACTTTGCCTGCTGCATCACAGGCACGTTCATAGAAGAACGAACCCGCAAGGCTTGCAATGCCGCCGAGATACATCATGCCCGGAACACCAAGATTAAGGTTGCCGGATTTTTCCGTCAGAATCTCGCCTGCGGAGCCGAACATTATGACCGTGCCGAACGATACGGCCGCCTGGATTAGCATAATCAATTGTTTCATTTTGTTTTGCCCTTTCAGTTTTTATTGCCGTGTCTGCTCCGCGCGGCTCATTCCGCCGACTGCTTTGCGCCGTCCTTCTCACGCAAAGCAACCTTGTAATTGATAAAAAATTCACTTCCGAGGATGAAGAAAAGGATAATACCCGTGCTGACCTGCGAAAGATTATCGCTGATGTTGAACTTTGACGCTATTTCGCGTGCGCCCATTTCGAGGAAAACGATAAGGAAGGAAACAAGAATCATCACAAGCGTGTTAAACTTTGCAAGCCATGCAACGATAATTGCCACATAGCCGCGATTTTAAGTTATTTCCAGTAAAATCTTGTAAAGAATTTATAAGAAGTTTGCAC
>OGYL01003403.1_pt1 | contig 10342 bp, 9 predicted proteins | sample 1576541 | NCBI WGS metagenome assembly OGYL01 (sample SAMEA3541551, study PRJEB24748) | human gut metagenome | biome: human gut; feature: human-associated habitat; material: faeces | place: China | collected 2012 | reverse complement strand
AGCGGTGCAGAATTTACACTCCGACACCGCTTTATTATAGCTTATTATTCATATCTCAAAGCGTCGATAGGATTGAGCTTCGCCGCCTTTATGGACGGAATAAGTCCAAATACTATTCCAACTACCATTGAAAATACCACCGACACTACTATTGACGCCGAGGATATAGCCACAGGCACTTCCGCTACCTTCGCTATTACCTGCGAAAGCCCTATGCCCGTCAGCACACCGATTATTCCGCCTATGCTCGTAAGCACTGCCGCTTCTGTCAAAAACTGTGCAAGAATTCTCTTTTTCCTTGCTCCCAGTGCTTTTTTCAGTCCTATCTCTCTCGTTCTCTCTGTTACCGACACAAGCATAATGTTCATTACGCCTATACCGCCTACCAGCAGTGAGATGCTAGCTATCCATATAAGCATCTTATTAGTCGACGAACTCAGATCCTGCAATGACTTCGCCTGCTCCAGCAGGCTATCGCTCTTGTATTCCACAGAAGCGCTGGTTTCCTTGCTTTCGCCCTTTACAGCCGAAACGTTCTCGTTAAGAATATCCGCCGACTTTTTGCCTGCATTCGTCATCGAGTCCGTGTCCACAGCCTTTACGATACAGTTTTCTGGTTCGTCATAGCGGAAAACTATCCCCCAATCGTTTGTGGGGATAAAGACAAGTCCGCTTGATGTCTGATTGTATGTGTAGTAGTCCTCCACTGAGCTTATAACAGGCTCAAAGTTTGAATTTTTCACAGCCACGCCTATTACAGTGAACGGCTCGCCACTTATATCTATTACCTTTCCCACAGGGCTTTCACCCTGGAAAAGGCCCTCTGCAAGTGTTTTGTCTACCACTGCCACCTTGTCAAATTTGGTAAAGTTTCTCTCCGCAAAGCCCTTTCCCTCAACTATCTCGTATCCAACAGTGTCAAAATAATCCTTGTCTACTCCGTATATAGTTGACGAATCCATTTTGTTGTTAAGATAAAACAGATTGTCAGGATTGTTTCTTGTGCGGTAAAAAGTGCTTGACTCCACCTCTTTAAGCTCGTTGATACGTTTTTTAGTGTCCGATGTGAACATTGCCACATTAGACGGTGGCGCTTCATAAGAAAAGTCGCAAACAGTGTCGCCATTTGAAAGCTGGATCTTCACAGTGTTGTTTCCTGCGCCGATAAGATTGTTCTTTATCTGCTCATTTGTACCCTTGATAGTGGAAACTATAGCAATGATAGCCGCAATACCGATAATGATACCAAGCATAGTAAGAAACGAGCGTATCTTATGTGAAAGTATTCCCTTAAATGAAAGTCTGATATTTTCTATCATATTATCCGCCCCCTTTTAATACTCAGGATAAAGGACTTTGTCGGTCTCCTTTGTCCTTACGCCCTCTTTGACGTCCTTGCCGTATGGGAAGCATATCTTATCTTTCATAGAAAGTCCGCCCTTGACCTCGATATTAGTGCCATACATTATCTTGCCTGTTTTTATGTAGCTTTTCACAAGTCTGCCGTCCTTGTCGGCTTTCATTATATAGTAGTTTCCGTTTTCCTGCCTTACATAATGTATAGGCAGATAAACGCTGTCACTGGTCGTGGTGTCATTCACAAATGAAACGCCTACCCAGTCGCCCACGTTGAAATCCGTGCTGTCGCTGAGCTTAGCTTCTACAGTGTAGGTGGAGCTGTTAGGATTGTCACCCCAGTTGTTTGCCGAGTATGACGTAGGCTCGCTGCTTATCTTTGTTATCTCAGCGTCAATGCTCATTCCCGTGTTGTATGAGTTCACCATAACAGTGTTTCCCACAGCCGCTCTGTCAAGATTAAGCTCGCCCACACTAAAAGTAACGGAAACTCCGCCCTCGCCCTCGATTATTGCGAAAGCGTCATCATCAGAGCTGTCACCACTGTAGTCCATGCTGCTGTCCATAATGTCCACATCGTCCTTGCCGTCAACATCGTCCGAATTATTGTCCTCTGCGGCAGCGTCGCCTACAGTGCCTATTTTTTTAACAACTCCGTCGATAGTAGCCACTACCTTGCCGTCTGTCTTTTTCTTCAAAGCGTCATTGTAGTCAAGCTTTGCAGACTTAAGGTTAAGCTTCAGGCTCTTTATCTCGTCCTCTTTTTCTGATATCATTTTCTTTATCTCTGCACGGCTGTACATATAGTCCTCAGAGCCTGAATTTGTATCGTCCGTCTGTGACGGATCAGCAGGAGTGACATCTATGCCGGCGTCATTATCATCAAGATCACCGTCATCAGGTATATCCGCATCACCGCCATTGTCGGTATCATCAGTATCATCGCTATCGTCAGCACTGTCATCACTGCGGTCTGAGCCTGCAGGCACAACGATAGAGAACTTGCCGAACTGCTCCACAGAAGTGTCAAGAGAAAGCGTACCGCTTTCCTTGTCCTCAGTTATCCCCTGGGAAACTGTCCAGTCTGCAAGAGCCTTTTTGCCCATTGTTTCACGGTTGACTATCCACTTGTATATAAAGTTTGAGTTATCATCATAAACGCAAAGCTCCGCATAAGCCCCCGTTGTCTTTATCCTATCAAGAAACGCTCTGGATACCTTTGTGTTCCTGTTGCAGTTTATAATATAAGGATCGTCCTTTGTGCCTGCATTTTTCGTCTGGAAAACAGCCTTTACAACGTCCACAGTTTCCACAGGCTCAGGAGTTGGCTCAGGATCTGGAGTTGGCTCTGGTTCCGGTTCAGGCTCTGGTTCCGGCTCAGGCTCTGGATCGTCAGGCTCTTGCGGTGCGTCCTCAGAAGGCTTTAAAAGCTTGTATTTAGCAAGCTCCTTTTCAGCCATTTTGATGTTCTGCTCGCAAACCTTTACCTGATTTTCTTTCTGTGAAAGCTCCAGCTCAACCACCGTCATGTCATATTCAAGTATAGTGTCGCCCTTTTTCACAGTGTCGCCCTTTTTCACAAACACCTTTTTAACAAGCTTCTCGTTGTCAAGAGTAACTCTCTGAGTATTGGCAGAAACTATCTGCCCGTCCATGTTTGCCGAGTTGTCCCACTCGTACATATCCGCAGTTTCCGCCATAAGGTCAACAGGAACTACCGCCACAACAGTTTTCTTGTCCTGATTTTTCTTATATTTCATTGCTCCCGCATATCCGCCTCCGCCGAGGATAGCTATGCACAGGAGCGTTATTATTACCTTTTTCATTCCTGCTCACCTGCCTTTTCTCCATGAAGCTCGCCGTCACGGATATACATTATCCTCTTTGCACATCTTGCAATGTCAGGCTCGTGTGTTATCATAACGATAGTAACACCGTCATCATTAAGCTCCTTGAAAAGCTCCATTACCTGATCGCCCGACTTTGTGTCAAGAGCGCCTGTGGGTTCGTCTGCAAGAAGAAGCTTTGGATTGTTGACTATCGCCCTTGCAATAGCCACCCTCTGCTTCTGACCGCCTGAAAGCTGAGTAGGCTTGAACATCATTCTCTGTGCAAGCCCCACCTTTTCAAGAGCCGCCTTTGCTCTCTGACGTCTTTCTCTTTTGCCTACCCCCGCATAAAGCAGCGGAAGCTCCACATTTTCAAGTGCTGATTGTCTAGGGAGCAGATTAAAGTTCTGAAACACAAAACCTATCTTCTTGTTTCTTATCTCCGAAAGCTTCCTATCCTTTGCCTGCATAATGTCACAGCCGTCAAAAACAAAGCTTCCCTTTGTCTGCTTGTCAAGACAGCCTATAATGTTCATGAGCGTAGACTTTCCCGAACCTGACGGACCCATTATCGCCACATATTCCCCCTCTGAGACATCAAGGGAAATATCCTTAAGCACAGGCACAGCTTCCTTGCCCTGCAAATAATCCTTGTAGATATTTTTCAGTTCAAATACCATTGCAAGCCCTCCTTATTCAGCGAAAGCTGCGTCAGCATCAGCAGCGTCGGCATTCTCACCGTCTGCATTTTCTGCATTTTCCTCTTCACCGTAAAGCTTGTTGAAGTATTCTTCTATCTCCTCGTCCGTCATGCTTGCGAACATATCCTCGTCTATAGCCATGCCGTCCTCACCACTTCCGTCAAAAGCGATGTCCTCGTCACCGCCCTCGGTATCAGCGTCACTGTCCGTGTTGTCGTTCGGGTCAAGGTCATTAGGCGGAACAGACACATCAGCCTCATTGGTGGTAGCCGTCATACCCTCCTCGATAGACTTGTCAGGGTATGCGATATAGTCGCCCTTTTCAAGACCTGACTTTATCTCGCAGTCACCGTTATCCTCGTCCTTCTGACCTATCTCAACATATCTCTTTTCTATCTTTCCGTCCTCGTTCTTAGCCCAGACGTAGTTCTTCTTGCCGTCCTTGCAGATAAAGTCGGAATAGAGCCATATGCCCGTCTTGTTTATAGAAGTGTCCTGACCGTTGTCTATCTCAATAAGAACGTGCTGACCGAGCATAAGTCCGTCAAAGCTCTCAGGCTTAACATAGAAAGCGTAGTTTGAAGACTGGCTCATCTCATCGCTTGAACCGTAGCTGTACATATCTTCACCAGAATTTTTCTGCGGACTTGTGTCAACAGAAGTTATCTCGCCCTTCCAAGTGGAATCATCAAGCCTTGACTTTACGATAACAGAAGCTCCCTGCATGATATCTTTGCTGTTCTGCTCGTTGAATCTGCCCTTTATTCTGTAGTCGCCCTCTTCTGTTATCTGCATTATAACGTCGCCGCCGTCCTCCTGAAGCTTGTCCACCGTCTTGACGTTCTTTATAGTTCCGTCGATAGAAGCGGTGACGTATGCGTTCTTTGTGGAAGCCTCCAGCTTTTTGATCTCAACGTTTTTAGCCTTTATATCATATTCGTTCTTGGCATTGTCGCTTTGCAAAGAAAGGATCTGGGTCGTGTATGACACAGCAGCGTCCTGATCGGCGTTTTTCTTTTCCTTTTCAAGCTCAGCTATCTGGCTCTTGTTTGAGGTTATCTCGTTCTGAAGCCTCTCGACCTCAAGCTTAGCCTGCTCAAGCTGAAGGTTTATAGCCTCAACGTCATATGTAAGAAGCTTGTCACCCTTTTTAACAGAGTCACCGTCCTTAACAAGTATCTCGTCCACCGTCTTTGAGCTGTCATACTTTACGTCCACAGACTCCTGCGCCTCAACAACGCCCAAAAACGAGCAATTAGAAAGCTTGAAGTCCGACACTGTGTTAAGCGACGATACCTTCTGCACATATACCTTCTGTGAGCTTTTTGAGCCTCCCTTGCCGGTCTTTTTCCATACGAAAAAGCCTCCCACACACACTGCGCAGACGATAACAAGCACTATTATAACAGTGCATATCCTTTTTTTCGTGGTCATTGCAATACCTCCGTTTGTGATTTTTTCAAAACAGCATAAAAAAAATCCGCCTGACAGCAGCCAGACGGATAAAACAGCCCCACTCTCCCCATAAGGGTATAGCATGAGCGTATTATTCTTTGTTATCTTGCTGTCCTGTTGTCTTTTGTTCTTATCTGTTTTTATGTATACATTATACCATAAAAAGAATACAAGTCAATAAAAAAAGACGTTGTTTTAAGAAACTCATAAGAATTTCCCTCATCTATAAAGACGTGCAATAACAAAAAAAGTTGCAAACAAAAAAAATCTCTCTCGTACTATCCCGCAGAGGCACCTGATGTTTTTCAACACTCTCGGTGCAAACAACATTCACCAAAACAGATTGTAACAAATCACCCCAACGAAAAAAGGGCAGCCCACGCCGCCCTAATATGTATTATTTTTTCTTAGCCATAAGCCCTATCATTATAAGCACTACCACCGCACCGCCACCGATACAGCCGAAAAGCACCCAATCGGTCTCAGTGTTCTGGGTGGAGTTTTTCTGTGCCTTGATGACCCCCTGCTCCGCCATAGCCTCCGCCGCAGAGCTTTCCGTCACAATGGAGCTGTCCTCCACCTGAGGGCTGTCCGCATACACCGCCCACGGTATTATCATCATAAGCGACATCACAGTCGCCCCAAGCCCCGACAAAAGCTTTCTCGTCCTCATATAAAAAGACCTCCTCCGATACGCCATTTATCAACAGCAAAGCTTTATCACAGAGCTGCTTAAAGTTTTCCTCATTCAATTATACACATTTTCCAATAAAATTACAAGCAGAATTTTGTACAAATCATACATTAGTTTACACAACAATATACACAACACCTCACGAATTACAAACAAATCGCTGTAAATTTTGATTTATCAGTTTATTAATTGTGTATTGTCACAAAAATATATAGCAAAATTCATCAAAAATAGCATTGAAAATCTTGTTCATATGTGATATAATAACGAATAGCAACATACTGTTCACACTTTACTTGTAAGGAGGTCTTTATTTTGGAAGAACGTATGCAAATTATACAGGCAGCAGGCAACAGCAAGATACAGATAGGCGTTATACCGGGTCACTATGCAACTAACCACTCGCATATCAATTATTATGTAGATATAACATCTCTTAAAACTGGTTATAAAATGGCAAAGGAAGCCGCAAAGGCATTGGCAGCCACCTATGTTTCAACACATATCGACACTATCATATGCCTTGAAGGCACAGAGATCATCGGTGCCTTTCTCGCTGAAAGCCTTGGCGAAAGCGGCATAAACAGCGGTGCAGACGTAAATGTAGTAACGCCTGAGCTAAACGCTGTAAATCAGATGATATTCAGAGATAACACTCAGAAGAAGATATGGGGCAAACAGGTGCTTCTGCTTATCGCTTCCGTTTCAACTGGAAAGAGCATAAACAGAGCAATGGACTGTCTGAAATACTATAACGGCAACCTTGTAGGAATAGCTTCCATATTCTCCGCTATCAAAGAGAACAACGGCACTGCTATCCATGCCCTTTTCACAGAAAAGGATCTGCCTGATTACATGACATATACATCATCAGAATGTCCAATGTGCAAATCAGGACAGAAGGTCGACGCTTTGGTAAACAGCTTCGGCTATTCAAAGATATAGCTTGTAACTTCATTCTCCATAAAATAACGTTAAAGGGACGGAAAATCAAATTTCCGTCCCTTTTTCTTTTGCAAAAATGTGCAGAGCAGGATAAGCATCGCCGCAGCCGCGCCTTGCGGACGCCCGCCTGCGAGACTGCCCAGAACCGTGCCCGCGAACGCCGGGTATATGTTCATTCCCGCGCACCATATCGCGCAAAGGAACGCAATTCCCAACACGGGCAATGCATAACTCCCTCCCGCGCCGAACAATGAGCCCATGCCTGCCGGCATTCCGTATGCCGCAAGCAAAGCCGCTGCCGCAGTTACGGGAAACCCCTCCGGCATCGCTGCCCGGAGCAGCCTGCCCGGCTGTATATGCCGAAACAATCCGCCCCGAGCTGCACCGATAATCCTCCTTATTGTTTCCATGACTCTCTCCTCGCTTAATTTGCAATTCGGAATGCAGAACAGAATTAATAATTCATATCAAAATCCGATTGTCCTGATTCTACCACCCCCGCCGCACTTTGGGTTGTCGCTTTTCCGCCGCATTTTTTGCTTGCTTTTGGCGGAGAGCTTGCAGGGAAGTGCAGAATCAGGGTTCTTTTGGAAAAAAGCCGCCGGTTCGGGTTTTCGCAAAGTCGAGCCTCGCCGCTGCGTATCTTCCGATAATTCCGCATTAAGTACCGCGAACCGCCTGTTAACATTCAATTGTCGCTTCTCATGCGACCCCTTCCCCTCTCGGCAGCGTTAAAATATGCCCGTAAACAGTAAATCTGACACTTTAAGGAGGATGTTAAAATGAAAAAGAACCTTACCGAACTTGTGTTTATTCTTGACCGCAGCGGCTCAATGAGCGGACTTGAGGCGGACACCGTCGGCGGATTTAACTCAATGCTCCGCAAGCAGCAGCGGGAAGAGGGTGATGCTTTTGTTTCGACAATTCTTTTCGACAATGTAAGCGAAGTCATCCACGATCGCGCAGACATTAAATCCGTCCGACCCATGACCGAAAAGGATTATGTTCCCCGCGGCTGCACCGCGCTTCTTGATGCTGTCGGCGATGCGATTCAACACATCGGGAATATCCATAAATATGCCCGCGAGGAGGATGTTCCCGAGCATACGCTTTTTATCATCACAACCGACGGCATGGAGAACGCAAGCCGTCGGCACAGCGTCGGCAAAGTAAAGAACATGATCGAGCGGCAAAAAACAAAATACGGTTGGGAATTCCTTTTTCTCGGCGCAAATATGGATGCGGTGGAAACCGCGGGAACATTCGGAATTGCGGCGGAGCGTGCCGTTACCTACCGTGCCGACAGCAGGGGAACGCGTCTGAATTACGATGTTCTCAGTGAGGCAATCTCCGATATCCGCTGCGATGCCGCCCTTTCGCCGAGTTGGAAGAGCCGCATTGAGCAAAACGAAGGCAGCAAGCAAGAATAACCGTGCCGTTTTTCATGCAGAGTTGTTCTGCCTTTTTCCGAATAATGCAAAAAGCAGGCAAAGACCTCCTGCCGCGCAAACACTGTTTAAAGGTACTCCGTGAGTACGCCCGAATAAACTCCGTTTGCCCGAGGTCTTTGCCCGCTTTTCAGTTCATCGTCCGTATTTGGTTCAGAGCTTAAATTGCTCCGTCCAAGCCGCGATTTCGCATCTTATCTGTCCGCACCGTCGCATTCGTCGGGATGTTTATCCATGCAATCGGCGTTTGCGCACAATTCGGTTTCGATATGCAGTTCGCATTCGTCGATAATCCCGTCAATTCGTCCTGTCAAAAGATCTCCGTCGGACTCAAGCGAAATGTTTCGCATTGTTCCGTCTTTTTGAACAACATATGCTTTCACCTGCCGTGTTTCAAGTTCCGCCGCATCCAGCTGAATCGTGAGCCTTTTCAGCGCGGGGTCAATAACGACGCAGTTGTATGCGTTTTCAACATCTTCAAGCTTTTTAAGGGTTGAACCGCGTGCTGCGCCTCCCCTTCCGCCGACTGCAACCGGCGACCGGAAGACGAATCCCGTGCCGACCTGTTTTATCTGCTGTGCGGCGGCTTCAATTGCATCATGGACCCTTCGGAACGTTATTGAAATCACCGATTCCGAATTTCTTCCGTCCGCCCTTTCCCACTCGGTTTCGGGCACACCGCTGAGGGCATTTTTCTGTTCTGCCGCCGTAAAATCGATTCCGAGTTCGGCAAGTTTTCTTTCCGCCTTTTCAAAGTCACCTTTTTCCGCCATGACAGCAAGCGTTTCCGCGTTGATTCCGTCCAATACGGCAAGGCTTAATGCAGCAGCGCAATACCTTTCATAGCATTCTTCGCATTCAATAAGGTGCTGCAGTTCCTTCTTCTCATCTTCGCTGTATACCTCCCCCTGCACTTCGATTTCCGCAAGGCGGTACAGCTCGTCAAATTCAATATGTTCGTTTTTCATACTCTGCCTCCCGTAAAAGCTTTGTACAGTATGCTCGGCTTAACTTCCCCGTCTCTCGCAAGTATATACTCCGGAATGAAATCCTCGGCACTTTTTATTATTTCTTTGTTTTGCATTGCAATTTCGCTGACTTTTTTGACGCAGCTCTTATGCACGGCGGTTGACCGATGTTCTGTTTCGCTTGTTGTGAACTTCTCCGTATACACAATTTTTCGCAGCGGCACATTGCCCGCAGCGGTCATCATTTCATCGTCAAGATGTGTCCGAAAATACTTGCTCCAGCCGAGAGATTTCAGAAAGTTTTCCTTTATTTCCCGTTCGGATTCATCCGCAAGGGTTTCCACCGTTTTTTTACCCATGACCCTAAACGCCTCACTTACGGATGTGGTTTTGTTATCGTCAACAGAGCCCCGAATATGCGGCAGCAGTCTTGCATAAAACAGTGCAAGACTCGACTGCGGCGGAACCTCAAGGCTCAAAAAGGCTTTAACGTAAATCAGCACTGCCGTCGCAGCAAACTGTCGGCGGGCATCGTCCCACGGTTCATAGTGCGGATTACCCCCTATGTTACTTCCAAGCGTTGTTCCGTCCTCTCTCGGCGTTTCCAATGATATCGGAATATAGCCTTCCCCCGTTTCCGGATCCCTCAGATTGAACCGCTCTCTCTGCAAATTTGCAAATTGATTCCTGCACACATTGCTGATATAGCCCATTATATTTTCAATATATTCGTTCTCCGACCTATGCTTGTCAAGTCCTTCCAACATAGCCAAGCAGCTTTCGTTAACAACGTCTTCGACATCCTCCGGACTCATCGTGCCCCCTGCATTGTGAGCAAGCCGTCGTACTTTTGCATTGCAAAATACCATTATTGTTTCGTGCAAGACCTTCCGCGTTTCTTCGTCCCCTTTCTCCATGAATTCCTCGTATGCCGACCGAATATCCC
>OGYL01003401.1_pt1 | contig 10346 bp, 8 predicted proteins | sample 1576541 | NCBI WGS metagenome assembly OGYL01 (sample SAMEA3541551, study PRJEB24748) | human gut metagenome | biome: human gut; feature: human-associated habitat; material: faeces | place: China | collected 2012 | reverse complement strand
ATAGTTGCTCGCTATCTTAACTATGCAACAGGGAGATGATCGAGTTGCCCGTATTGATTGAAAATATCATTGAGATTGTCAATGTAGCAATTGAAATGATGTTGGTATTCTTATACTTTTCCTTGTTGAGTAAGGCAAAAGTTAATAAAGCAGTTCTTTATCTGTCGTATCTTCTTTCTACTGTAATACTGTCAGCGACAGTTTTGTTGACAGATAATATTTTAGTGTATCTGATTACAACCATTATTCTTATTAGCTCCATGTCCTTTATTTGTTATGATGATTCAATCCGTCATAAAATATTTTGGAACATATTGTTTTTACTGATTATATCTATATCTGAACCTATTGTGATTGGATTACTTTGCATTGCTAATATGGGAACACCAGATGAATTCTTAGAGTCTGGTTTAGGACGTTATCTCGGAATGGTAGGCACAAATATAATTTATTTATGGCTTATAGGATTGATGCACCGCATAATAAACAAAAAAATTCGTGAACTGCCGATAAAATATTGGATATTGATAATAGTTATTCCAATCATAAGTATTTTTCTTTTACAAACAATGCTTGATGGATTTGTTGGCAGCAACACTTATAGTTATGTTTCTTTGGGCGTTTCTCTTGCAGGAATTATCTTTATAAACCTTGCTATGTTTAATTTCTTTGAAAGTTTTGAAGATAAGATAAAGTTAAAATACCTTGAAACAATAAAGCAACAGGAACAGGAAAACTATAAGCTGCTTACCCTGTCATACAAGCAAGTACGAGAGTTTAAACACGATATTGAAAATCAATTTTTAGTTCTGAATGATATGTTGGAAAACAATGATACTGATTCTGCTAAGGAATATCTTGTCAAGCTAAGCTCATTTGTAAGGCTTGCTAACAGACTCTGCTATACTGGTAATAATGCCGTCGATTCTATTGTGAACATCAAGGGTTCTCTTGCTCAGACATACGGTATAGAGTTTATTTGCAAGGTCAATATCATAACAAATATCAAGGCAGACGAATTGGAGTTGTGCCGTATCATCGGAAACGCTCTTGACAATGCAATAGAAGGTTGCCAGAGAGCTGGTGTATCACATAAGCATATTTGGATAAGCCTAATGGAAGAACGAGAGAAGCTATTTATTGTCATTACAAATACATCAGATAAGGTAGATACATCTGTTTTAACATCAACAAAGAAAGAACAAGGGCTTCACGGCATAGGGATAAACAGTATCAAATCCTCCGTTGATAGATTGGGTGGGTTAGTAAGTTTCGATTATGATGACGGAATTTTTAAGCTGAACATTATGGTTCGTAATTGTTTACAAATTTAACTATTTGCATTTCGGGACAAGAAGACGACATTTGGGGACACTTTGAGACCTTTTTTCTCAAAACCTATTGAAAAAATTTGCAACTTGTGTTATGATTTTTGCAGGAAGTGATTCAGAAATGATTTCAAAACTTGCAAAAAGCATAGCACACTTTTTTGTGGTTCAGAACATAACGGAAGAATCCAAAGAGGTGATCTACGCATATGGAATGGAGCTGCTGATCTCTGATGTGCTGAATACCATTATCGTCCTGCTGATTGCTCTGTTTTCCCATACGCTGCCTGCGGTTGTTGTATTCATAGCCGTATTTATGGGGTTGAGACAGTTTGTAGGTGGGTTTCACGCTAACAGTCATCTTAGTTGTATGTTCACGCTTGTCATGGTGATGATGGTTTTCTCTTACGGCATTTGCAATGTAAGCGGACATATTACGCCAATATTCAGCATCAGTTTCATAATGATAGCATTACCAATCATTCTATGTATTGCTCCCGTTCCGCATCCGAATAAACCGATGTCAGAGGAAAAGAGTGTCAAGCTAAGGAAAAGAAGCTGCATCTTAGCTGTTACCCTATCCGTTGTCACGATTGCACTGCTTGTATTCCAATATCAAAAACTAAGCCTTTATGTATCAAGCGGAATGCTGCTGTCAGCAATCATGGCACTGCTCGGTCACTTTTTGAATCGGGGTGATAACAGTAAACGATGATAAGGAAAGAGAAAAACGGAGTATTTTGGCGATTGTAATTCTTGCTCTTGTAAGGCTGGTGCTGTATATCTCAAATGGCAGCGTTTGCGGTATTACGTTTTATCAACCGAAAGAGCCTGACTTATCTGAACTGTTTGAAAGGAGGGATTTGTAATGAAAAAGCTGATGAGCATAGCAAAGAAGGCTTCTACGGCACTGGCGGCTCTTGCGCTGGTGGTAGCTACCACATCAGTTCCGAGTGCTTGCTTCCATTGGTTCGCACAACCTGTAGAGCCAGAAGAGCTGAGAAACTATGTAAACAAGAAATAATTGGCAACTGTGTGTTGCAGAAATGTGGTATGAAATGGTTAAGAATAAGATTTTGAAACGTATCGTGGCAGGTCTTAGCTGTATTGCGTTATCTACAACTATGCTTACGAGTTTACCTGCTTTTGCCGATGATTATGTTGACGAATATCAATATTACTCAACGTTAGATCCTAATGGTGAAGAGTACCAAGAATGGAAATCAAATCTGGCAAGTTCTGCTGTAAGTGTTCCCCAAAATAGAATGCTTAAAAGTATTCTCAAAAATAATACTTTAATAGCAAATGACTACATTGAGTTCAACACTGCAAGTAATGGTCACTATACTATTGGTACAATAGGAGGAAACCCTAACAGTTCAACTGATGATAATAAAAAGATGCTTTTCGGTCATCCGGGTGGAGGAACATCAAAAACAACAATTGTTGTTGGTGAAAGCATAAATGAGTTTACATCATCAAATGTAACTTATGATGCTGATGGTTCTAAAAGTGTTTCCAAAGCTTCTTATGATGGTGTTGATGTCACACAAGAACTATCTATTATTGAGAATTCGGCGACTGGACGAGATGATGTTGTTAAGATTAAGTATATCGTCAAAAATGATACAGAATACGCCAAACAAGTGGGCATAAGAATTATGATGGACACTATGCTCGGTGGTAATGATGCTGCGCCATTCAGAGTAAACGGATCTGATGTAACAACTGAAACCGTATATTCAGGTTCTAATATTCCGCAAATATGGCAAGCCTTTGATTCCGCAACTAATCCCGGTGTAGTAGCACAAGGTACATTCTACAAATCGGGAGACAGAAAACCTGATAAAGTACAATTTACTAATTGGGGAAATGTAACAAGTACGCTATGGGATTATGTGACTCAGCCAGGACGATCTAATGGAGATAGTGCAGTATCCATCACATGGAACAAAGATACTTTCACCAGTGGTGAAACACGAGAATTTGTTACCTATTATGGATTGAGTGAGTTAGAACAGAATTTAATTCCTCCGTTAGCATTAAGTGTATACGCTGATAATAAGGTTAGTATTTCCAATTTTAATTATGATGATATAAATGCAAATGTATATTTGGATAATATTGGAGATGGCGATGCGACAGATGTATCGATAAAAATCACTGCTGATAACCTTGAACCAAAGTATGGAACCTCACTTACACACAATTATTCGGTAATAAAGCCAAGTAAAAGCTATTCAATTCCTTTGAAATTTATAGTTCCAACAGATTCAAAACATAATTCTGATATAAATGCAAAATTGGATTTTGAATTATCATACAAAGTTGCCAAGACCGGTGATACAGAAGTAAAGCGAATAACCAAAAACATAACAATTCCTAAATTGAAAAGAGCCGTTGTAGTAGTACCGGGAATAATGGGAATAGATCTTGCAAAAACATCAAATGATGAAAGTGTATGGGGATCTTGGATTGAACAGCCAAGTAACTTTGATGATGTTAAAAAAATTCACAATGCGTTCCAGTCGCTCAAATGCGATTACTACGGTAATAGTAATATTGAATTATATCCTGTTAATAATTATGGATATGATGATACTTATAAAGGAATAATTGAATCACTAAATAATGATACTGATATTTCTGATAAGTATGATATCTTATTTTTCCCGTATGATTGGAGAATGGGAGCGCAAATAACGGCTAATAATCTTCATGATCTTATTAGTGATTATAATGAGGTAGTTTTTGTTGCACATAGTATGGGTGGTATTGTTACAGAAAAATACATTTCGGAATATGGTGCTGATAATATTTCTAAACAAATAACTGCCGGAACACCATTTTGGGGTGCGCCAACGATGCTTTGCGTTTTAAGCACTGGTGATTTATCATATATCATAGGAGGACTCGGGGTAGCAGAATCATTATTTACTTCATTTGAACTTCCAAGTGTTTTGGTGAATTTAGGCAGTTGTTATGATTTGTTGCCAAATAAAGATTATACAGATGACTGGCAGTGGATATATTCATATAAACGAACTTATGATCATTGGTATGATTATTTTATAGATAACGGCAATTTTACGTATTTTACATTTGACGAATTTGATGAGCTGATTTCTGATGATTATAATAATTATCTTTGGATAGATGGAAAATATAACCATAGCCGCATAAAAATATCCCAAAACAATACTAATAATCTGAAAAGAATAGCATTAGTAGGAAGTAATAGAAATACCATTTCAACTATTCAACATTGTCCTGGCGATAGAGGATTGCAATTCGTTCCAGAATATGGTATTGGCGATAGTGTAGTTCCAATTGAAAGTGCAACAATGAATTTTAATCACGATCTTTTGGATATAAAAATCTTTGATCAAGATCATATGGGGTTAATACAGAGTCAGGAATGCATAGATGAGATATTAAAAAACATAAAAGATACAAAATCATTTATGAAGCTGCCCATGAGAACAAAAATGGCAAATAACAATCTTACATCTAATGCCATAGAAGAAACCAAGACACTTTCAAATAAGCTTGCTATTTCAGGTTATTTTGATTTATTCTTTTCAAACGAAACCTGTTCATATTATTACACAAATTCAGAGGTTCATGAAGGGAATAATTTTAAATTTGACCCTTTAACATCAGTTGGCAATCCGATTTTACTGGCTCAATTTGCTGATGATAATTATGATTGTAAAATCAATTCACTTGCTGATCAAAACACTGATATTATGTGCAATATTGATGGAAACATCTATTTGTATACCAATATCTCTGTGAATAGTGGATCTGTATTATTCTTAAATTTATCAGATGGTTCATTTTTTATTAACATTGATCTTGATAATGATGGTGAAATAGATACAACTGTTACGCCAACTATCAATCCAGGGGTAATTCAAGATGATGAGAAATCACCTGAAATAACAGTAGAATCTTGCAATGCAGGTATTAGTAACTCAAATACTATAAATCCCAATATAGTTATAACTAACAACTCTGACAAGCCTTTAAAAATGAGTGATATAACTATAAATTATGTATTTAATGCAGACAATAAAGAAAACCTTGAATACCATTGCGACTGGCTTGCTGTAGATAATCAATACTTAGGTAATACTTCGGTTTGTGAATTTGTTAATGACGATTACGGAAATACATATGCAAAAATCAAATTTAATACCGATGTTGAACTTCAACCTAATAAACAGTTTGTAATCCATTTTAGACTAAATGCAGCAGATTGGTCTAATTGGGATACATCGAATGATTATTCAATGGGAACAGAACAGCTATTGCCAAATGATAAAATAATTGTTTTTTATAATGAACAGCTTATAAGCGGTGTCCAGCCTTGAAGTAGAGGTTGAAGCAATGAAAAAAACAATTATAATTATAATTATATCATTATTAGTTACGGCAGGCACTTTTGTTTTATCTAAGTATCACAACAGAGATAAAATGATGACTCAAATGAATAAAGATATACAAGATTATTATTATATAAGCTGTCCAAATGGAAATGAGCTTGACATCAAGCAAAAGAGCAGTAATGAATATCAATACTCTATTCTTAGTTATCCTTTTAGCACAACAGAATACACTAACAAATTTACATTCAGATTAAAAGTGAGTCTTGATCAGAAATTCATATTTGAAAAAATCGGCTTATTGACAGGCACAAGCGGAGTAAACGCAAATACAGACTTTCCTAATTGTCTTATTAAAGAAAATGATTCTTCTCAATATCAACGTTTTTTTCTCCCCACGCCAGAAGAAGATAATGATGTTTCAACAATCCTTGGCGAAGGCAAAATATATGTATCATTCAAGAATGCAATCAATTCATCAGATATATCATCTGTAATAGATGAATATAGTGAATACGGAACAGTGACATGGCTTTGGGTCGATACTTACAATGATTCTGATTCAACACTACCAACGATTCAAAATCCTCAAAATGACGAAAGAGGAGTGTATGGTATCCCGTTGTTCTATGCTGGCGAAAAGCTCATTTCACCATTAGATAAGTTTGTTAATATAATAAATGATAAACACGCTTATTTGGAAGACGAATTTGAAAACATAAGAAACGGTATTAATACAGGTAAAGATACTATTAAGCAATCTGATATTAATATTATAGGTATTGTTTTATTGTCCCAAAAAGATTTGAACCGTAGTGCCATAATAAACGAAATCGCCATAAAGGGAAATGTCTATGTAGTTAACTAAACTATAAATTTATTGTTATCTTGTTTTATTGCCAAATACTATATTTTTCGTTCCACACAAGTCTGAATAGGCATTGTGGGGCACACCACAACAGGCACAAACTCTATTGGAACTGAATAACCGCAAGCCCTCGGAAATGCTCTTGTAAGCGTTTCTGAGGGCTTTTTCTTTTCAGCGGTTAGAATTCCGCTCCGCAGGCTCGGATAGTGATGTGTGGCATTTCCGTTCGCCTGACGGTCAAGCTGAGGTCGGCTCGGTGATGCCGTGACGGAGTTCATACTCACGCACACGGCGGTAGAAAGTATTTGCTGACATATTCATTCTCCGCATAAAGTCCCTGCCCGTGATGTGCTTGGCTCTCCATTCCCCATAGAGCTGACCGAACCTCGTCCAGTCGGTGGGGATAGGCTTTCGCCCGGTGTACTTGCCCTGAGCCTTAGCGATCTCGATGCCCTCACGCTGTCGCTGTTTGAGCTGCTCACGCTCCAACTGTGAGAGTGCAGCGAACACGGTGAGCATAAATTTGCCCGCAGGAGTGTCGGTGTCAATTTTCTCCTTGTGGCTGATGAGCGTTACTCCCTTGTCTGTGAGGGTGTCGATGATGTTCAGCAAGTCCTTTGTGGAGCGTCCCAGACGGCTGATACTCTCGATGTAGAGGGTGTCACCCTCACGCACATAGTCAAGCATTGCCCTGAGCTGAGGGCGGTCGGTGTTCGCTCCTGACAGCTTCTCGGAGAAGATGCGGTCAACCTGATAACTGCACATGATCTCCTGCTGTCTCGCTGTTTCCTGATGCTCCGTAGAAACACGGATATAACCTATTTTGCTCATAGTTGTTGTTTCCTTTCTTTATTCAAGTGTATTTTTATTTCTATGTTTAGCCTGTGTCCTCTGACGGCTTTTCTCACGCTCACGCTTCATCTGCTGTTCGTTGATGTACTGGCGCACCTGTCGGGTGTACTTCTTCGCCGTTTCACGCTTGGTGAGGAATGCGGTATGCTCGACATTAAGCCTGTTCCACTTCGATTTCAGCTTGTTGGACTTCTCCAAAAGGTCAAGCATCGTCGGCGGTTTGCCGTCAACAGCATACTTCTTGATATGCTCCTTGATGTACTTGACCGTCTGCTCGTAGTCCTCGATAGTGGCGGCATTTTTCTTCTTGAAACGGCTCTGCGACCAGCCCGATTTGCCCTGATACTCCTTGTAAACAGGCTCCAGCTCGTCACGGTGCTTCATCTTTGCAATGAGCGTGTCGATAGCTGTAAACTTCTTTTTCAGATCGGCACGCTCAGTTGTGTGGTCATCGGAGTGAGGTGTATTGAAGAAGAATCCAGACAGCTCGCTGAATGACATAACGCCACCAGCTTCAAGGTCTGCGATGATTTCGTTTGCTCTGCCCATACCTCTGATAGCTTTCCACGGATCTTCTTTCTTTTCAGGTGCTTTACTCTCCGTAGGTGTGGGCTGTGGTGTCCGGGCAGACGGTTCAGGCTTCGGATTGATAGCAGTTGCGTTAAGCATATCAAGCTGTGCCTGCCGTCTTGCTCGTCGGGCTGCAAAGAACTTCTCCACCTGTTCCGCAGCAGCTTTTCTCTTTGCGGTTTCACTTGTTTCGGTGATAGTTTCAGGCTCGGCAGATTGTTTCGGCTTTGTCGGTGCGGTGACTGTCTGTGTCGGCTTCGGCGCTTCGATAAGCATATCGGGAGTGACATTCGCCGCTGACAGCTTTTCCTGTATCTCCGCTATCTGCTCGGCTATGCGTTCGGGGGTGAAGTCTGCGCCCAGGGTGTCGGCTCTTGTAAACTTCTGTTGACCGTCACCTGATAAACGGAATTTCAGCTTGACCTTATTGCTTGGCTTGTAAACATATTCGATACTGCACTCCGAACATTTTTCAAGAAAATCCTTGAAGTCACGGCTGTAAAGCATGACCTCCGCAATCCTGACACGGAGCTTATCTTTCCACGACTTGCCCTCTTTCTGCATATTCCTCTCAAAGTGAGATACCCCATGTCCCTTTTCAGGCTCGGAGATAACAGATATACCGTGTTCAGCACATATCTCGTCCGAAATCTCACGCAACTCTGCCCACGCTCTTTCAGACTTTCTGCCTTGATTATGCTCGGTGGTAAAGCTCAGACCGTTATACAGATTTGTGTTGTTGAAAATGATGTGGCAATGCAGGTGCGACTTGTCATGATGAACAGCAATGACATACTGATAATCGCCTTTCAGATAACGGTCGCACAGCTCCTCTCCGATCTGCATAGCTTGTTCGGGCGTGACTTCACCGGGGGCAAAGCTCTGTATCATGTGGTAGGCAAGGATTTGGGTGCGTCCTGTTCCTGTGTTTCGGACGGCTCGGAAGTCCTCGCTTGCTCCTGCGCTATCGGCTCGGCAAGCATAAGAGTTGACATATAAACCGTCGATGGTCTTATCATCTCTTGTGATGTAAGCGATCGCTGCGCTGACTGTTGCCCTGATCGTATGGATAGAAGTGTATGCCAAATTTCGTTTACCCCTTTCTTTATCTCGGTAATATCCTCGGCATAGATGTGACCTGTGCTGTAAAGTCGGACAAGTATCTGGTTGATGTTTGCTCCGATGCGTTTCATCAGACGGTTACACTCGGCAATTTCGGAACGGTCGGGCGTGAGATCAACCCTCGCCCGAACACAATCACGGATATACTCGGTCTTGTTCTTGTAACCGTACTGCTCACACTTGGAAAGAATGTCCTGCATTTCCGATTCGGTGAAACGAACATTGAGGGTGTAGGACTTCTTCTCCTTCTTGCGTTTCAGGTACTTGCGTTCATCGTCGGTAAGCTGGCTCTCGTCCTTGTCGGCAAGGCACTTGTCAAGGTCGGCTCTGACCTCTTTGTCAAGTGCGTGATTGATTGCTCCCTCGTAGGTCATACCCTCAAACTCCATAGCCTTGTGTTTGGGCGGTCTTCCACGCTTCTTTTTCTCGGTTTTCATAGTGGTGTCTCCTTTGTTTGTATTTCGGCGTTAGCCGATTTTCTTGACCGCTGTGCGGTCGTTTCGGGGCTTGGGGTGTCCCTAACAAGCATTTGGTATTTTCGCTCGCTGTGCGGCGCAAAATACAATGCTTGTTATTTTTGTTGCGCTGTAGCGCTATTTTCCAGCCTGTGGGATTTTCATATCACTCAGGCTTTCGATGCTCCGTCAGCGAATTTGGAGCTATGCGACTTAAACTCTCCGCCGCTTAGGTCGGCGGTCATACTCGCTCACGCTCCTGCGTGATGCACTCAATATCATCACTCTTGAAATTGTAAACTGGCTCAGCGCAGTTATTGCGCAGTCTGGGCGGCAGTCCTATGAAATATGCTCCCATAAGTTAATACCAAATTATTGACCGCTTCGTTAAGTATACCGCAGAAAAATTTTATGATGAAAATGATATGCAGGGGTGCGTGTGATCGTCACAACGTCAAAGCCCTTCACTTTTCTACCGGTGTTTTTGAGAAAATGGCGTTGTTTTTCAGAAAAGTTTACACTTTGTTCATGACGGTTCTCCCTTGTGCCTAAATTCAACAGCATATTTCTATACAGAATGTGAATAGGTCACGGCGGCACTCGGATAAAACCCCCTCTATATATACAAGCACGTTCAATCAGGAAACGGGCATGATTTTTATAAAAATAGTTGCTCCGTGATAATAATTCTCCGTATTGAATAAATCAGAAATGGTGACCTATGCAGTATGCAGTCAATGTGATATGGCTCGGATTTGCAATG
>OGYL01003400.1_pt1 | contig 10348 bp, 8 predicted proteins | sample 1576541 | NCBI WGS metagenome assembly OGYL01 (sample SAMEA3541551, study PRJEB24748) | human gut metagenome | biome: human gut; feature: human-associated habitat; material: faeces | place: China | collected 2012 | reverse complement strand
ATGTACAGAGTTATCACACACGGGAAAATGTGACCTGTAAGCAAAGCACAGTATTAACAGGGCTTCTACACAGCTATTCCATGTGAGGAATCTTATCCCGACAATGAAGAGCCTTGATTCCGATAAGAAAGCCGCAAAGACCGCGGAGCCAGCCGTGGCTGAGCCGGAGAAGATAGACTTCTCCAACGTTGAGATAGAGCCGCTGTTCAAGGACTTTGTCGATTTTGAGACCTTCTCCAAGTCCGATTTCCGCGCGGTCAAAGTTCTCGCCTGCGAAGCCGTGAAGAAGTCGAAGAAGCTCTTGAAGTTCACGCTTGACGACGGCACGGGCGAGGAGCGCACCATTCTCAGCGGTATCCACGCTTATTATGAGCCGGAAGAGCTGGTCGGCAAGACCTGCATCGCCATCACGAATCTTCCTCCGCGCCCGATGATGGGTATCGATTCCTGCGGTATGCTGATCTCCGCCGTGCACCATGAAAACGGCGAGGAGAAGCTGCACCTGCTGATGGTCGATCCCCATATCCCCGCCGGTGCAAAGATGTATTAATAGGTATAATTAATGGGCAATTCCAATCGGGCTTGCCCATTTTCTAAAATGAACGGAAAAGCAACTGGCCGAATTGAAAACGAGGAGATGACATGAAAAAGAAAATTGTTATAGTACTGTCTGTGATATTAATCTGTCTGATTGGCGTTATTGTGTGGTACAATACCCCTCTTGGCTTGACGGATTTAGCTCCTGATGAAGTCATGGAAATTGTTGTTTTTAATGGCAATAGCGGAGAAACAACGCACATTTCTGATGAACAGCAGATTCAGCATATTATACAGAATTTGAATGATGTCGAAGTGAAAAGATCGAAGCCGTCTGTCGGATATATGGGATATAGTTTCAAAATGACCATTTATTTATCTGACGGAAACGAGGCAGACGGCTGGAACAATTTTATTATCAATTCAGAGAATACAATTAGAAAAGACCCATTTTTCTATTCTGTTGTATCAGGAGAGATCGATTACGATTATATTGAGAGTATCGTAAAATAATCAACTTGCCCTTTGAGAAAGGCTAAACCCTTTTCTCAAAGGGCTTTTTCTGTTCTCACGGGCTGCACGATAAAGCGCAAATTATCTCACGGGAGTGACGCGATTTGTGCAGAACGCGCGATATTGCACACGCAGAGAGAACAAAATTATGGAAAATTAATGGTTACAAAACAATGGTAAAAAAGACAAAAAGATACACAAACTTTCTCTTGATTTTTCGCCGAGATACCCCTATAATAATGTTGATCGGTGGTTAGAAGTGGTGAGAAATGGGGCAATGCCCCACGGAAAGGGGCGACGTTCCATGACGGGCGAATATCAGCATTCTCTTGACAACAAGGGGCGTCTCTTTATCCCCGCAAAGCTCAGGGACGAGCTGGGCGAGGTCTTTTTCGTCACTCTTTCCATGGATCGCTGCCTCAGCGTGTACAGCGCTGAGAACTGGCAGGTGTTTTCCGATAAGGTCAACGCCATGCCGTACGTCAAGCAGAGGAAGATGCGCCCACTTTTCGCGTACGCCGCGCGCTGCGAGCTGGACAGTCAGGGGCGCGCACTCATCCCGCAGAACCTGCGCGATTACGCAGGGCTTGTGAAGAACGTCACCGTCGTGGGCTGCAATAACCACGCGGAGCTGTGGGACAGCGAGAACTGGGCGGCTGTGTATTCCGCGGAGACTACGCCGGAGAACATTGCGGCGGTTATGGAGGAGCTTGAATTCTGATGGACGAAGCGAAGCACGTTTCAGTGCTCCTGAACGAATGTATTGAAAATCTGAATATAAAACCGTCCGGAATATACCTCGACGGAACTCTCGGCATGGGCGGCCATTCCTATCAGATAGCGTCCCGCCTTACGACGGGCAGACTCATCTGCATTGACCGCGACGAGACGGCGATAGAGCGCGCCGGCAAGCGCCTTGCCCCGTTTGCGGATAAGATAACGCTTGTGCACGGCAATTTCTGCGACGCCGCGCAGATACTCGATTCCCTGAATATTCCCGAAGTTGACGGTATGCTTTTTGACCTCGGTGTTTCATCTCCACAGCTTGATGAAACTTGGCGGGGCTTTTCTTATATGCACGATGCGCCGCTGGATATGCGCATGGATTCCGAGGACAGCCTCAGCGCGTACGATGTTGTCAACACGTGGACGGAGGGCATGCTGAACCGCATACTCTGGGATTACGGCGAAGAGCGGTATGCCCGCCGCATCACGAACGCCATACTCGCGGCGAGGGCGACGAAGCCGATAGAATCCACGCTGGAGCTGGTCGATATCATCCGCTCGGCCATGCCGCCCAGCGCGCTTCGAGAAAAGCAGCATCCGGCCAAGCGCAGCTTTCAGGCCATCCGCATTGCCGTCAACGACGAACTCGGCGCAGTCCGGCAGGGCATGGAGGCCGCGATTGATCATTTGAAGCCCGGCGGTAGACTGGCTGTCATCACGTTCCATTCTCTCGAAGACCGCATTGTCAAAAATGTGTTTCAAGACGCGGCAAAGGGCTGTACCTGCCCGCCGTCGTTCCCGGTCTGTGTCTGTGGACACAAGCCGAAGATCAAAATCCTGACAAAAAAGCCCATCATCGCTACGCGCGAAGAGGTCGAAGAAAACCCCCGTTCGCGCAGCGCAAAGCTTCGTGTAGCTGAGCGCGTGTAACCCGGAAAGGAGTCCCGCCGTTATGGCGCAGTCCAATCGAAAATTCTATAGGGACAACGGCGCCGCCGCATATGACGTTTACGCGTGGAACGATCAGGCTGCTCGCCAGTATGACGATAATCGCGCCTATGAGCGCACCTTGCCCACTGAACTGCCGGACGAGCAGGTTCGTGAACAGCCGTATCGAAGAGTCAAGGCCAAAACCACTGTTGCACCGTTTACACTCGCAGGGATGTTGACAGTTGCCTGTCTCATGATTCTTGTGATCTTCGGCTATGTGCAGCTGTTCGAGGCCAGCAGCAATGTCTCACGTCTTGAAACGCAGCTTGCCAATCTCAAGGAGCAGCAGCTGATGCTCCAGAGTAAATATGACGCCAAGATCGACCTGACTGCCGCAGAGGAATACGCGGCCGAGATCGGCCTGACCAAGTGCCAGCCCGAGCAGATCGTCTATGTCAGCTTCTCCGGGACTGACCAGGCGGAGATTTACACCCAGCAGCGTACGAGCGTTTTCGGAGAAATTCTGGACGCCATGCAGCAGAGTATCCTCGGCCTTATCGAATATTTGCACCCCGCAGCAGCATAAGCTTGGACAGAACCTCCCAGTTGGAAATCCGGCCACACAGGGGCGGTCTTTGCGGACCGCTCCTTTTTTGAACAGAAAGGCAGTTTCATGGCAAAAAAGATCATCCGTCTGTCGCGCACAAAGGAGCAGAAGCAGGCAAACCGGGAGCGGAACGAACGCGCGAACCGAACAATTCTCGGCCGTACCCTGATCTTGATGATTCTGTGCGGCGTGATTGCATTTGTTCCGCTGATCGGAACGCTCTATCACCTCATGATCACCGAGCATGACTATTACAATGAAAAAGCGATCAAAAATCAGACCCGTTCGACGAACCTGACTGCTGCGCGCGGCGTGATCTACGATGCGAATATGAACGTTCTAGCCTCGTCATCGACTGTCGAGACGGTCTTTATCGACCCGAACGAGATCGCCGAGCAGATGAAAAAGCCCGAAAACAGCAATCTGCTTGACCAGATTGCACGCGGACTTGGCGAAATTCTGGACGTCGAGCCCAGCTTCGTCTATGAGCAGGCCGCCGATAAGCAGTACCGCTATAAGGTCATCAGCCGAAAAATTTCTGAGGAACTGGCCGACGAGGTGCGCGCGTTTATCAGCGAAAACAAAATCACCGGTGTCTATCTCGAAACAGATCTCAAGCGCTATTATCCCAATTCCTCTCTCGCCGCACAGGCGCTCGGCTTCGTTTCAAGCGACAACAACGGCTCGGAGGGGCTTGAGGCCTACTATAACGAGGAACTCTCCGGCACAGCCGGTAAGGTTGTTACCTCCAAGGGCAATTACGGCTCCGAGATGCTCTATACATATGAGAAATACTATGATGCGTCCGACGGCTGCAGCCTTGTCACGACCATTGATGCGACTGTGCAGGCATATGTGGAAAAAAATCTGCAGAACGCCATTGATAAATACGATATCAAGAACGGCGCATTCTGCATCGTCATGGATGTGAACACGGGCGAGATCAAGGCCATGGCCACGCTCGGCTCCTATGACCCTAACAACTATCTGGAGATCTACGACGACGCAGCGGCGGCTCTTCTCGAAAATGAACGCGACGCGGCGCTGTCCCTGCCGGAAACGTCCGATGCCTATAAGGCCGCCATCGATCAGTATAAGAACGATGTTGCGGCAGCCCGTATGGCCCAGTGGCGCAACCGCTGCGTATCCGACGGCTACGAGCCCGGCTCGACCTTCAAACTCATCACGCTGGCCTCCGCGCTCGATTCCGGCGCGGTCACGCTGAACGATTCGTTCTACTGCGGCGGTCAGGAAAAGTTTTCCGGCCGTGAGCAGATCCTCAACTGCTGGAAATCCGCTGGGCACGGTGCGCAGTCTACTGCGCAGGCGCTCGGAAATTCCTGCAACATCGCCTTCGGCCATATCGGCCTGCGCATGGGCGGCGACATGTTCTATGACTATCTCAAGTCCTTCGGCATCATGGAAAAGACCGGTGTCGATCTGCCTGGCGAGGCCAGCGGCCTGTTCTACGAGCGGAAATACCTGAACAACCCCGCCCAGTACGGCACGTCGTACCTCATCACGTCCTCCTTTGGTCAGAGTTTCCGCATCACGCCCGTGCAGCTCATCCGTTCTGTTGCAGCGATTGTCAACGGCGGCTATGTACTCGAACCCTATATTGTGAGCGAGGTGCTCGACGCTGACGGCAATACGGTCGAGCGAAACGAAAAGACGGTTCTGCGGCAGGTTATCAGCCAGCAGACGTCCGAAACGATGCGCGACCTCATGGAACGGGTCGTCACCGAGGGCACGGCTTCTGCCGCAAAAACCCCCGGCTACCGCGTCGGCGGCAAGACCGGCACGTCCGAAAAGCTGGACGAATACGACGAGGACGGCAATCAGGTCAAGGACAAAATTGTCTCCTTCATCGGTGTTGCACCCATTGACGACCCGCAGTACGCCGTTCTTGTTGCGCTTGATACGCCTGCGTATTCGCAAAACAGCGAAAAATACACCGTCCACGGCATGTATATTTCCGGCGGTCTGATGGCCGCGCCGACCGTCCGTGATATTTTTCTTGATATTCTTCCGTATCTCGGCGTAGAGCCGGATTATGATTCCGAAGATATTCGCGGCGTTAACTTCACAGTTCCGGATGTAATCGGCATGGACGAAGCCGAGGCGGGCACGCTGCTCGCCGAAAAGACCATTACCTACCGCATTGTCGGCACCGGTTCGACCGTTACCGACCAGCTGCCGGCACCGGGCAGTCAGGTTCCCGGCAATTCGCAGATCATCCTCTACATGGGCGCGGAAAAGCAGCAGACGACTGTCGAGGTGCCGGATTTCATTGGCTGCTCCGTCGCAGATGTCAACTATCTGGCTGCAAACGCAGGGCTTTATGTGCAGGCCAAGGGCACCGACCGCACGGATGTGTATGTACTTGCAGCTTATCAGGACATTGAGCCCGGAACAGAGGTTGACAGAGGTACTACAATTACAGTAGAATTCTCTTCCACAGGCGCATCCGACTAAGGAGGACACTATGAAACTCAAAGAACTGCTGCATGGCCTTGACGTGCTGGAACTGCATGCGGATGAGACGCTGGATATTATCGGCGTTCACTACGATTCCCGGCAGGTAATGCGCGGAGGTCTGTTCGTTGCGATCTCCGGCTTTCAGACCGACGGCCACAAATATATTCCGAAGGCTGCAGAAAACGGCGCAGCCTGCATCGTCTGCGAGAAAAAGCCGGAGATGCAAATTCCCTATGTGCTGGTTTCTGATGCCCGCGCAGCGCTTGCAGTGCTCGGTGCGAACTGGTTTGGACATCCGGCAGACGATATGTGCGTCATCGGCATCACCGGCACGAACGGCAAAACGACCAGCACCTATCTTCTGAAGCATGTGCTGGAACAGACGCTTGGCGCGAAGGTCGGCCTCATCGGCACAATTCAGAACATGATCGGCGATGAGATCCTGCACACCGAACGTACTACGCCGGAATCCTTCGAGCTGCAGAAGCTTTTCGCCGACATGCGCGATGCGGGCTGTACACACGTCATTATGGAGGTTTCCTCCCACGCGCTGGTGCTCCACCGCGCCGACCAGATTCGATTCAGCGCAGCTGTCTTTACAAATCTGACGGAAGATCATCTCGATTTCCATAAAACGATGGACGCCTACTGCGATGCCAAGGCCATGCTTTTTCGCCGCTGCGAAACGGGCGCGGTCAATGTGGATGATGCCTACGCAAAGCGCATCATGGAGCAGGCGGACTGCCGGCTTCTGACCTATTCCGCGCAGGGAAACCCCGCCTCGCTCATGGCGGAGCACGTCGAATTGTTCTCTGACCGCGTGGAATTTGATGCGGTCTATCAGAACAAGCGGGCTTCTGTCACACTTGGCATTCCCGGCATTTTCAGCGTCTATAACGCGCTCGGTGTCATCGCCGCTGCGCTGGCGCTGAATATTCCGCTCCAAAAAATTGCAGACGCCCTGCGCACCGCGCAAAGCGTTAAGGGCAGAGTAGAGGTTGTTCCCACACCGGGGAAGGACTATACCGTCCTGATCGACTATTCCCATACGCCCGACAGCCTTGAAAATATTCTGAAAGCTGTGCGTGGCTTCTGCACAGGCCGTGTGATTGCAGTCTTCGGCTGCGGCGGCGACCGCGACCCCTATAAGCGCCCCGTTATGGGCAAAATTGCAGCAGAATTGTCTGACCTTGCAATCGTCACCTCAGATAATCCCCGGACGGAAGACCCCTATAAGATCCTCCGGCAGATTCTTGCCGGGATGCAGGATACCGAAACGCCGTATGAGGTCATTGAAAGCCGCGTCTCGGCCATTGGCCGGGCGATGGAACTGGCCCGGAAGAACGATGTAATCGTTCTGTGCGGCAAGGGACATGAAACGTATCAGGAGATCGGACACGAAAAGCACCATCTGGACGAGCGTGAGGTCGTTGCGTCGTATTTGGAGGCAAAGGCATGAAGAAACTGACACTGAAGCAGGCAGCGGAAGACTGCCATGGAACGCTTGCGCCCGAGCAGGCAGAGGCTGTGGTTACCGGCGTCCAGATTGACTCGCGCAGAGTAAAGCCCGGAGATCTTTTTATCGCTATCAAGGGCGAGAAGGTCGATGGACATGATTTTATCGACATGGCGGCCGGACTTGGTGCGAGCGCTGCGCTCGTAGAAAGGCCGGTCAGGGCCTCTATTCCGACCATTCTTGTGCCTGATACCGTCCGCGCCTACGGTGATCTCGCTGCAGCCCGCCGCGAGCGGATGGGCATAACTGTAATCGGCATCACCGGCAGCGTCGGCAAGACGACGACCAAGGAAATGACTGCCTGCATGCTCGAGCACACCTACCACACCGCTCGTACCGAGGGAAATCACAACAATAACATCGGCCTGCCCATGACCATTCTTGACATGCCGGACGATACCGAAACGGCTGTTCTGGAATTGGGCATGAACCACTTCGGAGAGATGGCCCGCCTGACCTCCATCGCAAAGCCCGATATCGCTGTTATCACCAACATCGGCACCATGCACATTGAGCATCTTGGTTCCCGCGAGGGCATTTTGCAGGCGAAACTCGAAATTTTCCGGGGTGTGCCGGAAAATGGAGTCGGCGTGTTCAACGGCGACGAGCCGCTTCTTTGGAACGTGCGCGCCGACGGCGGACATAAAAAATATTATTACGGCATTGAGAACCATGCCTGCGACGTGCTTGCAACTGACATTCAGGAACTTGACGACGGCATGCGCTTTGTCGTCAGCGGTTTCGGCCACCGTTTCGAGTTGTTCGTGCCGGTTCTGGGCCGCCATACGGTCTATAACACGCTGGCCGCCGTTACGGCAGCCCTGCTCCTGAAGGTCCCGCCTGAGACGATTCAGACGCAGATCTCCGGCTTTCACAACACCGGTATGCGCCAGAAGATCTACGAGCGCGACGGCTTTACCATCATTGAGGACTGCTATAACGCGGGCCCGGAATCGACGGAGGCGGCGCTTGAGATCCTTGCGGGTTTCCGTTCGCGCACGAACGGCCGCTGCATTGCGGTGTTGGGCGATATGCTGGAACTTGGCAACCGTTCCGCCGCGGAGCATTACCGCATCGGCCGTATTGCGGCTACAAAGGCGGATGTACTTTACACCTACGGCATCAACGCCGAGCGCATGGTTTCCGGCGCAATCACCGGCGGCATGAAGCAGAAGCTGATCGAGCATTTCGACACGCATGAGGAACTGGCCCATATGCTCAAGATGCGTGCCCGTCCCGGCGATGTGATCTTATTCAAGGGCAGCCGCGGCATGCGGATGGAAAAGGCCCTTGCGCTGTTTTTCAAGGAAGAAGAGGAATAAAGAGAGTCTCGGAGGAATCCTGTATGGATGCAATGTTTTTTATCGTTCTGGGCGCGACGCTCGCTTCGTTTTTGCTGACGCTGCTGTTTGGCCGTTTTGTCATTCCCATGCTGTGCGCACTGCACGCTGGCCAGTCCATCCGTGAGGTCGGCCCGCAGTGGCATAACACCAAGGCTGGCACGCCGACCATGGGCGGCATCATGTTCATCGCTGCAATCATTCTGTGTACGGTTGGCTTCGGCTGGAAGAGCATGACGGAAAACCGCGACTATACGCATCTGTATGTGCTGGCCCTTGCGCTGTGCTACGGGCTTGTCGGCTTTGCGGATGATTTTGTCAAGGTCAAACTCAAGCGCAATCTCGGCCTGACCGCTATCCAGAAGTTCCTGCTGCAGCTTGTCGTGGCCGTCGTGTTCCTGTTTGTGCTGAAAAACAGCGGCGATTTGTCCTGCGACCTCTATATTCCGTTCTGGAATCTTGACCTCGAAATTCCGACGGCTGTCTATATGGTCTTTGCGGCTTTCGTCATTGTCGGCTGCGTCAACGCCGTCAACCTGACGGATGGTGTCGATGGCCTTTCCAGCAGCGTGACCATCCCGGTCATGGTCTTCTTTGCCACGACCTCTTATATCTATGGCCGCACGACGCTGGCCCTGCTTCCCGCGACGGTCGCGGGCGGCCTCGCAGCCTTCCTCTGCTACAACTTCCATCCGGCCAAGGTCTTCATGGGCGACACCGGCTCGCTGTTCCTCGGCGGCATGGTCTGCGGCATGGCATTCGCGCTCGATATGCCGCTGATCCTCATCCTGGTCGGCATTATCTACATCTGCGAGACGCTTTCTGTCATCCTCCAGGTCACGTATTTCAAGCTGACCCATGGCAAGCGCATCTTCAAAATGACCCCCATCCACCACCACTTCGAGCTGTGCGGCTGGAAGGAAGAGAAGATTGTCTTCGTCTTCACCGCCATCACCCTCGTCATGTGCGTACTGGCCTATCTTGGCGTTATGAACCGGTATTGATCCCGGTTTTCCCGGAAAGGAGCGACCCCCTATGGCAAGCCGTCAGGACGGCGTCACGCAGCTGTATGATCTCCCGCAGGGCGGAGGACCGGAGCGGCTGCCGCAGCCGGAAAAAACAAAGGATAAAGTCCTGCTTGACGAGCGCGGACTGCTGGATCTGCCGTTTCTGGCGCTGACGGTCCTGCTCGTGCTCATCGGCGTGATCATGGTCTTCTCGGCCTCCTACGCCCGCGCGGACTACCTGACCGGCAACTCGACCTACTATTTTGCCCGCCAGGCCATCTTCGCCGTCGCCGGGATCGCCGGCATGCTCTTTGTCAGCCGGCTCAACTATCAGCTCTGGCGCAGCGCCTCGTTCATCATCCTGCTGGTCTCGGTGTTTTTCCTCATGCTCGTGCCGATCATCGGCTCCACGGCCAACGGCGCCAAGCGCTGGATCGAGGTCGCGGGCATCCGCTTCCAGCCCTCCGAGCTGGCGAAGATCGCCATCATCATGACCTTCTCCGCCCTCATCTCCACCTACCGCGACAAAATGCGGACCTTCCGCTACGGCATCCTGCCGTTCGTCGTCATCATGGTCGTCCTGTGCGGCCTGGTCGCGCTCGAGCGTCATTTCTCCTGCATCCTCATCATGCTGCTCCTCGCGGCCGCCATGCTGTTTCTCGGCGGCGTGCAGCTCAAATGGTTCGCCATCGGC
>OGYL01003395.1_pt1 | contig 10363 bp, 6 predicted proteins | sample 1576541 | NCBI WGS metagenome assembly OGYL01 (sample SAMEA3541551, study PRJEB24748) | human gut metagenome | biome: human gut; feature: human-associated habitat; material: faeces | place: China | collected 2012 | reverse complement strand
AAAGGTTGCGAGGAGCATCAGAAAATGATTGATGATATTTATAATAACGGAAAAAAAGGTGGCGGGGAAGCGAAAAAAGAGGTTAATGTTTCAACAAAAGGAGGAGAAAAAAACTCTCGAAGTGTTGATGTTGCTGTTACAAAAGATGGCGAGACAGACTAATACCAAGTTGGCGTAACAAACAAAACAGGAATGCCAAATACTTTTGGAGGTGCTGTATCTCGTGAGCGCAGGGCGGCTAATGACCTTATTAAGTTTGGCGGTATTTCTCCGGAAAGATTGCATTTTATTACATACAAAATAAATTGATGAGGGAAAATTATGGGAAGACAGATAAGATTTCATATTGTGCAGGAAGATGCAAACGAGCTTATAAATTTTATTTATTCAAAGGGTGGAATAATAATTAATGAAAATGAAAATGGCGCAGAAGCAAGCGAGGATGAGTTGCTTCACATTATGGACAAAAAATATTTTGTCGGAAAGGATAGAGCTCCTTCTTGGTGTGTCAAACTTCCGAATTCAAATATAGTATCCAATCCTTATAATGCAACACTAATTAACTGTTCCAACTCCGAAGTTTTGGAGTTGAGTTTTCCTGATATACGATGCTTGCCAACATCCTGATTTTCCTCGCGTTTGCCGCAGTTTGTTACACGGTAAGCGGCTTCTCTGCAATGCTCTGGCTGCTTGGGGCAGGTATTCTGACCTGCATCGCCGCCGCAATCATCCGGCATTTCCAGAAGACAAAGCTGCTGTTCCCCATCCTGCTGGCGGCTTTGCTGCTCGTTGTCCTGTTCGCGCGAAATCCGCTCCTGAACGGCTTCGGCGCGGCATGGAATACGCTGCGTGACCTTTGGGCAGCGGAAAAAGGCATCCTCCTGCCGCTTGCCGAAACAGACGGCACCGGCCTCTGGCTGGCAGGGATTGTGACCGGCATTCTGCTGGCATTGTTGGCGCTTGCATTTTCCCATGTGCCGACGCTGGCGGCGGCAGCTTTGACGGCGCTCTGTGTAGCGGCAGCGTTTGTGCAGCCGGGCTTCCTGCTCCTTGCAGCGGCAGCGATTGCTCTGCTGATGCTGACCTGGCAGAAAAGCAAAAACGCCGTCTCGGCGGCGAGCTTCCTGCTTGTGGGCGTGATCGTCGCGGGCATAGCCGCAATTTCCCTGCAAACAGGCACAATGCAGGCCCTTTCGCAAAATGCAAAAGACACTCTGCATCACTGGCGCTACGAAAAAGCGGAAGAACTTCTGCCGGAAGGCGATCTGTCCGAACCGGTCGTGAAGACAGAAAGCACAGACACCATCCTGTCTGTCACAGCGGACACGGCGCAGACGCTCTATCTGCGCGGCTTCGTCGGCGACAGCTATGAAAACGGCGTATGGTCTGCACTGGACGCAAAAACTGCCGCAGAGGGAAAAGACCTCTTCTACTGGCTGCATCAGTCCGGCTTCTATCCGCAAAGCCAGTTGGCTTCTGCGGCCCGGCTGATGGGCAATTACCAGTCCGGCAGCGTCAGTGTGCAGAATCTTACCGGGTGCAGTCTGTACCGCTATGAGCCGTGTACGATTCTTCCGGAACGCGCAGGTCTGGCAAAAAACAGAATCCAGCCGTCCGCAGTCGAAACGAGCGGTCTGCGCGGTGAGCGCGGATATTCTTATGAGACCGTTTCGGACGCACAGACCCTGCTGCCGGAGCTGCTGGACTTTTTGCAGAATGACACATCGGACGGCGTGAAATCGTACTTACAGATGGAAAGCGCGTACCGCGAGTTTGTGTATTCCTACGCGCTGTCCGTTCCCGCAGAATTCCGCGCGCAGCTCGGCGCGGTGCTGGATCAATGCTGCGAAAGCTACGGCCCGGAAAACAGCCTGACGAAAGAGCAGGCGCAGACGGCGGCGCTGGCGTTTCTGGAATTGTGCTTTGACGGAAGCGGCAATATTGCGCTGCCGCTGACCGACACGGTGGACGGCACAACGTATCAATACGCGACCGTCGCGGCCTTGGCGCTGCGGTATTACGGCATCCCTGCCCGCTATGTCGAGGGATATACGGTCAAGGCCGCAGAAAACGAGCCGACGAGCGTGGACGCAAGCGCCGCGGGCGCATGGGTCGAGGTGTTTCAGGACGGCGTGGGCTGGCTGCCGCTGGCGCTGACACCGGGCCTTGAAGACCTCTCCGCCGAGCAGACCGAGAGCGGCATCAAGCCGGTCGGCGCAGGCAAGGAAGGCAACGGCGACGGCCCGCGCGTAACAGAGGGTCAGGAGCTGGAGCAGGACGATGCAGAGCCGGACAACTCGGAGGACAACACCCCGGACGGCGGCCAGCGGACAGGACTTCTCCACAAGCCCGCGTTTTGGATCATCCTTGTTGCCGCACTGCTGCTTCTGCTGCTTGCGGCTATCATCATCCGTCACGAGGTCATCCTCAAAAAGCGAAACGAAGCATTCACGCAGGAAGACCAGTCCGCCGCAGCCGCCTGCCTGTTTACAGACTGCGCGGCACTGCTGGCAGCAATGGGCTTCAAGCGCGGCACAGGTTCCATGCTGGAGCTCTGTGAAACGGCAAAGGAGCAGCTTGGAGAGGAGTACGCCGCGAAGCTGCACGATATGACCATGTATAACGCACAGGCGCTGTTTTCCAGCCGTGCGATCTCACCGGAGCAGCTCACAGAAATGCGGGCGTTCCACGACACGACGATGGAAAACCTGAAAACACGCTGCAAGCCGCTTCGCAAGCTGCGGCTGAAATGGCTGAATTGTCTCTACTGACGGGAGGTAACCCTATGAAACTGAAACGAATGACCGCCGCATTGCTCCTGCTGGCGATGCTCCTGTCCTGCCTGCCGCTCAGCGTGCTGGCAGCGGACGCAGAGCCGGTCGAAGCGGAGGAAGCCGCAGACGCCGTGCCTGCGGAGGAGATCGTCACGGAAGAAGCCGAAATTTCCACGCAGGCGGTCAATGCAAGCGGATATTTCTATTTTTCCGCCGAAACGGAAAATAAGCTGCTCATTGCGCCGATGCGGATCGCCTTTACGGATGGGCAGACTATCCGGCAGGCGCTGAACGCCAGCAAATACAGCTTTACAACGAATGGCAGCAATCAGTTTATTACGGCGATTGAGGGCGTCAACGGCAACTATACCTATGGCAGTACGCCGGATGGCGTTTCCATTGACAGCGCTGCCAATACTGTGACGCATTTCAGATTTAGTGAAGCCTCGAACAGCACACCGTCCTCCGGCCTGCAAACCTTGATGCAGGTCATGGCGGACTATCTGGAAGAAGCTGCCGATGTGCAGAACGCCGCAGCAGACGAATACCAGGCAGCAGTCAGTGGCTATTTGGGCGTTACCAGTGAGAGCGCACAGAGCTATGCAGCTGCGATCACGGCGAAGATCAACGCCTATAAAGCCGGGCAGAATACCCAATACACCGTGACCTTCTCCGGTTATTCCGGCAGCAGCTATACCGTTTCTGCAACCAATGACTATGGTAAGCAGTTTGCGGATGCCAACCATACCGGTACGCTCCAGCTTCCGGCAGACGGCTATACCTTCTATGTCCGGCAGGGCAACCGCATGGTTTCCGGCAAGATCACGGTCAGTGGAGCAATGACGGTAAATGCCAGCCTGCCCACCGGAGACTGGTTCAATGAGAGCAGCCTGCAGATTTCCAGCGGCTACGACGCGGAGTTCGATGCAAACCGCTATGCGTATACGCTGACAGACCATACTGCAACCGTGCAGGTGCCGGACAGCTTCACCGGACGGCTGTATCCATATTTCAAGTTGAACACCACAGGAGCAGCGGTCAAGGCCGTTTACACGGACATAAGCGGTGCAGCCAGAGATAAGGATATTCCGGCTGAGTCTAAAGCGACCAGCATTGACAATGCGCTCTCCCGCGGCGCGGCTGGCAATACGGTCATTCTCCGGGCCAGCAAAGCCGGTTCAGACAACTATACGCAGAGCGTCGATCTGACGCTTCGGCTCGACCGCATGCCGACGCTCGGCAGCCTGCGCGTGACCAACGCCGCAGATACGGCGCAGGCGGCGACAGAGAGCTTCTCCAGCACCAAGACGGAATATACTTATAAGATCCTCGATTCCGAACAGAAACTGAAAATTTATCCAACCGCCACAGTCTCCGGGTCTTCTATCACGGTCAACGGAAACGAGCTGGCCGCAGACGGCAGCGCGACCGTGACGATCTCCGGCGAAACGACGGTTATGATTGCAGTTTCCTCCGGAAACTACACGACGACCTATACATTGACGATCCAACCGGGCCAAGGAAAGAAGGTCACATTCAAGACTGCCAGCGATGTGACGCTGACGGTCGTGAATAAGAACGGCGAAGAACTGGCCTATACAAAAACGACTGGCGCCAGCGGCACGGTCAATTATCTCTACACGCTCGTGCCGGGCGACAATTACTCGTATGTTGCGACGCAAGGTACTTATTACCACGCGCGAAAATCCTTTACGCTTGGCAGCAACGAGGTCATTGAGGTATCGGTCGTACAAGGAGATTGGCTGACTTCATTGGCACTCGGAAACAGTGAAAACACGGGTAGCAAGGGAAATCTTTTCCCAGAAGCATCGTTCTCAAAGAGCACTCATACATACACAGTGAATGTTCCGGATTATTCCAGCGCAGTCTACGCATGGGTAACAGTCGCACGTGGAAGCTGCAACGCCGTATACCCCAGACAAAGCAGCGCAAGTGGAGGTTCAGCTACCGTATCAGTTGTGATTCCGAGTAAACTGACAGGTACAAATCTTATGCAGGCCCTTCTCACTGGCAGTGCTTATAGTAATGTGCTTACATTCAGAGTGTCTTACTTAGACAAAAGCGTAGATGTAACATATTACACAGACTATATGATTTGCCTTGAGCGGACGCTGAGTTTGAAAAATATGAGCGTGAGCGTTCAAGGTGGACAAGTTCTTATGAATCGCAGCGGTGGTACTGGTTTTTCTCGTACTGAAACGGATTATTCTGTTCTCGTTCCGGCTGCAGCATCATCCTTAAAAATTACAGTTCAGACACACACGGACTCCCCTAGGTATGGGGACACAGATAATGGATATCTGGTTTCCGTAAACGGGAAGAATGTGGGAATCGTTGAAAATGCTGGGGCAGTTGAAGTCCCTCTAAATGGCACTGAGACAGACGAAGAAATCAAAATAGTCGTAACCAATATATACAACCAAAATGCTCATACAGAATATCGACTCACAATAAAGAAAGCGGCAACAACTGCCGTTGCATTCCAAACAAATCCGAAGAATGCTTTGATCTATATTTACGAACAGGGCGCTGGAAACCGTGTCTGGCCGACAGACGATGGAATCTTCGCGCTGTCGGAAGGCTTCACTTACTATTGCAGTATTTCGCTGTACGGATATGCTGCACAGGCAGGTGCGCTGCAAATCGTAAATGAAAGCGGTCAGACCGTTCTGCGCTTTGGCGAAGAAGAATATACGGATCCTTCTGCAGTGCCGATTACGCTGCAAAAGGCGGACGCAAACCCCAATATTGTTGATTTTAACGCAGAATGGGCAAACTTCCGCGGCACGGACAGCAACAACGGCGTTACAAGCGCAAAGACACCGATCAGCGCAGCGGACGGCATGCTGTATTGGGCTGTAAAACTGGGCGATGGGTATTCCTCCGATGCAGTCAGCAGCCCTATTCTTGTGGACAACTGCCTGATTGTTTATGCCGGTGAACACATTTACCGCGTGAATAAAGCCACTGGTGTAGTAGAAGCAACGGGTCAGATGGCTGGAAAATCCAGTTTCGCTATCAACGGGCCAACATATTATGATGGCATTCTGCTGGTGGGACTGTCCAATGGACGTATCCAGGCGTTCAGCGCCAAAACGCTGGAATCCCTGTGGCTGTACACCGATCCGCTGGGTGGTCAGCCGAACTGCCCAATCACGATATTGAACGGTTACGCCTATACCGGCTTTTGGAACGGAGAAGACAAAGACGGTAGTTTTGTTTGTGTCAGTTTGACGGATGAAGATCCGGAAAATCAAGCCGAGGAAAAAGCTGCTACATGGCGAATGGTGCAGAACGGAGGCTTCTATTGGGCTGGTGCCTATGCTTGCGATGATTTCGTTATGATCGGAACAGACGATGGCAAGACAGCCTGCTCGTACCTCTATCTGCTTGACCCGCTGACCGGCAAAGTGCTGGACTCCCGAAGTGGCTTTGACGGCGATATCCGCAGTACGATCTGTTATGACAAAGACACCGATGCATACTATTTTACATCGAAAGGCGGAGGCTTTTACCGTATAAAAGTACAAGGCAAGACGATCACCGCCTGTGACGGAATGGAATTAAAGAATGGAATCAAAGATGAAACGGCCATGAGCACCTCCACGCCGGTCGTCTACAATGGCCGCGCCTATATTGGTGTCAGTGGCACAGGTCAGTTTACGGCATATTCCGGCCATAACATCACGGTCATCGACCTGGAAAACTTGGAAATTGCGTATAGTGTGCCGACACAGGGCTATCCGCAGACGAGCGGTATGCTGACGACAGCCTATGAGCAGGAGTCCGGATACGTTTATGTTTATTTCTTTGACAACTATACGCCGGGTAAGCTCCGTATCCTGCGCGATAAAAAGGGTCAGAACGAAGCAAATTATCTGACATCGGAAACCTTTAATGATGAGACGTACCAGACAGCCTATGCGCTATTCTCACCAAACGGCAAGCAGGCACAGTACGCGATTTGCAGCCCGATCACTGACAGCGACGGCACGATCTATTTTAAGAATGACTCTGCTTTTCTGATGGCCTTCGGCAGAAGCATTGAGAAGATTGAGGTCACAACGATGCCCCAAAAGACGAAGTACACAACCGGTGAAACCTTTGACAAAACCGGCATGGTCGTAACGGCAACGCTTTCCGATGGTTCGACGCGAGATGTGACCGAAATGGTATCCGCGCCGACGGAGCCGCTGACAGATGACATAACGGAAATCTCGTTGGTATTTGGCCGGAATCAAACCATGTATCGTAACCTGCCAAACGGCGAAGCTATGACTGTCGGTAATGAGATCCCAGCAATATCAACGACGCTGCAGATTCGTGTGGGCGATACGACCGATACCGGCGCGCTTGCGGACGATCTTACATGGAGCTTCCGCCCGGCTGTAAATACGCTTTCCATTGACGGCAAGATCCCGGAGGGGCACAAGGTTCTGATTGCCTGCTACGACGATAGCGGCAAGATGACAAAGCTGGAGGTTTGGACTGTCAGCGGCAGTGTGACGCTGCCAGACAGCGCAAAGATCCGCGTATTCTATATTGACGGCAACAGCAAGCCGCTCTGCGCGGCTGCCGCAGTCCTTGGATGATGGGAGATGCAGCATATGAAACGAATCGGTTCCAGACTGCTCTGCATCCTGCTCCTGCTTTCCCTGCTGCTCTCCCTGACCGCCTGCGGGAAACCGGAAACGCAGCTTGAAAAAACGGCCTGTTACCTGCAAGCGCAGGTGGCTGAGCCGGGGGCAGGTTCCATTGGCGGCGACTGGCTGATTTTCGGGCTGGCACGCTCCGGCGTAAAGGTTTCGCAGAAATACTTCGATACTTATTACAAAAATGTAGAAGCAGCAGTCCGCGAGAAAAACGGAATACTCAGTGAGCGGAAGTACACCGAGTATTCCCGCACCGTGCTGGCGCTGACCGCCATTGGAAAAGATCCTGCCAGTGTGGCCGGATTCAACCTGCTGCGCCCGCTTGCAGATTTTGAACAGGTCGCAAAACAGGGCATCAACGGCACGATCTTCGCGCTGCTGGCGCTGGACAGCGGGAACTATGAAATTCCCGAAAATCCGGATGCCGCCGTGCAGGCAACACGGCAGATGTATGTGGACGAGCTGCTCACGCGGGAGCTGCCGGACGGCGGCTGGACGCTGACCGGCGGCGAGCCGGACGTGGACATCACGGCAATGACGCTGCAGGCGCTTGCCAAATACCGCGAGCAGCCGGAGGTTGAAGCAGCCGTGGAACGCGGCCTTGCCGTTCTTTCCTCCTTGCAGGAGCCGGACGGCGGATATACTTCGTGGGGATCGAGCAACAGCGAATCGGTCGCGCAGGTGATCGTGGCGCTGACGGAGCTTGGCGTGCCGCTGGACGACGAGCGCTTCGTGAAGAATGGCGTTACCGTCGAAGACGCGCTTCTGCGCTTCGCACAGGAAAGCGGCGCGTTCGTTCATGTGCTGGACGGCAGCGGCGGCGACGACGGCATGGCGACCGAGCAGGCATTCTATGCGCTGGCCGCGATCCACCGCGCCAAAACAGGCAAGACCACACTCTATGACATGACGGATGTGATGCAATGAAGCAGTTTTACAGACTGGCCGCACTTTTTCTGGCGCTCCTGCTCCTTTGCGGCTGCGCGGCGGGAAACGGCTACGGCAAGCCCGAACGGAAGGCGGGGCAGGATGAGTACCTGACCGACCCCGTCCCCGAGGGCAAGCCGCAGCCGGTCGAGCCGCAGGACGTGACGGTCGGTGATACGGAATACACCTGTACGATCTCTATTTCCTGCGCGTCGATCCTGGAGCACATGGATCTGTGCGACAAGGAAAAGGTGGAGTTGGTACCGGAGGACGGCTGGCTGCTAAAGCCCGTGGAGGTCACTTTCAAGCAGGGCCAAAGCGTTTTTGATGTGCTCCAACAGGTCTGCAAGGACAACAAGCTCCACATGGAGTTTTCCATGACGCCGATCTATAACTCTGCCTATATCGAGGGTATTGGAAACCTTTATGAGTTTGACTGCGGCGAGGTGTCCGGCTGGATGTATAAGGTCAATGACTGGTTTCCCAACTATGGATGCAGCCGCTACCAGCTTCAAAACGGCGATATCGTGGAATGGGAATACACCTGCGAGCTGGGCAAGGACATCGGCGGCGGCTATGCGACAGGCGGTGACGCATGAGAAACAGAGACACCTTTTCAGGCTACCATCCGACGATCAATTTTCTGTATTTCGCGCTGGTACTGCTCTTTTCCATGTGCCTGATGCACCCGGTCTATCTTGCGATTTCTCTGACCGGCGCGCTGACCTACGATATTTACCTGAAAGGCCGGAAAGCGGTGCGGTTTGCCGTCATGGGGCTTCTCCCCATGGCGGTGCTTGCCGCGCTGGTCAATCCGGCCTTTAACCATGAGGGTGCGACGATTCTGACGTATTTGCCCAGCGGCAATCCGCTGACGCTGGAGTCCATGCTGTACGGCGTAGCCGCGGCGGTCATGCTGGCAAGCGTCGTTCTCTGGTTTTCCAGCTACAACGAGGTCATGACGTCAGATAAGTTCGTGTACCTGTTTGGGCGCGTCATTCCGGCGCTGTCGCTCGTTCTCTCCATGGCGCTGCGCTTTATCCCGAAGTTCAAGGCGCAGATGCAGACGGTCAGCGAAGCGCAGGCATGCATCGGCAGAGATACGAAAAACGGCAGCGTGATTCGTAGGGTTTCTAACGCAATCAAGATCTTCTCCATCATGGTAACGTGGTCACTTGAGAACGCGATTGAAACAGCGGATTCCATGCGCTCGCGCGGCTACGGTCTGCCTGGGCGCACGGCGTTCTCGATCTATCGTTTTGACGACCGCGACAAGGCCGCGCTTGCTTGGCTGATCTTCTGCGGCGCGTACATTCTTTCGGGCTGGTTGGCAGGCGGAATGTATTTTAGGTATTACCCTACTGTTAAAACCGCCTTATGGACGCCATTGACGATCAGCTTCATGTTCGTGTATCTGGCACTTGTTCTTACCCCCGTGATTCTCGACCGAAAGGAGGACAGGCAGTGGAAGTCTTTACGATCCGAAATTTAACGTTTGCATATCCCGAACAGGAGAAAAATGCAATCTCTGACCTTACATTGTCCGTTCAGCCGGGCGAGTTTCTGGTGCTCTGCGGCCCCTCCGGGTGCGGCAAAAGTACGCTGCTCCGGCAGCTCAAAACCGTCCTCGCGCCGCATGGACGCAGAAACGGTGAAATCCTGTTCGACGAAAAAAAGCTCGATGAACTGCCCCAGCGCGAACAGGCTGAAAGAATCGGCTTTGTGCAGCAAAGCCCGGAGAATCAGATCGTCACGGATAAGGTCTGGCACGAGCTGGCGTTCGGTTTGGAATCCCTCGGCTATGATACGCCGACGATTCGCCGCCGCGTTGCGGAAATGGCATCGTTTTTCGGGATTCAGGAATGGTTTTATAAGCCGGTCACAGAGCTGTCCGGTGGGCAAAAGCAGCTCTTGAATCTCGCTTCCGTTATGGTCTTGCAGCCAAAAGTGCTGATTTTGGACGAGCCGACGAGCCAGCTCGACCCCATT
>OGYL01003394.1_pt1 | contig 10365 bp, 12 predicted proteins | sample 1576541 | NCBI WGS metagenome assembly OGYL01 (sample SAMEA3541551, study PRJEB24748) | human gut metagenome | biome: human gut; feature: human-associated habitat; material: faeces | place: China | collected 2012 | reverse complement strand
GAATTTTACGAGACCTGTGGTTTTCCGTATGTTTCAACACCCCCCGCCGCCGCGCGCCGCCGCCGCGTGGCCCGGGCCCGGCTGGGCGGGGCTCACAGCCCGTGCTCCTTGAGGAACATGTAGAGGGCCTGGCGTATGGAGCGCAGCCCGAACTGCTCGGTGTGTATCTCGCCCAGCGGCAGCCAGAAGCACTCGGCGGCGTCGTCGGCGGCAGCCGGGACGGCGCCTTCGTCGACGGTGCACCTGAAGAACATGTCGAGCGTGTGGATGGTGATGCCCGAGTAGAGGTAGATGTTGGGCAGGCTGAACATATACTTGGCCGAGGTCACGGTGAGGCCCGTCTCTTCGAGTATCTCGCGCGCCACGCCTTCCTCGGCCGTCTCGTCGTTGTCGATGAAGCCCCCGGGCAGGTCGAGCGTGCCCTTGGCCGGCTCCTTGCCCCTGCGCTCCACGAGCAGCTCGCCGCGCCCGTTGGTGATGAAGGCCGCCGTGGCGGCGCTGGGGTTCATGTAGTAAGTGAAGCCGCAGTTCTCGCACTGCTTGCTCTTCGCGTTGTGTTCGGCGAAGTGTTTGCTGCCGCATACCGGGCAGTAGGTGAATTTTTCTAATGGGTGCATAGCCTATTTTGTTGAAATCTTCTGCAATATTACGAAAAAAATATCAAGCAGTGTAATGTCCCGGCTTGTTTTTTTTCGCCCGGGCGCCGGATGGCACGGCCAACGCCGGCCTTGCCGCTGCCATGATGCAACAGGCCGTGATGATGGCTATGGCGGCTGGGCGTTTCATGTCATTGCTGTGCCTGTGTGTTGTCGCGTCGGGCCAGCATTTGCCTGGCCTGCTCTATTATGGCGGTCAGCCCGGCCGTGGTCTCGGCCCGCAGCATGGCTATGCGGGTGGGCCTGAAGTCGGCTATGCCCTTGAACACGGGCGTGGCGGCCAGGTGGCGGCGTGTGTGCAGTATGCCCCGGTATTCGTCGATGCGCTCCACGTTGATGCGCAGCTGCTCCAGCAGCACGTCTATCTTCTCGTCGGTGGTCAGTGGCGGCGGGGCCCCGGGGCCGAGGTCGAGGCAGTCGCGTATTTCCTTGAATATCCACGGGCGTCCGAACGTGGCCCTGCCCACCATCACGGCGTCGACGCCGTAGAGCTCGAAGGCCCGCCGCGCCTGCTCGGGGGTGGTGATGTCGCCGTTGCCTATTATCGGTATCTTGATGCGCGGGTTGCGCCTGACGTCGGCTATGGGGCCCCAGTCGGCCTCGCCGGTGTACATCTGCGCCCTTGTGCGGCCGTGTATGGTCAGGGCGCTTATGCCGCAGTCTTGCAGCTGTTCGGCCAGTTCGGGTATGATGATGTGCGACGCGTCCCACCCGAGCCTTGTCTTCACCGTCACGGGCAGGCTCACGGCCTTTACCACCTCGCGCGTTATCTCGAGCATCAGGGGTATGTTCTGTAGCATGCCCGCCCCGGCGCCCTTGCCGGCCACCTTCTTCACGGGGCACCCGAAGTTGAGGTCGATGAGGTCGGGGCGTGCCTGTTCGACAATGCGCGCGGCCTCTACCATGGCGTCGACGGAGCGGCCGTATATCTGTATTCCCACGGGCCTCTCGTCGTCGCTGATGGCCAGTTTGCGCTCTGTGGCCTTCACCGAGCGCACCAGTGCCTCGGCGCTGACGAACTCTGTGTATACCATTGATGCCCCGAAGCGCTTGCACAGCAGCCTGAATCCAATGTCGGTGACGTCTTCCATCGGTGCGAGCAGCACCGGCCGGGGTCCTAAGTCGATGTTTGCTATTTTCATTTTCTGTAGTCGCTAAAGTCTTGTTTGTCAGTCAATCCAGTGGTAGGCCCCTCCGGCGAGCGGCCTTACGAGCCCTTTCATCTCCATCTGGAAGAGCAGGGCGGCGAGCCGTGCCACGGGCATTCGCGTCTGCGCGGCCATGGTGTTGAGCTGCATGTCGTTGGATTGTTGCAGCAGCCGGGCCACGGCCTGTTCCTCGTCGGTCAGTTCGGGGAAGAGCTGCCTGGCTATGCCGGCGCGGCGTGCGGCCTCGGCGTGGGCCTGCGTGGCCCATCCGAGCGTCTCGGCCACGTCGGCGGCCGAGGTGACGAGCACGGCGGCGTTGTCGCGTATGAGCCTGTTGCACCCTTCGGAGTAGGGCGCCCCCACGGCCCCGGGGTATGCCAGCACCTCGCGGTTGTAGCTGCGCGCTATGCCGGCTGTTATCAGTCCGCCGCCCCGGGCTGCGCTCTCCACGAGCACTGTGGCGTCGGCCATGCCTGCCACTATGCGGTTGCGCATCACGAAGTTGGCCTTGTCGGCGTTGGTGCCGCTCATGAACTCGGTGAGCAGTCCGCCCTGCTCGAGCATGGCCTTGGCCGTGTCGCGGTGGCTCGGGGGGTAGATGCGGTCGAGCCCGTGGGCCATCACGGCCACTGTGTCGAAGCCTTCGGCCAGTGCCTGCCTGTGGGCGCAGATGTCGACGCCGTAGGCCAGTCCGCTCACCACGAGCACGTCGTCGAACATGCCGCGCAGCCCTGCCATGAGCTCTTGCGCCATGTCGCGGCCGTAGGCCGTGCAGTGGCGCGTGCCTACCACGCTTATCACCCTGGCGCTGTTGAGGTTGGCCGTGCCGCGGTAGTAGAGGGCCAGTGGCGCGTCGGGGCATTCGTCGAGGCGGCGGGGGTAGTCGGGGTCGGCGGGGGTGAGCACCCTGACGGAGTGCCTGGCGGCAAACTCCATCTCGGCCTCGGCCCGCAGTAGGGCCGTGTCCCAGTTGCCGAGCTCCTTGAGCATCCTCGTGGGGCAGCCGCCGGCCAGGCGGGCTATGTCGGCGCGGTTGTCGTAGGCGGCCGTGGCGCTGCCCATGGCGCGGTAGATGGCCTGTGTCGCCGCGAAGTTGAAGCGGCAGATGCGCGCCAGGGCCATGGCGTACAGTCTTTCTTGCTCGCCCATCGGTCAGATGTATTTGGCCAGGGCGCGGTCGTAGTCGGGGCTGTTGGCCAGCCTGCCGCCCACGAGGCACACCACCTCGACGGTGCTCCTGAAGCAGAGCCTGTCGTCGGTGGCCCGGTAGATGTCGTGGTAGAAGATGTAGCGCAGGCCCTCTTTCCTGAGGGCCAGGCGCGATACGAACTCGTCGTCGCACCTTAGCGGCACCTTGTATTGCAGGTTCATCCTTGCCACCACGGCGTCGGTGCCGCGGCGGTGCATCTCGGCGAAGCTCAGGCCGCACTGCTTTAGGAACAGGTGGCGGGTGTGCTCGGTGTAGTGCAGGTAGTTGGCGTTGTTCACTATGCCTTCGATGTCGCACTCGTAGTCGCGGACTAGCATTTTTGTCTCAAAGATATATTCCATTGGCTTTTGCTTTTGGGAGCTCTGGGAGAGCTGGGGTGGGAGAGCTGGGGATTTTTGGGGAGCTCTGGGAGGAATGGGAGAACTGGGAGGACTGACCATTCGGCCGAGGCAGACAGGATGGTTTGCCTTTTCGCCCGGTGCAGCTTGGCTTTTCGCTCGGTGCAGCTTGGCTTTTGGGCCGGTGCTGCTTGGCCTTTCGGCTTTGGCGGCTTTGCCTTTGGGCTTGGGCAGCTTGGCCTTTCGCCCGGTGCAGCTTGAGCTTTCAGCCGGTGCAGCTTGGGCTTTCGCCCGGTGCAGCTTGGCTTTTGGGCTTGGGCAGCTTGGGCTTTCGCCCGGTGCAGCTTGGCTTTTGGGCCGGTGTTGTTTGGGCTTTTGGCTTGTGCGGCTTGGGCTTTCGGCCGGTGCTGCTTGGCTTTTTGGCCGGGGCGGCTTGGGTGTTGGCCGGGGCGGGGTTGGGCAGCGGCTTAGGTGTGGGCCTTGGCCTTTTTCAGGTATTCGTAGCCGAAGCGGCAGCGCAGGCAGTCGCGGCGGTCGCAGTATGCGTGCTTGAGCTGTATGAGGGCTTGGCTGTCGGCGGCTGTCCTGGCGTTGATTCCACACTCGCGCCATGTGCGTATGATGGCGTTGTTTTCGGGCTTCAGGCTGTCGAGCAGCTCGAAGGCCCGCTCGCACAGCGACTCGTCCATGGTGTGGCGGCCGTAGGCGAAGAGCATGGGTATGGCGGTGTTGATGGCCAGCAGGTTGAGCGACTGCCCCGACAGGCGCTTTGGGTTGCGCGCGCTCTCGGCCCCGAACGTGTAGTGCGTCTCCCAGTATGGCGACACGCGGGTGGCCAGCAGCTGCCTCACGTCGTCGGCGCTGCGGCATTCGAGCAGCTGGCTGAGGCCCGTGCGGCCCTCGTGGTAGAGGGTGGCCATCTGCGATATGCGTATGTGCGGGAAGTTCTGCGGCCTGAGCCTCATGAATCGCCACAGCGTGCGGTCGATGGGCCTGAGCGAGAACTTGCGGGCCAGGTAGGCGTATTCGGCCTGCAGGCGGGCCAGGTATGCGTCGGCGGCAGTCCCCTTGCCGCGCCCCCGTCCGTCGGTTCCGTCGCCGAGCAGGCCCGCCTGCCCCATGAACAGGGCCTCCACCTGGAACGGGTCGTCGCGGTGGTGGGCTGCCGCCTGCAGGGGCACGTTCATGGCCCAGGCCTCGAAGGCGTCGCCGTTGATGCCGAAGCCGTAGTTGCGGGCCAGCGTCACGAAGTAAGCCTCTTCCCACGAGCCCGCCCTCATGGCTGCCCTGCGGCTGATGGCCCCGGTCTTCTGCTCCAGCCGCTCGGCCTGCAGCGCCGCCAGCCACGAGGTGACCGTCATCGGCGGCAGTGCCGGTATGATGCGGTAGCAGGGCGGGTAGTTGTCGGTGGCAAGCAGTTCGCGGTAGTTGTCGGCCACGTATGGCGGCACACCCATCACCATCTGCGTCACCCGGCGCCCCCGGCTGTCGGCCGTGGTGGCGTCGGCGCAGGCCACCACGTGCAGCACCACGCTGTCGTAGGCGGCGTCGGTGTGGTGGCCGTGGGCCGTCCAGTCTGACGCCCTGTCGTGAATCTCGACGTTGCCCACCCACAGCGTGCCCCCTATCTTCACCTTGGCGTTGAAGAAGTCGGGCCCGGCGTCGGTGTTGTGCAGCCCCGGGTCGATGACCTCGACCTCGCGCCCGTCGGTGGTAGAGAGCCCCGCGCCGTCATACAGTCGGTGCTTCCATACGTAGTGCAGCAGTTGTTCCATGCTTGGCTAACCGTTATTACTTGTTTGAGGCCGGCGCCCCGTTGCCTGCGTGCGGCCTGTTGCCGCCGGTGGGCGGGGCGCTTGTCTTATTGCTAAGATAATGCAAGCAAGGGCAATTTGAACTTGTTCACATTTTGCCGAGCGCAGCTTATCTTATGCAAAGATAATGCAAACGAGCGAAGACAGAGCTTGTCCTGAATCTTCCGAATGCAGCTTATCTTATGCAAAGATAATGCAAACGAGCGAAGACAGAGCTTGCTCTGAATCTTCCGAATGCAGCTTATCTTATGCAAAGATAATGCAAATAGCCGACATTATGCCCGCCCGGGGCAAGAATATGCACCGGGGAGGCAAGAAAAAGAGGCTGGCCGGGGTGGCGGCGCAGCCGGATGGCGGTGGGGCCTCCGGGACGTTTTCGCCCGAAAATGCGCCATTGTAGCGCAAAACGGGCCGTTTCATCGGGCGGCGGAGGCCGTTTGGCGAGCCCGTCAGGCACGTTTTGCAAGCCGCGGCGCAACCATGGCCGCACGCATGGTGCATGGCGGTGCGTGGGGCTGCGCGCGCGGCTTCCGCGAAAGTGGCTGCGAAAAAAACTGCGCCGCAGGTGTAGCAAAACGGGCCCGGCGCGCGTCTAAGGGATAAAATGGCATTTGAAAACTATGTAATTGCTAAAATATGAGACCAAGCGACAGAGAGAAAGAATTTGAGCGGCTCGTCACCGAGCACCGCGCCACGATATACACCGTGTGCTACATGTTCTCTAAGGATGCCGACGAGGTGGCCGACCTCTTCCAGGAGGTGCTCGTCAACCTGTGGCGGGGCATGGGAGGCTTCGAGGGGCGCAGCGACGTGCGCACGTGGATTTACCGCGTGAGCCTGAACACCTGCGTGAGCCACGACCGCAAGCGGCGCCGGGCCAAGACCGTTCCGCTCTCCATCGACATCAACCTGTTTGAAGACAGCGACGCCGAGTCGCAGCAGGTGCGGATGCTATACGACCGCATCAGCCGCCTGGAGCCCTTCGACCGCGCCATCATATTGCTGTGGCTCGAGAGCCTTCCTTACGATGAAATCGGCCAAATTGTGGGCATTTCACCCAAGAACGTGTCGGTGAGGCTCACTCGCATAAGAGAGAAACTGAAGAATATGCAAACGAAATAAATGGAGGAATCAATATGGAAAACAAGGTAAACGAAACGGGGCTGGAGCAGATGCGCTCGCAGCTCGATGCCCTCAGGCGCAAGCTCGACAGTCAGCAGATAGTTAACGACAGGCTGGTGCGCACGGCCATGCAGTCGCGAATGGGGTGGATAGGCCGCTATGTGCGCTTTGAGGAATACTTGCTCCTGCCGCTGGCGGTGGTGGTGTTCTTAGGCCTCAAGTTGGCGATAGGCCTGTCGTGGTGGTTCTTCGCCTTCACCATGGCCATGTGTGTGGCCGATGTGGTGGCCGACCACAAGGTGAACATCCTGGCCGGCTCGCTGTGGCAGGGCGGCAGCATGGTCGAGGTGCGTCGCCGCCTGGTGCGCATGAAAGAGCTGCGCCGCAGCCAGCTGATGGTGTCTTTCCCCGTGGTGGCCGTGTGGCTGGCCGTGCTCGTGCTCGAGCTACTGTCGTGCGGCATCTTCGGTCCGGGCGTGCCGCCTGTCAGCGAGTGGAGGCCGGCGGCCTTCGCCGGAGTCGTGGGCGGCGTTGTGGGCACCGTGGCGGGCCTTGTGGCGTCGGTGGCCGTGGTCAGGAAGATGCAGCGCACCAACGACGAGCTGATACGGCAGATCGACGCATTCGTGGCCGGCGACTGACGCCCAGGCCGCCCCAGCGCCCGCATGTGCCCCCCAAATCGCCTTGTTCGCGCCCGGACAAGGCGATTTTTTGCTGAAAATCAGCATTGTATGGGCAAAATTCACTAACTTTGCAACGTTTAATACGAAATAATATGAAAATAGCATTGATCGGCTACGGCAAGATGGGCAAGATGATAGAGCAGATTGCCTTGGGCCGCGGCCACCAGATTGTAAGCATCATCGACGTGGACAACCAGCAGGACTTCGACTCGCCGGAGTTCGCATCGGCCGACGTGGCCATAGAATTCACCAACCCCACTGCCGCCTACGGCAACTACCTCAAGGCCTTTGCCAAGGGGGTGAAGGTGGTGAGCGGCTCCACCGGCTGGCTCAAAGACCACAAGGCCGACGTGGAGCGCATGTGCACCGAGGGAGGGCAGACGCTGTTCTGGGCGTCGAACTTCTCGGTGGGCGTGGCCATCTTCTCGGCCGTCAACCGATACCTGGCCACCATCATGAACTCGTTTCCCGAGTATGACGTGACCATGGAGGAGACCCACCACGTGCACAAGCTCGACGCGCCCAGCGGCACGGCCATCACCCTGGCCGAAGAGATAGTAGACCGCCTCGACCGCAAGCAGCGCTGGGTGAAGGGCACCGTGCAGGCCGCCGACGGCACCGTAAGCGGCACCGAGGCATGCGCCCCCGGCGAGCTGCGCATCGACGCCGTGCGCCGCGGCGAGGTGCCCGGCATACACACGGTGAAGTATGACAGCCCGGCCGACAGCATCACCATAACCCACGACGCCCACTCGCGCCAGGGGTTCGCCCTGGGGGCGGTGCTCGCCGCCGAATACACCGCAGGCCACACCGGGCTGCTCACCATCGGCGACATGTTCAAGTTCTGACATCACACAACCAACAGTAAAGCGCAACCGAAATGGCTATCGAAAAAAAGAGAAACATGCGCCGCCAGTGGATCAAGTGCGGCGTGGTCATGGCCCTCTACCTGCTGTTCCTGATATGGGTGAAGAGCTGGTGGGGGCTCATAGTGGTGCCCTTCATCTACGACGTGTACATCACCAAGAAGATACGCTGGCAGTGGTGGAAAGACTCCGAGCCGCCCGTGAGGTTCGTGATGTCGTGGGTCGACGCCATCGTCTTCGCCCTCGTGGCAGTGTATTTCATCAACCTGTTCTTCTTCCAGAACTACGTCATACCGTCGTCGTCGCTCGAGAAGTCGCTCCTCACCGGCGACTACCTCTTCGTGAGCAAGGTGAGCTACGGCCCGCGAATACCCCAGACGCCGCTCACCATGCCGCTCACGCAGCACACGCTGCCCGTGGTTGAGTGCAAGTCGTACATAGAGTGGCCCCACTGGGACTACCGCCGCGTAAAAGGCCTCGGCCACGTTGAGCTCAACGACATAGTGGTGTTCAACTACCCCTCGGGCGACACGCTGTGCTCCGCGCCGCAATACCAGGCCATGGACTTCTACTCGCTGTGCTACGCGCTGGGCTACCAGATAACGGGCCAAGGCCCCGCCCCCGACTCGCTCACGGCCGAGCAGCGCATGGCATACTACAACGCCGTGTACAGCGCAGGCCGGAAGTACATAGCCGACAACCCCGGCGAGTATGGCGAGGTGATAACGCGCCCGGCCGACCGCCGCGAGAACTACGTCAAGCGGTGCGTGGGACTGCCCGGCCAGACGCTGCAGATAAAGAACCGCATAGTGTACCTTGACGGCAAGCCAAACAAGGAGCCCGACAACGTGCAGTACACATACTACGTCAAGCTGCGCCAGTCGCTGCCCGAAGACATAGTGCGCGAGCTCGGCATTTCCAACGAAGACATCATGAGCCTGAACACCATGGGCTACATGCCGCTCACAAAGCGGGCCGTGGCCGTGCTCTCGCAGCGCCGCGACCTGGTGGAGAGCATAGAGCTGAACACCGACGCCACCGACATGGACATCTACCCCCTCGACGGCAACAAGCACTGGACGCGCGACAACTACGGCCCGGTGTGGATACCGGCCAAGGGCAAGAGCATCGACCTCACGCTCGACAACCTGCCCGTCTACGAGCGCCCCATACGCACATACGAGGGCAACGACCTGCAGGTGCGCAACGGCAAGATATACATCAACGGCCGCGAGGCCAGCTCGTACACCTTCAAGATGGACTACTACTGGATGATGGGCGACAACCGCCACAACTCGGCCGACTCGCGCTACTGGGGCTTCGTGCCCGAAGACCACATAGTGGGCAAGCCCATCTTCATCTGGTGGTCGAGCGACCCCGACCGCAAAGGCCTGGCAGGCGTGCGCTGGAACAGGCTGTTCAAGTTTGTCGACAACATCAAGTGACGCCCCGCGGGGCACCAACACACCGACCGGCAGATGAGGGCATGGCTGAAAACCATATTGACACTGGCAGCCGCGGCACTGGCCGTGGCTCTGTTCCGTGCTCTCTTCTTCACCCTCTACACCGTGGGCGGCGACCGCTTTGAGCCAGTGTTCAAGGCGGGCGACCGCGTGCTGGTGAACCGGTGGAGCTACGGGCTGCGCACAGGCGGCATGAACGGCCTGTTCGGCTACGGCCGCGTCTTCGCCGACAGCGTCGGCGTGGGTGACATCGTGGCCTTCGACAGCCCTGCACCCGGCGGCGAGGGGGTGTACGTGTGCCGCTGCGCCGCGCTGCCCGGCGACACCGTGGCCACGCCTGAGGGCACCATCGTAGTGCCGGGCCGGGCAGCCACCTGCGCCCCCGAAGACTACTACTGGATGCAGGCCCTGGGCGAGGCCGACACCATAGACAGCCGACTGTTCGGCCCCGTGCCCGAGAGCCTCATACTGGGCCGCGTCTGCCTCATAGTCTACAGCCACGACGACAGCCGCCCCTTCTACACCGGCTACCGCCGCGGGCGAACGCTGCTCATGCCTTACTGAGCCGCACGCCAACCACAACCAACGATATGCAAGCACTACTCTCCACAACTTACTTCGGCCCCGTGCAGTGGTACCAGAAGCTGTGCCGCTACGACAGCGTGCTCATAGAGCGCTGCGACACCTACCGCAAGCAGACCTACCGCAACCGATGCGTCATAGCCACGGCCAACGGCCTGCAGGCGCTGACGGTGCCCGTGGAGCGCACCGACGGCGGGCAGCGCCTGCTCACGCGCGACGTGCGCATCAGCGACCACGGCAACTGGCGCCACCTGCACTGGCACGCCCTGATGTCGGCCTACAGCGAGTCGCCCTTCTTCGAGTATTATGCCGACGACCTGCGCCCCTTCTTCGAGCGCCGCTGGCAATACCTGTGCGACTTCAACCAGGCCATCTGCGAAACGGTGTGCGGCCTGCTCGACATACACCCCGCCATCGGCCACACCACGGCCTACAGCCCCGCCGTGCCGCCATATCTTTTCACTCAGGGAAGAGCATACGGCG
>OGYL01003383.1_pt1 | contig 10386 bp, 8 predicted proteins | sample 1576541 | NCBI WGS metagenome assembly OGYL01 (sample SAMEA3541551, study PRJEB24748) | human gut metagenome | biome: human gut; feature: human-associated habitat; material: faeces | place: China | collected 2012 | reverse complement strand
AAGCTGGGACGCATAGGCGACAGGTTATTGAGGAAGAGGTTGACCATCACCTGGTAGTCGGGGCGGAAGGTCCCCACCTCGTGCAGCAGCACTATGCCGTCGAAGGCCCCCAGGGGGTGGTTGGAGACGGTGACAAAGGCCCCGGTGGGGAAGCGGCTGAGAATCTCCTCGTGGTCCACGCGCACGCGCACCTTGAACTCCTTCTCCACCAGCGCGTGCGAGAATGGCACGCCCGGCGTCGACGCCCAGCGCGAGTGCACTGCGTTGACCCGGTCGATCTTCAGGAACCGGAAGATGGCCTTGACGAGCCACGGCTTGCCGCGGAAGAAGGGCGCCATGCGGCACACGTCCTCATATGTCAGCACCTCGGGCCGTATGTCGTAGCTCTTGCCGTATTCGTCCGTATAGTGAATAGTCTCGCTCATAGGGGTATATTAGCCTGCAAAGTTACGCAATTTTCCCGACATGCCGCCATCGCCGGAGGGAAATTCCCACGGCAGACACATGAGATTTAACTTTCCTTAAGAACGTTGAGTAGGTAGTCAATATTACGGCCACACTTCTTGCGTTTAAGGCTTAGTTTGTCATTCTGCTTTTTGAGCATTTCCAAAGCGTATTTGCGCATGGCCGAAAAGTTGACGGCACCATTCTTCGCCCGCACTCGGCATGCATCCTCCCTGAAGGTCACATCAAGATGCCAGTGCAGTCTGTTCTCGATGCCCCAATGCGCCCGGACACGGCCTGCATAGTAAGACGCATCTTCTTTCTCCACGCTGCTCAGATAGTACATGGTCTCACGCGAGCGGACTCCGTTTTCCGTACGCTCGCGCACCATTCTTATGATGCGTTTCAGACCGGGCCATTTCTCGTACATCCCCTCCTGCTCCAGCAGTGTCGTATCCATAATGGAACAAGTCCTCTTTTCCAGTCGCCCGTGTCCTTTTTCCTCGGTTGTGCATGCCGACATCGGGGTGGCGCTCCTGAAAATATTTTCCGTCAAGTCCTTGAGCATGGGCTGATTGTCTTTAAGGGCCATAAGGTAATCACCGCCCTGCAGTATAATCTGTTCCGCGATGCTGCGGTGGATGCCCATGGCATCGACTGAGACCAGGGAGCCCGTGAGCCACAACGAGGACAATACCGACGGAAGAGCCGTAAGCTCGTTGGCCTTGGCATCAACCGGCTTTTCGGCAACGCAGATTTCCGTCTCGGACACCCATGCGTTGAGGATATACAATCCGTGGCATCCCAGACTCATTGGATTTTCACCACGCAGTTTCTTGCCGTCAATGACTACCTGATGACCACACAGGGATTCCATGATGTGGCCGCGGCAGCAGTCCAGACTTGCCCGGAGCCGGGCGGGCTTGACAGACTCGACAACGTGCAGTATAGTGTCGCCGCACGGTACGCCGTTGGTCAGCTTCAGCAATCCTGATGCTCTGAATTCCTCCTCCCGGTCAGTCACCATATCCGATATGTCGTCACAGTCCTCACAGTCGCACAATACGCCGATGAGCGCCATTCGGAGCACATCCTCCAGCTCGTGTCTGACCTTTCCAAGCACCCGTGGGTCTTTCACCTTACAGAATATTTCCATTTCCATAAGGCTAATTGGGCCTTTCTCAATGGAACAGGCAAGCAATTAAGTGTATTTTCACATTTCGGGCTTTGATTTTTAACTTAATCTTATATAAATCTCATGCGCCAGCTCTGTCGTAGCCCCAGTCTTGTTTGCTAATGCTATTGATTTTCTGAATGTTAATTGATATATTTAAATACCGAAGTCAAAGACAATATGTGGTATCTGCTGATGCACGAATATCGAAACACAGAATCTGTTACACACGATTGCCTTTCGTTCTTCAATGTCAAGCGTGACAATGACATCGAAAGAATGAGGTGTTACATGGGGTGCCACGCAATCCTCTGACGAAATATACCTCTCATCAGGGAAAGGTTCTCCAAGTGAATATGTGGCGGTGTTCATCATTGGTTTTCAAAAATGCGATTACTATTCCAAAAAGAAAGTTGAATATAATTTGTTCAAATTATATTGTTCGGTATTATTGCTTTTTATGAATTACAGATACATGCCAATAAATGAATTAAGTTGGTGCTTGATGATGCCGAAATCTTGATTGAGGTCGAGATTACGGAAATAAATTATGTTACCGTCGTAGTGTTTCATCTGTCCGTCGGGGCAAATCGCCTCTTGCGTCTTGGCGTACAGAAGCATACCGTCAACATTGCCGGAATGCGTCTTGTCCTCATGCAAGACGTATGAATTTATCTGATAGAGGTTATTGCTTCGGATGGTGGCCTTATCCATATACTCCTGTATCGACTGACCGTAATATTTGGTATCGATAATCAACGTGCGCCTTGGGAAAGTGAGCATTATGTCGGTTCTCATCTCCGGGATAAGCGACAGAGTGGAGTCTTCGGCATCTATATTCCATTCCACTTTCGCCGACCTTGCGCTGTACTGTGGATAATGTTTCCTGTAATAGCTGAGCACAAATTTCTCGAAAAGGCGAGACATCAGTTCCTCGTCAAAATTCATTATCTTATAAGGCCCGGTTTCAGTGGTGAGGAGCAATCGCTTCACGACGAAATAACAGAAATGATGTAGCATCCGGTAGGTCGAGGAATTCCTGTCATACTTAATGCTGTACCATCTCGTACTTTTAAGATCGCAGTCTGAGACATTGGAGAAGAACAACAGCAACGAGCTGAGGTGCCTTTTCTGGCGGTCTTTACCTCCGCCGATGAAACCAGAAGTGATAATGTGGATTTGATAATTCGGTTGTGGATATTGTCTTCGGTAAAATTATCAAATTCGCAGGCCATAAGTTTCTTGCGTTGCAATCTCAGACGGATTGTATCGTTCAGCGCAATTTTGCCTTTGACGGTTGCTATATCGTCGGATTCCGGGATATAGTCTTTATGCAGACCGCGTTTCAGTTGAAACGAAACGCCTATGAACAATATCTCTGCGAAAAGGTCGAGGATATTGTCGAATTTCTCTCCGGATATATCGTCATAGTTATTCTGACGCAGGTCTTGAAAGGCATACGTCAGCATATAATAAATATTTCGGATTAAAATTCCTTTGTCGATGGTCATTTCAATACGTCGCGCAATTTATCAATTGCGGCATTTAGGCGGTTTTCATTGTCGAACCAATATTCCGATACCAGCGGGATGAGATCAAACTCGATTATGCTTTCTGTCATATCATAATCGAAAAGATTTTCGTCGCGGTCATCACCATGCACAGGCTGAACGAGGTAGCTGTGACCAATGAGGAAGCCTTTGCCGAGAGAGTCATCTTTGAGAATATCATCGTTGACCGCCTTGACGGCTTTAACAAGTTTGCCGAAGTACGGTGAAGGTATTGACTTACTGTATTCGGCAAAACCTTCGGAGTCAAATCCCGGAGCCATGTCGAAGAAACTGAAACGGCGGCGAAGCGCATAGTCAATCATCGCCAACGAACGGTCGGCGGTGTTCATCATGCCTATGATGTAGAGGTTTGACGGCACGGCAAAGAGTTCATCCTTGCTGTACGCGAGGCGGATGGCCTTCTCGCGGTAGTCGACCTCAATCAGTTGCAGCAGTTCGCCGAATATCTTTGACAAATTCCCTCGGTTAATCTCGTCGATGATGAAGAAATAATCTCTCGAAGGGTCGTTGGCAGCCCGATGGCAGAACTCATAGAAAATTCCGTGCTGGAGGCTGAAAGAGTCCTCGCATGGTTTATAGCCCATTATTAAGTCCTCGTAGCTGTAATTCTGATGGAACTGTACCGATTCGATGCGCGATTCATCTTTCTCTCCCATCATGGCATAAGCAAGCCGCTTGGCGGTGTAGGTCTTACCGACACCGGGCGCTCCTTGCAAGATAATGTTTTTCTTGCGGCGGAGTAACCTTTCAAGACGTGTAAAGTCTGGCACCGACATAAATACGTCGGTGAGGAAGTCATCTTGTGTATATGATGTACTCTTTTTGTTGAGCTGTTGTGTCGGATTGGTCTGACGGATTAATTCCATCAGATAATCGTATTCATCTTTTGTCAGACGGAAGAACGAGCCGTTGGGGTTCTTGATGAATTGCATCTCGGCAAGTTCGGGGTCGGTTTTAAAAGTCGCGAGGTCAATGGGATGGATAAGCGATTCCGTCTTGCGGAACAAGATGGTCTCACCGTCCTGTTCCCGTGATATTTCAGCAAGAGCAACTATCTGTTTGCGAGGATTCGCTTCATAGCCTATAACTTTGTCTCCGAGCCTTGCGTCTAGGAAGTTCTGAAAGATTCGCCGCTGGTTACCGTTATCGTTATAGAGTGTATAGTCCTGCTCCTGGTTGACTTTCATGTTTGTCAAGCTCCAAATTGCAGGACTTGCTGTGAGCCACCAATATTGCGGTTCTTCGGTTGAGGCTTGACCCATAGCCAGTTTATTCAACTGCTTTACAAAATCAGGATACTTGGTGATGTCAGTCAGAGTTTTCTGAACGAGCGTATTGGCTTTGGCATGAATTTGTATATTTGGTAGAAAAATGAACGCAATTGTTAATTCACAGGTTGTAAGAGATACATTCCGTGTCCTTGTCGCCTTGCTGCGAAATCAGGAATCTTTGAATTGCAGAAAGCGGAACGTTCTTCTTAAATTCATGGCCCATAGCTTTAGCAATGGTAAGAAGGAAATCTCTTTTATAGAACGGTATAAGCTTCTCGTCGGAATATAGAAATGCTATCTTCCATTTGCAGACATCGCCAAACTCCGACACTTCATCTATCTGTTCATACTCTCCGTTACGGGCTGCGGTGGCAATCTTTATGATGGCGACCTTTATGCGCTCGAAAGCGGCGTCTCTGTCAGAAGCTAAGCTCGCGTACCACGAGTAGTTCTCATCATGCAAGAACTTACTATTGTCTCCCGGTTCGCTGTCACGATAGAATATGCCGAATTTATAAGCTGAACCGCCCCAAATCGAGCCAAGGTATTCGGTCTTGCTCTCCAGCCAGTAGCAGAAAGAGTCCGATCGATTGAGGTTGGTGTACCTTTCGAGTGTCAGTTCGCTGAGCTTTTCAAGAGGAAACGCCTCTTGAAACTCATGATACAATTTATGTCTGTCAATGTCTGCCATTAGTTTCAGTCATTTTATGTCTATTTATTCGTCGGGTAAGTGTCTACAAATCTGTCTGAAAGTACTCCCGTATTGATATTAATAAGTAATCAATTACGGTAGGGTTTCACTGGGTGTGTCTGAGGCGAGATCACTCAAGCCTGTAGACCTCAGATGACGGTGCAAATTTAATGATTTTATCTCATAGTTTCGTTGAATGACGAAAATTTTGTAATTTTGGAGTGCAGCCGGACGAGGAAACGGGCTCTGCTGAGGAGCAACCCGCCAACAACATGGCTGCGCCTTTGTGGACATCAAGGCCAGTGACTGTTCGGTTTCTGTCCATATTAATGAATTTGAATTATTCCTCCAAATTACTAAAATTGTGACTAAGAGTACGCATGAGGGGACGGAAATTAAGGCGTCTGCCTTGTTTTTTATCCTGCTAGTGTAGAAATCCCCCCCCCAAAAAAATTTTTATATAAATTGTCATTGTAATTTTGATTTATTTCCCATCGGCTAGGACGGGTATCAAAATTACTAAAAAATCTCCTGCCGACGCACTTTCGGTGGGGGTCATTTTTATTTTAATTCTCAGGGGTCAATAGAAAAATGGACTAAGGGGGCAATCAAGACTGGCGCACGGGGTCAGTCCGCTCTAGATTTTCCACCTTAGCAATAGGCTTGTAGTCAACCTCAAATTTATGATTTATTCAATGGTATATGACATAATAATTTCATATTTGTCTGCTATGAGGATATATCTTGTGCGCTTTATCAGAGAAGATTCGTTTAAAATAATCTATTTCTGATGAAGGAACTAATATTCTACAGTTAGCACCTGTTCTTATCCATTGGGAGCCTTCTTCAAGATGTCTGATTTTCCCTTTCGATGTTACAAAAATAATCGCTCTCAAATTTTCACATTTTTCAAATGCGTCATTTTTAATTCTCCAGACACTTGCAGGAATATATACGACTTGCAGATCAGAGCAATTTGCGAATGCGTGATGCCCTATAATACCTAATAATACCTACACTATTAGGGATTATAACTTGCTTTAAACTTATGCAATTTGCAAATGTCCCCCAGCCGAGATATTTAATGTTCACTCCATCTTGGAAATGTATTTCCTTTAAGTGAAAGCAACATTCAAAAGCCTTGTAAAAAATGCCGTTTATGTTTCTTGGAATATTAAGATACTGAATGTTTGTGTTTCTAAACGCTCCTTCTCCGATTGCTGAGCATTTGTTTAGAGCCTTAGCAATTATCATATTTGTCCGTTTGGTTGTTGTTCCAATACAGTTATATGCCTCAGGTATTCTGTAAATAATATCTCCTTCGAAAAGGATTCCATATAAGGATTTAAATTTGGTGTTATCCTTATGAACTAAAATAGAAATTAGGGATTCTGTAAAATCGAAGGCGTTCGGTGAAATATATTCAATATTTTGTCCTATGAAAATTGCTGACAAGTTTTTGCATCCTTTGAAAGAATATTTTTCAATGCGCTTTAGACCTTTAGGTGTTATTAATTGCTGTAGATTATGACAATCTTCAAAACACATTTCAGGAATAGATGTTAGATTTAAGGGTAGATTGATATGCTCTAGTGAGTAACATTTCCAAAAAGCTTGATTGCCAATACATATTTCTTGTTTGCTGTTTGGAAATATAATGGCTTCTAATGATATACACTCACAAAAGGCTCCTCTTCCTATGCATTTGATCGCATTTGGGAGATAGACTGTAGATATGTGTTTTAAGTTTGCGCAAGCAAATGGTTTTATATTCTCTATGGAGTGTAGCAATTTCAAAATGTCATCATCGCACCAATGACATTTAATTAGATTCTTAAGGTCTGTGCTTACTGAAAGGCACATGCCGTTTTCGATAATAGTTATACAGTCTTCCATATATGTAATTAGAAGAGTAATGTGGCAATAGAATCAATAAGAATTATAATTCGGAGTAGAATCATGTGCTTTTGATGTCATTAGAATCTATCTGCAACGATAGGAAACTTACCTTCTTCAATTGCCTCCTTTAGCGGAAGTTTTGAAAAATATATATCTTTATCGTCTTGATTATAAAATTTGAAGTGGAATATGTTGGCAATTGTTTCTCTGTCTTCATATGAGAAGTTCGCCAATAAGCGCCAGCACAGAGATGTGAATGGCTTAAAACATGTGCCAAACGGAATTTCAGAAAGAACTTGATTTTCGTGCCGACTATAAAGAGATAAGCGCTTCTCGTTCCATTCTCCCTGATTATCTTCTGCTATCATATCTCCAACATATCTTATTGTCCGGCTATTTGCCAACTGTAACGAATCAACTCGATGAATCAAATGAGGGATATTTATCTGCAATTCGAAGATTCCCCATCTACCATAATTATTCCACTTGGCTTCATAAAGAGAGAATGTCGCATTTCTTTTTATGCCGCTTGCATAATGCGGAAGGAATTCTATTGTAAAATTCGACATGGTATTGAGTTGTTGGGTTAAAGAGAGTTAAAGAATTCAAATTCGGTTTATTCAGGCTGCGTCAACGGCATCTATTTTGGTAAAATTGAGGGCTTGCGGCGCGGTTGGTTGACACCGCGTTGACACGGACTGAAAGTAGAAATCGCAAGCAGTTGAGAATTAACTACTTGCGATTTCTGCTGTGCCCAGAACAGGACTCGAACCTGCACGGCTCTCACCACTCGCACCTGAAACGAGCGCGTCTACCATTCCGCCACCTGGGCATTGGTGGTGCTCAATCGGGGTGGCACAGGGACCTCGACCGATTTGCGCTGCAAAGGTAATGCTTTTTAGCGGATGCCACAAGAGGCAACCCGCGTTTTTTGAATTTTTAACATTTGGGGAGGTCGTCAAGGGGGTGTTTAGCCCCAATGCAATTTATTCCGGAGGAGCTTGGGGAAGGGAACGTCGGCGCGGCGCAGGAGGAGCAGCGGGTCGGCTGCTGCGGCGATGCGCAGGCGGCTCTCGGCCGGCAGGGTGAAGGAGCGGCCGTCGAGGGCCACGCGGTAGGTGCCGCAGCGCGACGAGGTGCGGGTGGTCAGGCGCGTGTCCGACGAGATCACCAGCGGCCGCAGCGACAGGGTGTGCGGCGCGATGGGCGTCAGCGCCAGGCAGTCGAGCGTCGGCTCTATGATCGGTCCTCCGGCCGACAGGTTGTAGGCCGTCGAGCCGGTGGGTGTGGCGATGATGAGTCCGTCGGCGCGGTAGTCGGCCACGTAGGCGAGGTCGGTGGTGGCGTGGACGCTGATCATGGAGGCGCTCTCGGCCTTGAGGATGGCGACCTCGTTGAGGGCGTACGGCCAAAGGCCCTCGGGGAGCGGCGCGTCGGGGCTTTCGACGCGGAGCAGGGTGCGGCGTTCGGCCAGGAGCCGGTCGGTGCCGAGGTCGGCCAGGAGCAGGTGGGTGTCGCTCAGGGAGTATGAGGTGAGGAATCCGAGGTGGCCGGTGTTGACGCCGAGCAGCGGGATGCGGCGGTCGCCGCACCAGGCGGCGGCGTGGAGCAGTGTGCCGTCGCCGCCGAGGGTGAGGACGATGTCGGCGTCGGCGGGCGGGGCGTCGACTGGCGTCAGTTCCGCCACGGAGCCGTTGAGTCCGCGCAGGTACTCGTCGAAGGGGCGCCAGATGCACACCCGGTGCCCGGAGGACGCCAGGTGGCGCAGGAAGATGGCGAGCTCGGCGATGCGTGCCGACTGGGCCGTGTTGCCGTATACGGTGATGTTCATTTCATTTTTAACGTTCCGACCGGGGCCGGTGGTATTGCGGGGTGCGGATTTTTTTGTAATTTTGTAGTCGGAAAGGCGTCTCCTTGCCGAGAGGCCTTATCGGCTAACCCTGACATGAAGAGATGACACGACTGAGTGTAAATATAAATAAGGTGGCGACCCTGCGCAACGCTCGCGGCGAGGGTGTGCCTGACGTGCAGGCGTTCGCCCGGCACTGCGAGGCCCGCGGCGCCCAGGGCGTCACTGTGCATCCGCGCCCGGACGAGCGGCACATCCCCCGGCAGGACGTTCGGCTGCTGCGGCCGATTGTCAAGACCGAGCTGAACATCGAGGGCTACCCCTCGGAGCAATGGCTGGAGCTGGTGCTGGCCAACCGCGCCGATCAGGCCACGCTGGTGCCTGACGCCGCCGAGGTGCTGACCACCAGCGAGGGCTGGGACGTGAAGCGGCACGGGGACTTCCTGCGCGGCGTCGTGCGTCGGCTGAAGGATGCCGGCATCCGGGTGAGCATCTTCGTGGCGCCGGACCCGGAGCAGGTCCGCGCTGCCGCCCGTGTGGGCGCCGATCGCGTGGAGCTCTACACCAAGGCGTACGCCGACGGCTACGACACGGACCGGGAAGCGGCCGTGGCGCCATACGTGGAGGCGTCGCGCGTGGCGGCCGAGTGCGGCCTGGGCGTCAACGCCGGCCACGACCTCAACAGCCACAACCTGCGTTATTTCGCGCAGATGCTCCCCCGCCTGGACGAGGTCTCCATCGGCCACGCCATAGTCAGCGAGGCCCTCTACGACGGCATCGACGTGGTGCTGGAGCGCTATCTCAAGTGTCTTGAAGCCGAGAGCTGAGGGCGTCTTGAAGCCGAGCTGATGATGTAAATCGGGCGGAAAGCCTCCGGCAATGTCATAAAGTTGATGCCGGTATGAAACAGCCCATTTACAGGACCTGTGACAGACAGCAGAACGCGCACGATACCGCACAGCACGATTACGGAAATAAAGTTGGGCATATACAGGACAAGCTGTACCTTCTGCTTGATCTTATTGCTTTTAATGCGGTTGAGCAGGAAGGCCAACAAAATCGGAATGGGGAAGCCCCACAGCAAGCCATAGACGCTCAGTTTCAAGGTGTTGATCAAATACCGCATGAAATCCGGCGAGGACAGGAACCGCGAAAAGTTCTTGAACCCGACCCATTCGCTGCCCCAGATGCCCTTGAACGGGTTGTATTTTTGGAAGGCGATCAGTACGCCGCCCATAGGAATGTAGCGGAATACAAGGGTCAGCAATACAGCCGGCATCAGAAATAGCAGGTAGAGCTGCCAATGACGCTTAATGTACACCCATGTATTATGCAGTTTACGGTCAACCGCCATGACCGCGCTTTGGGGTGCAACTGACTTTGGTTTCATGAATCATTCTCCTCCTTTTTGATTTCATTGTACCGTTTCTTCTTTGTTTTACATTTGCACAACATGTTCTGCTCAGACCCCCTTGAATGGTGCATTT
>OGYL01003381.1_pt1 | contig 10388 bp, 8 predicted proteins | sample 1576541 | NCBI WGS metagenome assembly OGYL01 (sample SAMEA3541551, study PRJEB24748) | human gut metagenome | biome: human gut; feature: human-associated habitat; material: faeces | place: China | collected 2012 | reverse complement strand
AGGGCGGCGGCCTTGAATTTTTCGTCCCCGGTGGCCTCGTAGGCCAGCCAGATCTCCCCCGGCCAGAAGCCGCAGGTCCACTGGTTATTGGCACAGCCGGGGTAGATATTGTTCACGCTGGAATGGTTCTGACACTGGTAGGTGTACAGCGGCAGATTGGTCTCCACCTGCTTGCAGGCATCGGCCAGAGCCTGCCTTGCCTCGGCATCGGTCATAGCGTGGTTTTGGTAGGTTTTCATCGTGATCACTCCTTAAATCCAAAGGTCGGAATATCGTGCCATCGTTGGCGCAAAAAGTGCATTCCCAGCTTGGGGCGGCGATCCCGGGTGAACAGACCCTTTTTGTTGCCGTCCACCCGCATGGGGCCCTGCACGGTGTCGTAGTCTGCAAAGTTCCAGACAAATTCTCCCACAAACCACGGGCGCTTGTCAAACTCTGCATCCAGACGGCGGTAAAACTCCACCTGAAACTCCTCGCTGAACATCTCTGCTCCGGCGGTGTGCAAGCCTGCCACGGTGTCTGCGCCGTATTCGCTCATCATCACGGGCTTGTGCTGAGATCCCCAGAAATCCAGCTCCTGATTCAAGCCATAGCAGGCAGCGTCCATGTCTCCGGAAAGGTTGTACCAGCCGTAGTAGCGGTTGATGCAGACGATATCCATGGTGCGGGTGGTGATATCCCTGGTATAGTCGTTCTGGCAGCAGACGAGGGTGACCGGGCGATCCTGCGGGTCCAGCTGATGCGCCAGCTCATACAGCGGGTGCCAGTAGTCGTAGGCATCCTGCGGGAAGTGCTCCAGATCCGGCTCGTTGCCAAGGCTCCACAGCACCACGCAGGGGTGGTTTTTGTCCCGTTGGATCATCTCGGCAAGCACCTGCCGGTGATGCTCCGCAAGGGGATATTCCTTGTAAGGATTCACCGCCGCCCCGCCGCCGATACCCACCGCCGGGGTCTCGTCCATGACCAGAATGCCCTCCCGGTCGCACAGGTCGTAAAACTCCTCGGCATAGGGATAGTGGCTGGTGCGCACAGCGTTGGCGTTTGCCCAGTGGATCAGATTCACGTCCTTCACGTTCAGCACCGGGTCAAAGCCGCGGCCGTGGGCGGTAAAGTCCTCGTGCTTGCAAAAGCCCTTGAAGTAAAACGGCTTGCCGTTCAAAAGCACCCGGGTGCCCTTCACCTCAATGCTGCGAACCCCAAAGGTCTGGTCGTAGACGTCTGCCCCACAGGTGATGTGGAGGGTGTACAGGTAGGGCGTGCCGGGTCTTGGCTCCCAAAGGTGCACTTCCGGGATGGTGATCGTGCCCGCTGCGCCCTCTGCCTGTGCTACGGCGTTGCCGTCAGCGTCCAGCACGGTGACATGGACAGGTGCGCCGCCGGTGGTTTTTACCGTGTACTGCACCGTGCCGTCCACGGCGGGCACTACGGTCACATCCTCAATGTACTCTTTAGGGGTAGTGTAGAGCACCACCGAGCGGTGGATGCCGGCATAGTTGAAGAAATCAAAGTTGGGGCGGTTCTGGGGTGCGGCGGCACGCTTTGCAGCCTCCACACTGGGAATGCCCGCATTGTCCGAGCCAAAGAAGGCCAGCTGCCCGTCCTCGTTGCCCACCGGCAGGGTGCTGTGGTTCACCCGGTTGTCGCAGGCTACGGTCAGCAGTGCAGTCTCGCCGGGGCGCAGCAGGGCGGTGACATCTGCTTCAAAGGGAGTAAAGCCGCCCTTGTGCTGCGCAATGAGCCGGCCGTTCAGCCAGACCTTTGCGGTGTGGGTCACCGAGCCAAACCGCAGCACCACCCGCTGCCCGGCGCAGAAAGTGGGCAGGGTAACTTTGCGCTGATACCATGCCCAGCCGTAGTGGCGGCGCAGGGCGGTGGTCTGGTCGTTCTGGTCGTTGTAGCTGGCGGGCACGGCGATGGGCTGGGCATCCGGCAGCGGCTTTGCGGGGTCGAACCGATTTTCCTCGCAGTTGCCCAGCATAAACTCCCATGTGCCGTCAAGGCTCAGCTTCAGGCGAGCTTCATTCTGTTCAGGATATAACATAACGCATTTCCTCTATTCAAACAAAACTGCGGGGCGCGGGTACTGCCCACGCCCCGCTTACGGGTGATTTGTTTAACCCTTGATGCCGGTGGATGCCACGCCCTGCACAAAGTATTTCTGCAGGGAGAGGAACACGATCAGCACCGGGATCAGTGCCACCACAGAGGCCGCCATGATCAGGCCGTACTCTGCGGAATACTGGGTGATGAACATGCGCAGACCGATCTGGATGGTCTTGAGCTCGGTCTTGGTCAGGTAGATCAGGGGGCCAAGGAAGTCGTTCCAGGTGTTCACGAAGGTGAAGATGGTCAGGGTGGACAGCGCGGGCAGGCTGAGGGGCAGCATGATGTGCCACCAGATGCCGTACTCGCTCAGGCCATCAATGCGGGCAGCCTCACACAGCTCGGTGGGCACGCCCTCGTAGAACTGCTTCATTAGGAACACGCCGAAGGCGCTGAAGGCCTGCAGGCACATAATGGCCAGATGGGTGTTGTTCAAATGCCACGAGCTCATCATCATGAACTGGGGCACCATGTAGGCCTGCCAAGGCACTGCGATGGTGGCAATGTAGCCGAGGAAGAGCGCGTTTTTGCCCTTGAACTGCATCTTGGCAAAGGCGTAGGCCGCAAAGGAGGAGGTGAACAGCTGCAGCAGGGTGACCACCACGGTGATCTTGACCGTGTTTTTCACAAAAGTCAGCAGCGGGATCTGGGTCCAGATGTCCACATAGTTCTGCCAGCGGGGATTTTTGGGGATCCACTGGATGGGGAAGCCGAACACGTCCTTATTCAGCTTAAAGGAGGAGGACAGCATCCACAAAAAGGGCAGCAGCATACAGGCTGTGATGACGATGAGGAAGAAATAGATCAGGAACTTGGAGATGAAATTGCGGCGCTTCTGAGAGGCTTCGGTCTTGATAATAGCAGCAGACATAGTTCTTCCTCCTTTCTCAGTTCTCGCCCTTGGAGCCGCGGAACTGGATGATGGTAACGATCAGCACCAGTACGAACAACACCATGGCAATAGCACTTGCGTAGCCGTATTTCGGCGTATTGACGAAGGCCACATTATAGATGTAGTACACCAGCGTCATGGTAGCAGTGCCGGGGCCGCCCTGCGTGATCATGTACATCTGGTCGTAGACCTTGAAGCCGGAGATGGTGAGCATGATGACCACAAAAAAGGTGGTGGGGCGCAGCTGCGGCAGGGGGATATGCCAGAACTGCTGCCAGCGGTTTGCACCGTCCAGCTCGGCGGCTTCGTTCAGGTCCGGGTTGCAGCCCTGCAGGCCGGCCAGATAGATGACCATGTAGTAGCCCATGTTCTTCCACACGCTGAACAGGATGACCGTCAGCATGGCGGTATCCTTGCCGGCAGCCCAGCGGGGCAGGTTTTCCACTGCCACGCCGAAGAACTGGTTCAGGAGCATGTTGATGGGGCCCATGGAGGGGTTGAAGATCATGTTCCACACCGCTGCCACCGCAACCAGCGAGGCAACGTAGGGGAAGAACGCCACGGTGCGGAAGAAGTTGCGCAGCTTCACATTCTGGTTCAGCAGCACGGCCATCGCCAGTGAGCAGGCCAGCGTCAGCGGCACAGTGCCGATGACATAGACGATGGTGTTTTTCAGCGCCGCCTGAAAGATCTTATCGGTGGTGAAGAGCTTTACAAAGTTCTTCAGGCCGACAAATTCAATGGCGTGGCGGCCGTCCCATGCGCAGAAGGCCAGCGCAATGGCAAACACCATGGGCACCAGCGTAAACACGCAGAAACCGATGAAGTTTGGCGCAATAAAGGAATACGCGATGAGAGAATCGCGGGTCGATTTTTTTAGCACTTTACGGGGAGTTTTATTCTGGACAGCAGCACTCGCCATAAAAGAGCCTCCTTTCCCGGAAGTATAACAGTTTTTCCAAAAAAATGAGCGGAGCGGGCGCTGTGCATACCCGCCCCGCTCGGACAGGGCTTTTTTCCGATGCTCGTCATCGGAAAATGAATGGGGATCGAAAACAATGAAGAAGGAGAACCGCAACGTATTGCGGAGAACGTTTTATCAGCCGAGAACTGCGGGCACCTGATCGTTCATGTTCTGGATGCCCTCGTCCACGGTCTCGCTCATGGTCATAATGGCATCGTGCTCGGCGTTCAGGATGGTCTCGATATCAGATGCATACTGGGTGTAGGGCATTTCCAGATAGACATTGCTGGTGGTCAGTGCATCCACGGAATTGCTGTCCTCAGGGAAGCCCTCGGTGGACTTGATGATCTCGGCGGTAGCATCGGAGCCGCAAGCCGGGAATGATGCTGATGGGAGCCAGGTACTTCACCAGGAAGCTGTATGCCTTCTTCAGACGGAAGGGCTTGCCGTCCAGCTCGATCTCGCGGATGGCGTTCTGGGGCTTCCAGGCCCAGCCAACAAACAGGCAGGAACCCAGTGCACACACAGGGATCATCAGACGGTCGGTGAGGAACTCCATAAAGTCGCCGAAGATGGGGGTGGTAAGACCATTCTTGAAGTCGAACCAGATACCCTTGATATCAAAGGCGGCCTGAGAGCAGGTATAAATGGTACCAAGGAGGAACATCACCACGCACAGAATGATGGTAGTGGGGGTGCGCTTCCATCCAAAGCGCTCAGTAGCGAAGGCAACAACGCCCTCCACTAGGGAAATGCAGGAGGTGAGCGCCGCGAACAGCAGCAGCATGTAGAACAGGATGCCGAAGAACTGACCGCCGGGCATCTGCTGGAACACACCGGCCAGCGAAGAGAACGCAAAGCCTGCGCCCTTGCCAACACCTTCCGCGCCGAGGGTAGCAAATACGGCGGGAACAATGATAAAGCCGGCAATCAGGGCTACCAGGGTATCCATACCACAGATGATAGCGGCGTTTTTGGCGAGGTTTTCTTCCTTTTTAACATAGGAGCCGTAGGTAACCATAATAGCCATACCAAGGCTGAGTGAGAAGAACGCCTGCCCCAGGGCCGAAAGCACGGTGCTGAAGGTGACTTTGCTCCAATCCGGAATCAGCATATATTGCAGGCCTTCCCCGGCGCCAGGCATGGTAAGCGCCCGGATAAGCAGAATAATGAGGATGACAAACAGCGCCGGCATACCGATCTTATTAAAGCGCTCAATGCCGGATTCCACGCCCTTGACGATGATGAAGCAGGTAATGCCCATAAAGATACCCGCGAAGATAACTGCAGTCAGTGGGAACCATGTTTCCCCGGTGACGGCATTGTAGCCCAGCAGCGCATAGAAATATCCCAGCGGATTGGCGTAAACCTTGGTGGGCTCGGTGGCGTAGCTGGCCACATAGCGCAGCACCCAGCCGCCTACATGGCAGTAGTAGCTGGTAATGATAAACGCCACAATAACGCCGAACCAGCCGACCCACTTGTAGCCAGGGTGGCCCAGCTTGCCGTAGCTATCGATGGCATTGGCCTGCGCGCCGCGGCCGATGGTCAGTTCTGAGAGCATGACCGGGATGCCAATGAGGAGTACGATAGCAAGGTAGATGAGGATGTACGCTCCGCCGCCGCCTTCGTAGGCCTTGCCGGGGAACTTCCAGATGTTGCCGAGGCCGACGGCCGAACCGGCTGCCGCCAGAATAAAGCCGATCTTGCTGCCCCATTGGGCTCTTTTAGGTTCCATAGTCATTTTCTCCTTTTCTATGCACACTGTGGTAATTGTTCAAATCATAATACAATTTTTAATGGATAGCAACAAAAATTTTAATGGATTGTAAAATTCCGTCGTTTGTGCTAAAAAACGGAGCTTTAATGGGTATTATTGTGCATATTAACGGTGTTTTCTGCGCCGCTATTATACATATTGCATAAATTCAATTTATTAATTTTATTATAATAATTAAAATTTATAATTATTTAGGGCAGCAAAAAGCACCGACTGGAACCGGTGCTTTGATTTTTTAGGCATGGTAGAGCTTCTTGGTCTGGTATTTCGGCTCACAGGTCAGGTTGACCCCCAGCTTGTGATAAACATTCTCATCCACGCGGGAAAGAATCACACTGGCATGGGCCTCACACCCGCGCAGCTTACTCAGCTGCTGCATGGCCAGTGCTGCAGTGGGGTTGGTAGCGGCGCATATGGACAGTGCGATAAGGATCTCATCGGAATGCAGGCGAGGATTGTGGTTGCCAAGGTAATCCACCTTTAGGCGCTGGATAGGCTCGATAATGATAGGCGACAGCAGGTGCATCTCATCATTGATGCCGCCCAGCTCCTTCAAGGCGTTGAGCATGAGCGCGGCGGAAGGCCCCAAGAGAGAGCTGGTCTTCCCGGTGACGATGCGGCCATCGGGCAGCTCCAGCGCCATCGCGGGTTGGCCGGTCTCCTCCGCTTTGGCGCAGGCGGCGGCCACCACGGGACGGTCGGCGGACGATACATTCAGCTGGTTCATGATAAGCTCCTGCTTGTGGATCTCAGCAGGCTCGCTGAGCCCCTGACGCACCAGGCAGGCGGTGGCATAGTACCGGCGGATGACCTCCTGCTCGGAAGCACGACGGCAGGCATCGTCATCTATGATGCAGTTGCCCGCCATATTGACGCCCATATCGGTCGGACTTTTGTAGGGAGAGGAGCCGTAAATGCGCTGGAAAATGGCATTGAGCACCGGGAAGATCTCGATATCACGGTTGTAATTGACGGTGGTGACACCGTAGGCTTCCAGGTGGAAAGGATCAATCATATTGACATCGTTGAGGTCGGTGGTGGCGGCCTCATACGCCAGGTTGACAGGGTGCTTGAGGGGGAGGTTCCAAATGGGAAAGGTCTCAAATTTGGCATATCCGGCCTTGACCCCGCGCTTATTTTCGTGGAAGAGCTGGGAAAGGCAGGTGGCCATTTTGCCGCTGCCGGGGCCGGGGGCGGTGACTACCACCAGCGGGCGGGTGGTTTCGATGTATTCATTCTTGCCAAAGCCATCATCGCTGACGATGAGCGGGACATTGGAGGGATAATCGGGGATGATATAGTGGCGGTAGACCTTGACACCCAGGGTCTCCAGGCGCTTCTGGAAGGCATCGGCGGCTGGCTGGGCATGGTAATGGGTGATGCAGACGCTGCCCACATACAGGCCGATCCCACGGAAGGCATCGATGAGGCGCAGGACATCCAGATCGTAGGTGATACCCAGATCGCCGCGGCGCTTGTTCTTTTCGATGGCATCAGCGCTGATGACAATGACGATCTCCGCGGAGTCCTTCATCTGCAGCAGCATTTTCACCTTGCTATCCGGCGCAAACCCCGGCAGCACGCGGGAAGCGTGGTAATCATCAAAGAGCTTACCGCCGAATTCCAGGTACAGCTTACCGCCAAACTGACCAATGCGCTCCCGGATCTTATCCGACTGCATTTGCAGGTATTTTTCATTATCAAAGCCGATTTTGAACATGATTTCCTCCTCGTATTATCCTCTGACACTGCGTTTTTATCGGGGGCTGCCGCCCATCGCCGGCAAAAATAAAAAAGCGCCTTTTACGAGGCGCTTCTTTTGTTCCCCCTTTGGGGGAGCCCTTACGATTATATCATTAGTGGGCGGGACATGGCAAGTGGAATCGCGTATAATTTATCCAGAAAATTTTAGCGAATAGCGCCAAAATCCATTACCGCGGCCGTTTTTGCCGGCCGGAGATGATGACGCCGCCAATGATAAGCAGCGCCCCCACAATGGCCGTCCAGCTCATGGGCTCTCCCAGCAGGAAATGGGAGGCCACTATAGTGATAAAGGGCTGGAGATAGATATAGTTATTGGCGTGAACGACTCCCAGCCGGTCGATGACAACATTCCACACGGCAAAGCAGACGGCACTGCCCAGCACCGCCAAGAACAGGATGCAGAACAGCGGCTTTGGCTGTGCCAACGGGGTAAAGTCGATCGAAAGCTCCCCGCGGGCAGCCAGCAGCGGCACCGAGGTAACCGCGCCGTACAGGATGACCCGGCGGGCCAGCAGCGTGCTGTCCACCCGGCCGGAAAGCCGCTTGATAAGGACTGAATAGCAGGCCCAGCTGGCTGCCGCCAAAAAGGCCAGCAGATCGCCTACCGGGCTGAGCTTGAGCACCAGTGCGCCGTTGAGCACCACCAGCACCACACCACTCATGGCCACGGCAAAGCCGACCCAAACGGTGGTGTGGAGCTTTTCATCCCTGGTAAAAAAGTGCGCCAGGATGGAGGTAAGGATGGGCGCCATCGCCACAATGATGCTGACATTGGCGGCAAAGGTGTGCTTCAGGGCGGTGTTTTCGGTAAAGAAATAGAGCGTGCCGCCCAAAATGCCCAATAGCAGGAAGGTCAGCTCTCCCCTGCCCTGCCACGGCAGCGGCCGAGGGCGCAGCAGCCACAGCACAAAGTAGGCAATGACAAAGCGCATGAACATCACCTGCGCCGGGCTGTAATAGGCAAGGAGCTCCTTGCTGCAAACAAAGGTGGTGGCCCAAATGGCAGAAACCATCAGCGCCATCAGGTGGGCAAGCAGACGGGAATGGGACTGGGAAGCGGAAACAGTAGGGGGATTTGCTTTGGGGTTCATAGGGGTAATGTGCATCTCCTTAAGGGTTGCCCTGCGGCCAAATGACCGAAAGAGCGCTGGTTGTGGGGTCATAGTCCTCCTGCAGGCGCTGCTCCAGCTCCTCCACTGTGGTGGAACGCAGGATCTCCAGGGGGTAGTAGATATCTTTCATACCGGAAAAATGGGCGGCGGCCATCAGGCCGGCAATGGATTCCGCGCGGCCGTAAAGGCCGATGGTCCTGCCGTAATTGGCACGGCGGCAGCGGGCAAAATCCTGCGGCGGGATGCCCTGTCGCTGCAGGGTGGTCACTCGCTCACACAGGGCTTCATAGACAGCCTGTGGCTGACGGCTTTCGCCATCAAACATGGCGCAGATAAAATCCCGGCCGGCCATCACCTCACTGCCAAAGGTAGCGTTGATCTCGCCCGCCTCGTACAAACGGCGGTACAGGTCAGTCGTTTCGCCGCAGATGAGATCCAACAGCAGCTCATCCAGCAGGCGGTGGCGCATATTTTCCTTTTCGCCGCCCGCCGCCTTAAAACCGACCTGGAACATCGGCGCAGCAATGGGCATTTTCTGCTCGCAGTAGTGCTCCCGCACCGTTCTTGGCTCCCGGATGGTAAGCGGGTTGGCCGCGGTCTTCGCTGTGGGGAAATATTTTTCCGCCAGTTCCAGCACCGCGTCCTCCTCAAAGCACCCGGCAACCGAAAGTACCATATTGCCTGGGCAATAAAAACGCTCGTAGCAGCGGCGCAGCAGGGCGGCATCTATGTGGGCGATGGATTCCTCCGTCCCGGCAATATCCTCCCGGATGGGATGAACATGGTACATGGCCTGCAAAAGGTTCGCCGTGACCATCCACTCGGGGCTGTCGCGGTACATGCGCAGCTCCTCGGCAATGATCCCTCTTTCCCGGCGGACGGAAGGCCCGGTAAAATAGGGCGTCGCTACAAAGTCCAGCAGCACCTCCAGCGCCTTGGAAAAGTTTTCGGTACAGCTAAAGTAGTAGGCCGTCTTATCAAAGCTGGTAAAGGCATTGGCGGAAGCGCCCAGCGCGTCAAAGCGCTGCATGGCGTCTCCGTAGGGGCAGTCGAACATCTTGTGTTCCAGGTAGTGGGCCACCCCGGCGGGCAGCGATACCTCCCGGCCCCGCACCCGGTAGCCGATGTCTATGGAGCCCACCCCGACGGTGAGCATGGCATACGCCGTTACAAAGCCGGGCATCCGGCACATCTGCACGGTAAGGCCGCTGGGCAGCACCATGGTGCGGGTGCTTTGTCCCAGCAGCTCGGAGGTATGGCGTTCATCAATCCTCATCGCACCCATCCTCCTTCCCTACGGCCTGCAAAAAGAACACAGTATCCAGTGTAAGCGCTGCCGCGGCGGCCGCCACCTCTTCCGCGGTAATGGAGGCGATCTCCTCCATATCCTGCTGCGGCGTGATGGGATCCCCCTGCAAAAGCCCGCTGAGATACCAGCCCTCGGTGCGGGCCAGGCTATCCCCAATGGAGCAGAGCGAGCTTTGGAACGCCAGCTTGATGTGAGAAAGCTCCTGCGGGGTGATATGCCCGGCGGCCAGGTCGGCGATCTCGGCCAGGATGGCGCTTTGCAGCCGCTCCCGGTTGGCCTCCTCCAGGCCGCATTCAATAAGCAGTATGCCGGTAAGCAGGTTGACCCGCGCGCCGCAGTAATAGCAGCAGCCCAGCCTTTCCCGTACATTGGTAAAAAGCCGGGAGCCGGTGCTGCCGCCCAGCAGGGCGGTCATCACACGCAGGGCGGTACGGGCCCGGCGCTGCCGCGGCAGGCCGGGGCGG
>OGYL01003379.1_pt1 | contig 10390 bp, 9 predicted proteins | sample 1576541 | NCBI WGS metagenome assembly OGYL01 (sample SAMEA3541551, study PRJEB24748) | human gut metagenome | biome: human gut; feature: human-associated habitat; material: faeces | place: China | collected 2012 | reverse complement strand
GTCAGTTCGGTCGTTCCGCGGGCATTCGTAACATCTTCCGAAATATCGGTGGTGCACGAACCTATCGTCACGGCCGCCAAGCCCAATACCGCAAAAATCTTTTTCATGACACTCAGTTCATTTGTAGTTCGACTTCCGATTACCATTCGCTCTCTATCTCTTCGATCTCCTGCAACTCCTCGGGCGAAAGTTCCCACTCTCCCTCGCTCGCGGCGAATCCAGCCTCGATGGACACCGACCACCATTCGATTTCGGGAGAATGGTATCCCTTCTTGATTTTGTTCATCATATAAAGTTTTGGTTAGTAGAATCTGTTTCTTGCATTTCCAGCATCCGTTTACTCCTGTCCGTTCCACGGAGAACAGAGCGATAATCAGTATGAATACACCATACGTTATAAAGGACGTCTCCAGACACCTACTGAATTCGAGAATATGGTCATCTCGAGCGACACCAACGGAAACACTATCCGTGTTAAGGATGTGGCTCGCGTAGAGCTCGGAGGACTTAACTACAACGTAACTTCTAAGGTGGACGGTAAGCCGGCAGTCATGATGATGGTCACACAGACAGCTGGTTCTAACGCTACTCAGATTGTAAACGATATCAAGAAGGTTATCGAGGATCAGAAGACAATGCTTCCTCCTGGTGTCGATATCGAATATATGCAGGATGTTACAGAGTTCCTCTATGCATCAATGAGCGACCTTATTCACACGTTGTTCGAGGCATTCGTCCTCGTGTTCATCGTGGTTTATTTCTTCTTGCAGGACTTCCGCTCTACACTCATCCCGCTTATTGCGGTGCCAGTGTCGTTGGTCGGTACGTTCTTCTTCCTCAATCTGTTCGAATTCTCGCTCAACCTGCTTACGCTTTCAGCCTTGGTATTGGCCATTGCGATAGTCGTCGATGATGCCATCGTGGTCGTCGAGGCCGTCCATGCTAAGCTCGACTTGGGATACAAGTCGGCACGTCAGGCTTCAATCGACGCGATGAACGAAATATCTGGCGCCATCATTTCAATTACACTTGTGATGTCTGCCGTGTTCATCCCTGTGTCATTCATTGGCGGAACGTCAGGTACCTTCTATAAGGAATTCGGTATAACCATGGCGATTTCAATTGTCATATCAGCTCTTAACGCGTTGACCTTGTCTCCGGCTTTGTGTGCTATCTTGTTGAAACCGAAGAACGAGGACGGTACTCCGCGTAAGATGTCCACTCTCGACCGTTTCCATGCTGCATTCAACGGTGTGTATGGAAAGGTTCAGGACAAATATACCAAGAGTGTGCACAAACTTGTTGAGAAACCGGTCATCGCAATCATAGCTGTCGTAATAGGTGTTGTTGTGCTCGGCATCACAGCATTGAATACAAAGACAGGACTTGTTCCTGATGAGGATACCGGAACTGTATTCTGTACAGTTTCTACTGCTCCTGGTACCAGTCTTACCAAGACAAACGAGATAATGGACCAGGTTGACTCTATGCTTGCCACCAACCCGGCAATCGAGAACCGTCTGCGTATCACCGGTTACAACTTCATCTCAGGTCAGGGTTCTAACCAAGGTACGTTCATTCTTAAGCTGAAATCATTCGAGGAACGTGACAAGGAAGAGGGATTCTTGAAGTATTTCAACATGCACAGCATGGGTTCGCAGGCAGTGCTTGGCATGATATATGCACAGACTTCAGTTATCAAGGGTGCGCAGATTCTTGCCTTCCAGCCGCCTATGGTGCAGGGATTCTCTGCAACCAACGGTCTGACATTCTCTATGCTTGACCGTACCGGTGGTGATGTGAACAACTTCTTCAAGATCACACAGAACTTCCTGGCAGAGCTCAACAAGCGTCCTGAGATTGCAACTGCCATGACTTCTTACAACTCTCAGTATCCGCAGTATCAGATAGATGTGAATGTTGAGAAATGTAAACAGAGTGGAATAAGCCCGAGTTCAGTGCTTACTGCAATGCAGGGATATTACGGAGGACTTTATGCTTCGAACTTCAACTCCTTCGGTAAGCTCTATCGTGTAATGATACAGTCTGATCCTAAGATGCGTGAGGATCTGAAGAGTCTTAACAATGTGTACGTTCGTACGAATGCAGGAATGGCTCCTATCAATGAGTTCGTCACTATGAAGAAAGTTTATGGACCTCAGGAGATTGCCCGATTCAACCTGTTTACTTCTATCGATGTCAACGCAACGGCAGCCGACGGATACTCTTCTGGTGATGCCATACGTGCTGTCGAGGAGGTGGCAAGCACAACATTGCCTACTGGATTTGGTTATGAGTTCTCCGGTCTGACACGTTCTGAGCAGGAGTCAAGCAGCTCTACCATGATTATCTTCGCACTGTGTCTTACATTCGTTTACCTGATTCTGAGTGCACAGTATGAAAGCTATCTCGTACCGCTTTCGGTAATATTGTCAATACCGTTCGGTATCGCCGGCGCATTCCTGTTCACCGACTTGTTTGGAAAGAACAACGATATTTACATGCAGATCGCGCTTATCATGCTTATCGGACTTCTGGCCAAGAACGCCATCCTTATCGTACAGTTCGCTCTTGAACGCCGACGCACGGGTATGGCATTGTCGTGGTCGGCTGTGCTCGGAGCCAGCGCCCGTCTGCGTCCTATCCTTATGACATCATTCGCCATGATTATCGGTCTTGCTCCGTTGCTTATCCCAATAGGTGTAGGTTACAATGGTAACATGACCATCGGTGCTGCTGCTATCGGCGGTATGCTCATTGGTATGATTTGTCAGTTATTGGTAGTACCGGCGCTCTTCTACATCTTCCAGTATCTGCAGGAGAAGATCAAGCCGCTCGAGTTTGAGGACGACAACAAGTCTTCGGTCGATACTGAGTTATTGCAGTACATGCATCCGGTTGAACAGCAGAAAAATGATAAGTAAAAATGAAAAAGATTAGTATATTAACAATGATATCTGCAGCTGCTCTCATGAGCAGTTGCGGAATCTATAACAAATATGAGCGTCCGGAAGTGAATACCACCGGTATCGTGCGCGATGTCGTTTCTGCAACCGACACACTCGCTGTGTCTGATACGACAAGCTTCGGCAATCTGCCGTGGCGCAGCGTATTTACCGATCCTCAGTTGCAGACTCTTATACAGCAGGGCCTGGAACACAACACGGACCTGCTCAATGCGGCTCTTAACGTGAAGATGGTTGAGGCACAGCTCACCGCTGCCAAACTTGCGTTTGTGCCTTCATTCACATTCTCACCGCAGGGAACTATCTCTTCATGGGATGGCAACAAGAGCACGAAGACATATTCGCTGCCGGTTCAGGCAAGCTGGAGTCTTGACCTCTTCGGTAATCTTCTGAATCAGAAACGCAGTGCGCAGATGGCTCTTCTCGCAACCAAAGACTATCAGCTCGTTGTGAAGACCAATCTCATCAGCAACATTGCAAACATGTATTACACTCTTCTCATGCTCGACGAGCAGCTCATCATTGTCAACGACATGGCTGAACTGACAAAAGAGACATGGGATATGATGAAGATACAGAAAGATCTTGGTACGGTGAGAGAGACTGGCGTACAGAGTGCCGAGAGCAACTACTACTCAGTGCTTGCACAAGCAGAGGATCTGAAACGTCAGATACGTGAGACCGAGAACTCGCTCTCGCTTCTGCTCGGACAGCCGGCACAGACCATCGCACGCGGCAAACTCGCCGACCAGTCGCTGCCGACAAAGTTCAGCACAGGCATTGCCCTGCAGATGTTGTCAAACCGTCCTGATGTTCACTATGCAGAGATGAGTCTCGCACAGTGCTTCTACGATGTGCAGACAGCACGCTCACGCTTCTATCCGAGCATCACAATCAGTGGCTCAGGCGCATTCACAAACAGTGCCGGAGGCGGTATCGTGAATCCAGGCAAATGGCTGCTCAGCGCAGTAGGAAGCCTCGTTCAGCCTATATTCATGAACGGACAGCTCGTCGCAGGACTGAAGGTTGCAAAGGCTGAAGAGGAGCAGGCCTACAACACATGGCAGAACGCCATACTCTCTGCAGGCAGCGAAGTGAGCAACGCGCTCGTACTCTACAACTCGTCCGACGCGAAGAGCAAGCTCGAAGCAAAACAGGTTGAGAGCCTCGAGAAGAACGTGAAATATACACAGGAACTGTTCCATCAGGCGAAGGGAACCACCTATCTTGAGATAATCACTGCCCAGCAGTCGCTGCTAAATGCACAGCTCGCCAAGGTGCAGGACGATTTCTACAAGATGCAGGCCGTCGTAAACCTCTATTACGCGTTAGGTGGCGGTCGTGACTAAAGGCGTGTGAGGCAGATGTGAGCCTCAGATGGGCTTATCTTTCCAGGAGTGCATAATGCAACAGGAGACAGCGGAACAAGCGAGACTCACCTGCCTGAACGTTCACATATTTTATATGAAAACAAAAACAAACAGAATATGATTAGTCCAAAAGCAGAAATTGATCCGAAGGCGAAAATCGGAAAGAACGTCACGATTTATCCTTTCGTCTATATTGAAGGCGATGTGGAGATAGGTGACGACTGCGTCATTTTCCCTTACGTCAGTATAATGAACGGCACGCGCCTCGGTCGTGCCAACAAGGTGTTCCAGAACACAGTGCTCGGAGCCGAGCCTCAAGACTTCAACTATTGCGGCGACAACTCGCAGCTTGTCATCGGCGACGAGAATATAATACGTGAGAATGTGGTTATCAACCGTGCGACCTATTGCGACGGAAAAACCGTTATCGGCAACAAAAACTTCCTTATGGAAGGTGTCCACGTGTCACACGACACAAAAATAGGCAACGGCTGTGTGTTCGGTTACGGTACTAAGATTGCCGGTGACTGCGACATACAGGATAACGTGATATTCTCTTCAAGTGTCATCGCTAACCCGGGAACACGTGTAGGACGCTCGGCAATGGTGCAGAGCGGATGCCGTTTCAGTAGGGATGTACCGCCCTATATCATAGCAAGCGGTAACCCTGTAAACTATGGCGGTGTTAACTACACAGTGCTCACCAACTATGGTGTAAGTGAGAAGATCCAGGCTCACATAGCAAACGCTTATCGTCTGATTTTCCATGGACAGACATCTGTGTTCGATGCAGTGATGCAGGTTAAGGAACAGGTGCCTGATGGTGAAGAGATACGCAACATTGTGGAATTCATCGATGGTACGAAGCTCGGCATCATAGGAAAGTTCTAAGCGACATATTTGAATATGAGACATACGGGCGCAACGGCAATTGCTGTTGCGCCTTTTTATTTTGTATGGCATATGATATGATTATTTGTATTTATTGCATTGTATAATGTACGTAGTTTTGTATTGGATGCGCTTGCCATATGATGTATTCTTTAAAAGTCCATGCATGTTCATATTTGCATATTTATACATTCCTGACGGTAAAAAGATTTTACAAAATAAATTCTCAAAATAGAAATTGCGGGATAGGGTAGTCGATGCGAAACGGGCATTATTGCGAGATGGTGTGGCAGTTGATTTTAGAATGGATTGCTGCGAATTGTATATTATGTCGTATAGATATATATTGTTCGCACTCGTAGATTGGTTTTTTGTGATGTATTTTGTCTGTAATTTTTATGTGAAATAGCGCATTCTATGTTGCGATATAGGCTTAATCGTGTTGCGATATAGGCTTAATCGTGTTGCGATATGGGCTTAATCGTAGTGCGATATGGGCTTAATCATGGTGCGATATAGGCTTAATCGTGTTGCGATATAGGCTTAATCGTGTTGCGATATAGGCTTAATTACGATGTGATATGGGTTTATTGTGGGGCATTTTAAGCTGTATAGATTGTGATAAAGGCTTTTTTCTATATGTTTACTTGGGGTTAACTGTATTTTGATTGAGTGATGGACATCTGTTGCTTGACGCCCGATTGATTCGTCGCTGAGACTCGAGTATTCCGCGCCAATTATTTTGTTGCCCAGAAAAAAAGCATTCTCGTCGGGTTGACGGGAATGCTTATGCAGTTCATATACGCTATTGTTGTATATTTATACACTTTTGTTTGTTGCCTCATTATGGCTTGAGTAAGCCCGTATGTCGGCCTAATAAGACGCCGTGCACTCTATGCCGAGCTTTTCCACCCGCCGGCGTATGGCTTCCATTTCCTCCTTGCCGGCCTTCTGCAGCCCGTGTTCAGGAGTCTCACGGTCGATGGTGTATATCATCACCTCCATCGGTTCAATTTCTTTTACGGCCTTGAGCCACGGTTCCACGTACTTATCGCCGGTGTTGTCCACGTTGTTTCCGTTGTCGTCGGTGCCTTTCATGAACATTGTCTGTATGATTACGTGACCGTTGAAGAGTTTCATCCCTTCTATTATTTTCCTCACGTCGTAGTTCTTGCTTGTCGGGCGATCGGTCATGGCGATGTATTCCGGATCTACGGTGTCGAGCTTCAGAATGTTGTTGTCCACCTTCATCAGCGCGCGTCTCACTTGTTCGCGGTGTATGAAAGTGGAGTTGCTCAGCACTGATATTCTCGCTTTCGGAAAGTAGCTGTTTCTCAGACGCACCGTGTCCTCTATTATCTCCTCAAACTGCGGATGCCCTGTCGGTTCACCGTTGCCTGCGAATGTTAGTACGTCGGGGCTTTCGCCTTCCTCTTTCATCTGTATGAGTCGTTTCTCAAGTGCTTCTGCCACCTCCTCGCGTGTGGGGCGTCGCATGGCAGGTATGTGGTCGGCGTTGAATCCACATTCACAATATATGCAGTCGAATGTGCACACCTTTCCGTCTGCCGGCTGAAGGTTTATGCCCAGCGAAACGCCGAGTCTGCGGCTGTGTACTGGCCCGAATATGGGCGATGGATAGATTATTGTTGCCATAATTCCATTTTTATATTGGTGGGGCAAAGTTAAATAAAATATCGTTAGTATCTTTGTTAATAGTAGTTAAACCGTTGCAGGAGAACAGTTTTTTTTGTTACTTTGCAGCGAATTTTGGAGTATTATACGCTATCCTGAAATGAGAAAGAAACAGAAAAAGTCCGGCGACCGTCACGGGTTGCAGGCTGTCACTCTTTGCATAAGCACAGCCCTTGTGCTTATTTTGTTGGGTCTGGTAGTATTTTCGGTCCTTACCGCCCGTAATCTTTCGTCATACGTGAAGCAAAACATTGTCGTTACGATGATGCTTCAGGACGACATGTCCTCGAGCGAGGCCCAGAAGTTCTGCGCCCGTCTCGGCAAACGGCCCTACATCAACAAGCTGGAGTACATCAGCAAGGAGCAGGCACTGAAGGAGGGAATCAAGGCTTTAGGTACCGATCCGCGCGAGTTCACCGACACCAATCCGTTTCTTTCGTCTATCGAGATAACCCTCAAGGCCGATTATGCCAACAACGATTCGCTCCTGCACATATCGCGTGAGCTGAAGAGTTATCCCAAGGTGAGCGAGGTGAAATATCAGCGCGACCTCATAGAGAAAGTCAATGCCAACATCGCCAAGATAAGCATCGTGCTGCTTGTGCTGGCAGTGCTGCTCACGGTGGTGTCGTTCTCGCTTATCAACAACACAGTGAAGCTGGGCATCTACGCGCGCCGTTTCTCCATACACACCATGAAGTTGGTGGGCGCGTCGTGGGGATTCATCCGTCGGCCGTTCCTTCGCCAGGCGGTGGTCATTGGTCTCATCGCCTCGCTTCTGGCCTGCATCGCTCTCGGTGCCGGCGTCTATGCCCTTTATTATTACGAGCCTGAGATAATGACTCTGCTCACATGGGAGATGCTTGCCATCACAGCTGCAGCCGTATTCCTTTGCGGCATCATCCTCACATCGTTGTGTGCGATACTCTCGGTCAACAAGTTCCTGAAGATGAAGGCCGGAGATCTTTATAAGATTTAATGAAATCAAAATCATACATTATATAATATGGACAAGAGAAATTTTGCGTTCGACAAGACCAATTTCATCATATTGGCAGTCGGAATGGTAGTCGTCATTCTCGGATTCATTCTCATGAGCGGTTCAGGCTCCGACGAGCATGTCTTCTCTGAGGATATTTTCAGCGTGCGCCGCATAAAGGTTGCCCCCGTTGTATGTTTCTTAGGATTTGTTTCAATCATCTACGGCATCATCCGCAAGCCTAAAGACAATAACGCCGACCTGCCCGAATGAATACATTAGAGACAATAATAATCGCGATAGTAGAGGGACTGACGGAGTTCCTGCCCGTGTCGTCCACCGGTCACATGATAATAGCCCAGAGCCTGCTCGGCGTGGAAAGTACGCCGTTTGTCAAGGCTTTCACGGTCATCATACAGTTCGGCGCCATCCTCTCGGTGATATGCCTGTACTGGAAAAAGTTTTTTTATCCCACGGCAGAGCGCTCCGGCGTCTCCTATTGGAAGGCAATGTACGACTTCTATGCCCGTCTGGTGGTGGGCGTTCTGCCTGCCGTGGTACTCGGACTGGCATTCAATGATTTCATAGAGTCGAATCTCGGCAACGTCACTCTCGTGGCTGTCATGCTCATCGTGGGAGGCGTGTTCATGCTCTTCTGCGACCGCATATTCAACAAAGGCAGCGAGGACACCAAGCTCACTTACAAGCGTGCCTTCACTGTCGGACTCATACAGTGCATCTCCATGATACCTGGTGTGTCGCGTTCTATGGCTACCATCGTCGGCGGAATGTCTCAGCGTCTCACCCGCAAGGCGGCAGCTGAGTTCTCGTTCTTCCTCGCCGTGCCTACAATGTTCGGCGCTACGTGCCTTGAGACATACAAGCTGATAAGCCATGGCGGCGGTTCGCTTCTCACTCAGGGCAACAATCTCGAGACTCTTCTGCTCGGTTCGGTTGTGGCATTCATCGTTGCCATCCTCGCCATAAAGTTCTTCATCAGCTATGTGACGAAGTATGGCTTTGCCGCATTCGGATGGTATCGCATCATTGTCGGCATCATAATCATTGCCTGTGCATTGTGCGGCATAGAGTTGAAAATGGTTGATTAATTTGCCGTCATGAATTTTCAGGAAGGAGAAATCATAGCGGTAAACAAGCCTTACCGCGTTGCCAACATTGTCTTACTGGGAGCAACAATCCCATTCCTGGGTATTGATTACGAAAAAGTGCAAGACAGCATCCGTGAAATCTTCCTGCGCAAGGGAGAAGCAATTGTAGAAATGAATCTTAAAGCATTGGCTGCCGGCAAGGAAATTGCAGAAAAGCTAATGTAATAACAGGCATTATCATGAATACACAATACTGGGAAGAAGAACTAGAAACCATGAGCCGGGAGAAGTTGCAGGAATTACAACTTCGACGGCTTAAGAAAACAATCAATATAGCTGCAAACTCCCCATATTACAAAGAAGTTTTCAGCAAACATGGCATCACTGCAGATAGCATACAATCATTAGACGATATCCGCAAATTGCCCTTTACTACCAAAGCCGATATGCGTGCCCACTATCCTTTCGGGCTGGTAGCAGGTGATATGAGCAATGATGGTGTACGTATTCACTCTTCTAGTGGTACTACCGGAAACCCGACAGTTATTGTTCATTCACAGCACGATCTCGACTCCTGGGCCAACCTGGTAGCCCGCTGCCTGTACGCAGTAGGAATACGCAAGACCGACGTCTTCCAAAACAGCTCCGGATACGGTATGTTTACAGGAGGGTTAGGCTTCCAATACGGTGCAGAACGCCTGGGCTGTCTGACAGTCCCTGCCGCAGCCGGAAACAGTAAACGACAGATTAAATTCATCAACGACTTCAAGACTACCGCTTTACATGCTATCCCCAGCTATGCCATCCGCCTTGCCGAAGTCTTTCAGGAAGAAGGCCTTGATCCCAAAGGAACCACACTGAAAACGCTGGTTATCGGTGCTGAACCTCACACCGACGAACAACGCCGGAAAATAGAAAAGATGCTGGGCGTAAAAGCATACAACAGCTTCGGTATGACAGAAATGAACGGTCCCGGTGTTGCTTTCGAATGTCAGGAACAAAACGGAATGCACTTCTGGGAAGACTGTTATCTGGTAGAAATTATCGATCCGGAAACAGGAGAACCCGTTCAGGAAGGAGAAATCGGAGAATTAGTACTTACGACTCTCGACCGGGAGATGATGCCGTTAATCCGCTATCGCACCCGTGACTTAACCCGTATTCTTCCGGGAAAATGCCCCTGCGGCCGCACGCACATCCGTATTGATCGTATCAAGGGACGCAGTGATGATATGTTCATTATCAAGGGAGTAAATATCTTCCCGATGCAAGTAGAAAAGATACTCGTACAATTTCCCGAATTAGGCAGCAATTACCTGATTACACTGGAAACAGTCAACAACCAAGACGAGATGATCGTCGAAGTAGAATTAAGCGACC
>OGYL01003372.1_pt1 | contig 10410 bp, 8 predicted proteins | sample 1576541 | NCBI WGS metagenome assembly OGYL01 (sample SAMEA3541551, study PRJEB24748) | human gut metagenome | biome: human gut; feature: human-associated habitat; material: faeces | place: China | collected 2012 | reverse complement strand
AACACTATAACCATTGGGGAGTGGTCCATCAACCGTGAACTTGAAAATCTCTGTCATACGCATAAATCTCTGCGTAATCACGGCTGCCTGTTCCCTTGTTATTGTGCTTTTCGGAAGAAATTTCCCGTTATCTGATCCTATAAATAATTTATATGGGCAAAGCGAATCCACCGCCGAAACAGCCCACGGCGAAATATCTCCCTTATCCGCAAAATCTGTTGTTTTATTCAGCTGCTTAAATCCGAATAAGTCAAATGTTCTTCCGATAATAACGGCGGCTTCTTCTCTTGTGAGAAAATCGTTCGGAGAAAAGATTTCATCGTTTTTACCCATTATAATTCCGGCATTGGACAACGCTCCCACAAAAACATCGTCTGTATCGGAAAAAGGCGGCGCAGCATCATTGAGAACAACTTTTGTAGTCATTGCATCAGACATCTGCTTTATCGCAAAATAAATCAACCTTGCAAACTCATCACGCTTTATCGGCTTTGTATAATCATCATAATCAAACGGGATGCTTTCGGTCAATTCTTCAACATACGGTTTTGCATATTCGGATATGCTTGCAGTTTCAAGCGCTGCAACTCTGCAAACAGGAAGGGTTGCAAATATGAAAATCACAATCAGCAAACCCGATATTGATTTCAAATGACAAGAGAGAGAATTTCTCATTATACATCTCCTTTTATTTTTCGAGCCTTGCATTGCAGGTATTTGTTAACCTCTATACGGAAAAGATCCATTCCAATGACGAACATCAAAAAAGTTTTGCCCACCAAGCGTTCCGATGCTTCCAAACGCCTTTGAAGTGTCTGATACAGGATAAGGAATTATAACATAGATTTACGCATTTCCAGCTTGCGATGCTGCCTTTGACGCTGCCGCCGCTGCTTGAAATCCTCCGCCATAAATTATTATGTTTGCCATTTGTAACCCTCCTTTCTGCCAGTTACATATTTTACTTTTTAGATTCACACAAACCTTTCAACATACGGCAAAAACCGCAACAAGCCTTCGTCAACAGCTGTTGCGGTCTAATAATACTTCACTTGTGGAAGGCATAAAAACCGTTTGTATTGTTTGCTTAAAACGGCAGACCGCGGTGTTCGTGCCTCTCTTGTTACATATTTAGTTTACCATACAGCATTGAAAAAAGCAAGCATTGTCAAACCGTTTTGTGTAACATTAGTGCAGTTACGACGAGAACAAGCACCGCAGGCAGGAAATCGAAATCTATTATTCTTTTGTCGGCAAGGTAGAACTGCCCGACACCTAACCGCCCGACCTATCCGACATACCTCATGTGCCGGATAGGAACGGCAAAATTTTTTACACTTCTATTACTTCTTTATCACACATAAGCAAAGGCGCAGGAGGGAAATGAGGTGGGAGGAGATTATTTTGTCTCGATCCATCGCAATTCCAGTCCTTATCCGAACCAGTACAGCGGAGTGGAGAGTCTGGTCTACAACCGCTATGGGGCGGCAGCCAGGATGGCGTACAACATCAATGCCGGACTGGAGCAGGTGGGATTCGTGAATCTGGGAGTGAATGAAAGACCGAATCTGGTGGTGCTGAACAGCACAAATATGCCGGCAGTGCTGGTAGAAGTGGGATTTATCAATACGGATGCGGACAACGAACTCTTTGACAGCCGCTTTGACGAGATCGCCCGGGCAATTGCTGACGGCATTCTGGAGAGCATCTGATTTACGTTCAGCCCACGCTGCATTCATAAAAGCGTCTGCTACGCATCCGTCGCTATTTTGACGGCTCACCTTTTTACCTAAATCTTACAAATAAATTACCGGACTGTGATATTATGTGAATTTCCTTCATGTTAGTATGATTGCGTAATCAAGAGAAAGAAAAACAAACACATGGAGGACATTATTATGAGAGTAAGACACAGCAAATTATTAGCTCTGATCGGAGCAGGAATATTAGCAGTAACTACATTGGTTGCATGCGGTAACAGTGATGCAACCACAGCGCAGCCTTCCGTAGCAGAGAGCAGCGCAGCAGAAAGCACTGTGGCAGCAAGCAGTGAAGCAGCACCTGCTGAGACCACCGCAGATCTGTCCGGCAACCTTTCCATGGTGGGAAGTACTTCTATGGAGAAGTTAGCCAATGCACTGAGTGAAGCTTTCATGGAAGAATATCCTGATGTAACCGTAACTGCTGAATTCGTAGGATCCGGTGCGGGTATCGAAGCTGTTACCAACGGAACTGCCGATATCGGCAACTCTTCCAGAAGCTTAAAGGATGAGGAAAAGGCAGCAGGCGTTGCAGAGAACATAGTAGCAATTGACGGTATTGCTGTATGTGTAGATCCTGCTAACGAAGTAGCAGATCTGACCAAAGAGCAGCTGACGAACATCTACAATGGCACAGTTACCAACTGGAAAGAAGTCGGCGGCGCAGATGAGCCTATCATCGTAATCGGCCGTGAGGCGGGTTCCGGTACCAGAGGTGCTTTTGAAGAGCTGGTTGACCTGAAGGATGCCTGCAAATATGCAAACGAACTGGACAGCACCGGTGCTGTGATCGCTAAAGTAGCATCCACTCCCGGAGCTATCGGATACGCTTCCCTGGATGCACTGGATGATAGTGTTAAGGCACTTTCCCTAGAAGGCGTAGAGGCTACCGCAGAGAACATCAAGGCTGGTAACTACTTCTTAAGCAGACCCTTCGTAATGGCTACCAAAGGTGAGATCTCCGAGCAGAACGATCTGGTACAGGCATGGTTCGATTATGTAATGGGCGATGAAGGACAGCAGATTGCTTCCGAAGTTGGCCTGATCACTGTAAAGTAATAGCCTGACACAGAAAAAGGAAAAAAGCGATGAATAGTGGAACACACGCTTCCGTAATGGGAAATAGAAAAAACAAAGCGGTTGTGGAAACTGTGGCACAAATAGTATTTACCATTTGTGCCTTCTTCGCCGTACTGGCGGTAGTTTCCATTACCTTATATATGATCATCAGCGGTACCCCCTCCATTTTAAAAGTGGGTCTGGGAGAGATCCTGTTCGGCACCGAATGGATGCCGACGGCGGCAGAGCCAAAATTCGGTATTCTGTGGGTTATCCTGACTTCTATCGTTGGTACAACACTGGCAATTTTACTGGGTGTACCCATCGGCGTACTGACAGCGGTATTTCTGGCAGAGGTGGCACCTAAGCCCTTAGCTGCCATTGTAAAGCCTGCGGTAGAGCTGTTAGCCGGCATCCCTTCCGTTATCTACGGATTGTTGGGAATCTACTTATTGAATCCTCTCATGTATCAATTAGAAAGACTGATCTTCCGGGGATCCACGACACACCAGTTCACCGGAGGTGCGAACCTGTTGTCTGCCGTGATCGTACTGGCGATCATGATCCTGCCCACGGTGATCAATATCAGCGAGACTTCCATACGCGCCGTTCCCGCCGGAATAAAATCCTCCTCCCTGGCACTGGGAGCTTCTCATGTGCAGACCATTTTCCGGTCCATCCTTCCGGCAGCTAAATCCGGTATTGTGACCGCTATCGTTCTGGGTGTGGGACGAGCTATCGGTGAGGCTATGGCGATCACGCTGGTATCCGGCAGCAGCGTGAATGTACCCCTGCCCTTTAACTCCGTACGATTCCTGACCACAGCCATTGTCAGCGAGATGGGATATTCTTCCGGACTGCACAGACAGGTGTTGTTTACCATCGGACTGGTGTTGTTTGTATTCATTATGATCATTAATGTAGTACTGAATAAAATATTGAAAAAGGGGGCGGACGACAATGAATAAAGACACCTTATATGTAAAAAGAAAACGCCCCACGGACATGCTGTTACTGGCAGCGATTTACATCTCCGCCACACTGGCGGTGGCACTTTTGCTGGGAATTATCCTGTATGTCTTTGTAAAAGGCATCCACACTGTGAACTGGGCTTTTTTAACGACTGTGACCAGTGCCAGAAAACAGACCACGGGTATTGCAGGCAACCTGTTAAATACCCTGTACATCATCGTGATCACTCTGTTGATCGCGACACCCATTGGCGTGGGAAGTGCTATTTACCTGAATGAATATGCCAAACCAGGCAAGCTGGTTTCCCTCATTGAATTTACCACCGAGACCCTGTCCGGTATTCCTTCTATCATTTTCGGCCTGTTCGGTATGATCTTCTTCGGAGAGACTTTGGGATTTGGTTACTCGCTGTTCACCGGTTCTTTTACCCTGGTACTGATGGTGCTGCCCCTGATCACCAGAAATACGCAGGAAGCACTGCGTACCGTGCCGGACAGCTATCGTACCGGCGCTTTGGGAATGGGATCTACGAAATGGCATATGATCCGTACCATCCTTCTGCCGTCCTCCATGCCGGGTATCGTCACCGGTATCATCCTGGCGCTGGGACGTATCGTGGGAGAATCCGCAGCACTCTTATTTACCGCAGGAAGCGACTATAAGCTGCCAAAGTTCACCGGAGCTATCGGGGACAATCTGGCGAAGATGGCCCACAAGGCAATGGAGTCCGGCGGTACCCTGACGATCGAACTGTATCTGCAGATGCAGAAGGGACAGTACGACAACGCCTTCGGTATCGGCTGCGTTCTGATCATTATCGTGTTGATCCTGAACCTGCTGACCAAGCTGGCAGCAAATAAATTGAGACGAGAGTAAGAAAAATCACAAGAAGGAGTAACCTTATGGATAACAGTAAAATAACCGTGGAAAGCTTAAATCTCCATTACGGAGAGAACCACGCGCTGAAAAATGTAAATATGGAGATTGCAGACCATGCCATTACCGCATTTATCGGGCCCAGCGGCTGCGGCAAATCTACTTTCCTGCGCTGCCTGAACCGGATGAATGATCTGGTGGACGGCTGCAGAGTGGAAGGAAAAGTGATCCTGGACGGAGAGGACATTTACGATAAGCGGGTAGATACCACATTGCTTCGTAAAAAGGTGGGTATGGTATTCCAACAGCCTAATCCTTTCCCTATGTCTATCTATGACAATATCGCCTATGGCCCAAGACTGCATGGCATCAAGGATAAAAAGGAACTGGATGAGATCGTGGAACGTTCCCTGCAGGGTGCTGCTATCTTCGAAGAAGTAAAGGACCGTCTGCACAAATCTGCACTGGGTCTGTCCGGCGGACAGCAGCAGAGACTGTGTATTGCCAGAGCCCTGGCAGTATCCCCGGAGGTATTGCTTATGGACGAACCGACATCTGCACTGGATCCGATTTCTACATTGAAGATTGAGGAACTGATGGAGACACTGAAGAAAAAGTACACCGTGGTCATCGTAACCCACAATATGCAGCAGGCAGCCCGCGTATCGGATGACACCGCATTTTTCCTGGTAGGAGAAGTGGTCGAGAAGAATGCAACCTCCGAGATCTTTGCAAGACCCAAAGATAAGCGGACAGAAGACTACATCACCGGACGGTTTGGTTGATTTTGAATGAAAAGATAGGAGGAAAGGGAGATGTCACCCAGAGTATTATTTGAGCAGGATCTTGAGACTTTGAAAAATAAAGTATCGGAGATGGGAGAACATGCGGAGATCAGTTATGACCATATGTTATATGGAATCCGGGAGAACAAAGAGGATATTTTAAAGACTCTGCTGGATACGGATCACAAGATGGTGGATATGCAGAGAAGCATTGAAGCTATGTGCTTAAGTCTGCTGACCAGACAGCAGCCGGTGGCGAGAGATATGCGGCTGGTGAGTGCAGCACTGAAGGTTGTAACAGACATTGAGCGGATCGGTGATCATGTGGCAGATATGGTGGAGCTGTATCTGCGGATGGGGAATATGAATGCTGAAGAAAAACAGGAAAAGCTGCTTCTGAAAATGATGGAAGAGGCAAAGGATATGATCCATAATTCCGTGGAGGCTTTCGTGGAGGGAGACGAAGCGAATGCCCAAAAAGTTGTGGAGCATGACGATGTGGTGGACGACCTCTTTAACGATATGAAGAAAGAGATGATGCAGGCTATCCGGGAACAGAATCTGGATGCTGATCGTGTGGTGGATTATCTGATGATGGCAAAGTACCTGGAAAAGGTAGGCGACCATGCAGTAAATATTGCCCAGTGGGCGATCTTCCGTATGACCGGAGATATGGAAGGGGTAAAATTATACTAGGATTCGACGATCCCGGCAACGATGCAGCGCCTCAATTCGCAAAATCGCCTCTGCGAGGCTTTGCTTTTGCTCATTGAGGCGTGCTCGCCAAAGAACCTTTGCCATATACTCTTACGAATGCCAGCATTCGACGAGTATCCGGCAAGGTTCATGGCTCTGCATCGTTGCAATTTTACATAAATTTTACATTCGAAGATATTGCATTTTACATAAGCACGATAAAGTGAAGATAGAAACCGAAAATGTAAAGTATGTTATGTAAAATGAGAGGATTAGAGTATGAACTTTTTTGATTTGTTGAAGATGGTAGGAGGACTTGCACTGTTTTTATACGGAATGAATCTGTTGGGTGATGGATTGTCCCAGGCATCCGGCGGACGTCTGGAGCGTATCCTGGAGAAGCTTACCAGCAATCCGATCAAGGCAGTATTGATGGGGGCGGTGGTCACCGGTGTGATCCAGTCCTCCTCTGCGACCACTGTTATGGTAGTCGGTTTTGTCAATTCCGGCATTATGAGCCTGAAGCAGGCAGTGGGCATCATCATGGGCGCCAATATCGGTACCACGGTGACCTCCTGGATCTTAAGTCTTGCAGGCATTGAGAGTGATGCCTTCTGGATCCGTATGCTCAAACCCAGTTCTTTTTCGCCGATTCTGGCAATCGTGGGTGTGGGTATTTTGCTGTTTTCCCATAAAGATAAATTAAAAAATGCGGCAACCATCCTGGTGGGCTTTGCAATTCTGATGTTTGGCATGGATTCCATGAGCGCAGCAGTTTCACCTCTTGCAGAGGTACCGGAGTTTACCAATCTGCTGATCCAGTTCCAAAATCCCGTATTCGGTGTGCTGGCAGGACTCATTCTCACAGCGGTGATCCAGTCTTCTTCCGCATCCGTAGGTATTTTGCAGGCACTGTGCATGACCGGAGCGGTAAGCTTCGGCGCAGCAGTTCCCATTATCATGGGACAGAATATCGGTACCTGTGTTACCGCTATGATCTCCGGCATCGGTGCTTCCCGCAACGCAAAGCGTGCGGCACTGATCCACTTGTATTTCAATATTATCGGAACGATATTGTTCCTTGGAATCTTTTATACTGCAAATGCCATTCATCCCTTTGCTTTTTTGGGAGAAGTGGCAACCCCCTTCGGCATTGCAGTGGTACACAGCTGCTTTAATGTTGCTGCCACGCTGGTATTGCTGCCATTTTCCAATGGACTGGTAAAGCTTGCCTGCCTGACACTGCCTACGCATGAAGATGTGAAGGAAATGTCTGAGACAGACAAGACACTGAGCCTTTTGGATCCCCGATTCCTGGATACACCTGCCTATGCGGTAGAACAGAGCAGACAGGTAGCGTCTGTTATGGCAGACAAATCCCGCAAGGCAATGGACCTCGCCATGGAATTACTGCAGGGGTATGACGAGGCAAAAGCAGAGCAGGTAGCACAGATGGAGACAGATGTGGACCGCTTTGAGGATGAACTTGGTACTTATCTGGTGAAGCTCAGCTCCAGACAGCTGTCCGGTAAAGACAGCGAGACGCTGAACACTATTTTACATTGCATCGGTGATTTTGAGAGGATTTCCGACCATGCCCGCAATGTGAAAGAAGCTGCGCAGGAAATGTATGACAAAAAGCTGGATTTTTCCGATAAAGCACAGGAAGAACTGAAGGTATTCGAAAGAGCGGTACATGACATTCTGGATATTACCATGAACAGCTTTATAAAGGGAGACCTGAACCTGGCAAGACAGGTAGAACCCATGGAAGAGGTTATTGACGGATTGAGCCTGGATGTGAAACAGCGTCATGTGCGCAGACTCCGCAAGGGAAAATGCACTATTGAACTGGGATTCATTTTATCCGATGTGATCACGAACTTTGAACGTGTCAGTGATCACTGCTCCAACATTGCGGTCTGCCTGGTACAGGTGAATGAAGATGAATTCGATACGCATGCTTATCTGGATGAACTGCGCCAGGAGGATAATCTGGATTTTCAGGGTAAAGTGATGGCATGCCGTGAAAAATATCAGTTACCTCCTACAAAGCAGGATCGTGTTATGGAAAAGAATGCAAAATTACTTGCGGAGTAAGGATTTACAGAGGTATAGTTAAGAAGAGAAAGCACAGTCAGAGAGGAGTGCTGTGAGATGGCATTGATCTATGTAGTAGAAGATGATAAAAACATTCAGGAGATTGAGACCTTTGCGTTGGCCAATGTAGGGTATGAGGTAAAAGGATTTGACTCCGCCACAGATTTCTATGCAGCATTGAACGAGACAGCACCGGATCTGATCCTGTTAGATATCATGCTGCCGGATGAGGATGGACTGAGTATCGTGAAAAAGCTTCGTACCAGACAGGATACAGTACTGGTGCCGGTGATCATGGTGACGGCCAAGACCACGGAGATCGATAAAGTGAAAGGCCTGGATCTGGGAGCGGATGATTATATTACGAAACCCTTCGGTGTCATGGAACTGATCTCCAGGGTCAAAGCAATGCTTCGGAGAAGTCAGAAGACTCAGGACAAAGATAAGATTTTGAAGCTTGGCAATATTGTGCTGGATAGAGAGAAACATTCCGTGATGGTAGGTAAGGAGCCGGTGGAACTGACTTACAAGGAATATGAACTGTTAAAGCTTTTGATGACGAATGCCGGTATCGTGACTACCAGGGAACTGATCTTAGACCGGGTGTGGGGGATTGATTTCGAGGGAGAGTCCAGAACGCTGGATATGCATATCAAGACTCTGCGTCAGAAGCTGAAGGAAGAAGGCAGTCTGATCAAGACGGTACGTAATGTGGGATACATTATGAACGGTGAGAAAGCGTAACGGAAGATGAAGAAAAAGATTAACAAAATGATGATCCTCATTGCCACGGTGACGATTCTGCTGACGATGGTATTGATCACAGTGGTCTATTATGATCTGTTCCGCAGACAGGTACTGGAGGATCTGAAAAGCTACGGATTGCTGTTGAGCAGCTGCTCTTCCGTAGAGGAAATTGAGCAAAGCGGTGTGTCGGTGGAATCGGATCTTCGACTGACCATCATTGGCAGTGACGGCCGTGTATTGTATGATAATGAAGCAGATTCCGTGGCCATGGGAAATCATTCTTCCAGACCTGAGATCCGGAAAGCCATGCAGGACGGAGAAGGCGAGGCGGTGCGTAATTCCGAGACGCTGTCCCGGTCCACTTTTTATTATGCGATCCGGCTTGCAGATGGCAGTATCTTACGTCTGTCCAAAGATGCCAGGAGTATTTACAGCATTTTCAGTCAGGCGCTGCCTATGATGGCCGGTATTTTTATAGTACTGCTGATCTTGTGCATGGTAGCGGCCAAAGTGCTGACTGCGAAGCTGATCGCTCCCATTGAAAAGCTGGCAGAGAACATAGGTGAGTGTACGGAAATGCAGACCTATGAGGAGCTGACACCGTTCATGGTCATGATCCGCAAACAGCATGAGGACATTATGAAAAATGCCAGAATGCGTCAGGAATTCAGTGCAAATGTATCTCACGAACTGAAGACTCCGCTGACATCTATTTCAGGATATGCGGAGCTGATTGAGACCGGAATGGCTTCCGAACAGGATACGGTGCGTTTTGCTCACGGGATTCATAACAGCGCGAATCGTCTGCTTACACTGATCAATGATATTATCCGCTTGTCAGAGCTGGATGGCACGGAAGGGGAAGCGGATACAGAGATTCTGAACCTTCATGAGATGGCAAAAAATTGTGTGGAAATGCTCTCCATGAGTGCCGAGAAACATAATGTGACTATTGCCCTCTCCGGTACGGAGTGCTACGTAACGGCGAACCGGCAGATGATGGAGGAATTGCTATACAATCTGTGCGATAATGCCATCCGGTATAATAACCCGGGAGGAAGCGTGGATGTACAGACCTATGCTAGAGAGGACCATACTTACCTGATAGTAAAAGACACCGGAATCGGGATATCCAAGGAACACCAGGAGAGGATCTTCGAGCGTTTTTACCGCGTGGACAAGAGCCGTTCCAAATCCACCGGTGGCACCGGACTGGGGCTTGCAATTGTGAAGCATATCATCGCTAAAAGCCATGCAAATCTGGAGTTGGAGAGTGAACCGGGAAAAGGAACGACGATAAAAGTAGTTTTTTAAATTGAAAGTTAAATGAATAGTTGCTTTAAAATCCACGCAGAAAGGACTGCCCGCCCCGGACTCGGATGCTAGCTACAACTGTGGATTTTCTAAAGGAAAGT
>OGYL01003369.1_pt1 | contig 10415 bp, 5 predicted proteins | sample 1576541 | NCBI WGS metagenome assembly OGYL01 (sample SAMEA3541551, study PRJEB24748) | human gut metagenome | biome: human gut; feature: human-associated habitat; material: faeces | place: China | collected 2012 | reverse complement strand
GATAAGCCGGTAACGCGGGCGCAGGCGGCGATTATTGCGCGGAACGTTGTGCGGTATATCACAGGAAAGTAGGGGTGTGGGCTATGGAATGGACGGTTGTAACCGTTATTGTTTCTTTGGTTGGTTTGCTGGCGGCGGTAGCCACCCCGATTGCAAGGTTAAATTCCACCATAGCAAAGCTTTCAACGCAAATGGAAGCGTTTATGAACGGTTTGGACGAATTTAAAAAACGATATACAAATCAGCTTCAGGAGTTTCACAAGACCCATGAGGATATTTATGGGAAAGTGAATAATCACGAAAAGCGGATTACGGTTTTAGAAACTGTGAACAAGAAATGAAAGGGGAAAACACCATGTTTGATGTTTTGAACGAACTGATATGTCCGGAATTGCTTGTGCTGGTTCCGGTTTTGTACTTAATTGGTTTTGCGCTGAAAAAGAGCGCGTTTAAGGACAAGCATATTCCTTGGCTGCTGGGCGTAGTTGGCATACTGTTGAGCACGGTATATTTAATCGCCAATTTGGAGGTTGCCGGGTGGCGAGATGTGTTGGCTGTGTTATTCGCGGGAATTACCCAGGGGGTATTGGTGGCTGGGGCCAGTGTGTATGTGAATCAGCTGGTAAAGCAAAAAGGGGAAAAGGAATAAATAATGGAGGTCCCGCATGTGGCGGGAATGGGTGCATAGCCCCGGAGGAGTTAGGACGCTGTGGGGGAAAGGAGAAAGAACGGAATGAACGATGGTTTTTTTAGCGGGAAAACGGAGGAAATGGAGTTTATTCCGACGCAGAACAACGAAAAGATGAGGAAAAGCATAAAATGAGGTGGTTGCGTGAGCCAGTTAAGCGGTTTATTTCGTTTAGAAGGTGACGAAAGGCAAGAGGCTTCGTTGAATTCAATTGATAAACGGAACATTTTTCAAACTCCTGCATTTGGAGCAGAACCTGTAGATTTAAGCCAAAGAGCCGCGGATACATATAACAAAAGCATTGGAAATGTATCATCAAGCAACAGAGCGTATGAATTTAATCCATTTACAAAACGGAACGGCGAGCTTGTTAATCCGTATATCAATTATCAAAAGGTGCTGGACAATCCAGGGGTTTCCGAAAGGGCAAAGGAATATATCACGAAGGCAACCGGCCTCGTTCAGAGCCCGGTACAAGTATCCGAAACGCAGGGATATGCAGATTATACTGCATCTGACAAGAACAGTGTATCATTTGATGGTAACCTTGACAGCGCCTCGCTTGCAATGCTGGATGTAACAAAAGAGCTTCCGAAGCTGAGTTCAGGGCAAATTAAATCTATTATTGAAAAACATTTTGCAAACAGCAAGGTAGTGAAACCGTCTGATGCGGAGGGAATTTTTAAGGCACAGCAGGACACGGGTATGAGTGCCCTTGCAATTTTAAGCATTGGCGCGCTGGAAAGTGGGTATGGCACGTCGAATATTGCGAACAAAACCAACAATATTTGGGGATATGGCGCGACAAACAGCAATCCTATGGGAAATGCCCACCGGTATGACCAGATGTCCCTGGGGGCGTCGCAGTTTGCCAATGAATATTTGAATACGTATTATGGAAAATATGGCGCAAAATCGATTTATGCTGCAGGAACGGGAAACAATCCTGCGAAAAAAGGATATGCCTATTATGACGACGGCACCATTAACACGAAATGGGCAAAAGATGTCGGTGCGATTATGGGTAATTTTTATAATACGGCAAAAAGCGCAGTGAAAAGTACGGAACATACCGAAGGAAGCTCCTCCGGTTCGTTTCGGCCAGGGACGCGTATTGCCAACACTGCGGCATATAACAACAGCGCGGCGAAAGGACAGTGTGTGTGGTATGTTCGCGGCCGGGCTAAGGAGAAGCTGGGGGTGGATACCGCTTCTATGGGGAATGCAAACCAGATGTGGTATAACGCAGGGCCAGCGAAGGTTGCGGCAACGCAAGACAACATTCGGCCGGACATGATTGTATCTTACAAATATGGGACAAGCTCTGCCGGGCAAAAATACGGTCACGTGATTTATATTGAGGACGTGGTGGGCGACACGGTTTATTATACTGAGGGTGGCAGCGGTTATTTTAAAAACGGCACGGACGGCGTGGTGAAGACCGCCACGAAGGACGGCATTTTAAAAGGCGTGAACACTAGTGGAAAACGTATGGGAAGCAGTATTATTGGTTTGATTGATGTAAAAAAACTTTAGGAGGGCGACAAAATGGCTTATAGCTGGGAAGACACGGCAAATGAGATTTTAAAGCAAAAAAAGATATGGAACGACGCTACATATGAAAAGAATTCGTCCCTTGCAGACCAGGCGGCAAAAACGGCTGCCGGGTATTATGATACTCTGCGGCAAAACGGCGACGGCGCGTTGGCGGACGCATTGCAAAGCAGAGATATAGTCAGCGCTCAGAAATATTTTGACACCTACAAAAACAACAAAAACATGGTGCAGGGCGCATATAACCGGGGCGACGCAATTGATTCGATAGTCAATCAGAAAAAGGCATGGAATGATGCAACGTATGACAAAAACACCGCGTTTGCAGGGCAGGCCGCAAGCAATGCACAGAGCATTTATAACTGGATGCGGGACAATGGTGATGAGAAAACGGCACAGATGCTTTCTAATATGGATTATACCGCTGCGGAGAAGTTTCGCAAGGACGAAGCAGAAAAACAGGGTGTTGTGGACAATTATGACTCAAAAAATGCGCTGAATTTGGTGATGCGTTTGCAAACGGAAGCGGACGCGGCAAACAAGCGCGGCGACAGCCAGACGGCGAACGATTTGCAGTGGGAAGTGAACCGGTTTTTAAAACTGATGGGCGAAAATGGCGACGGGGTTTTGGCAAGCAATTTTAACGACAGAGAAACAAATTCACAAAAGCAGCAGTATGTTGAAAAATATATGAATACGACCGGGAAAACGGCGCTTCGGAACTATCTTTATCAGGCAGGGGCAAAATTTGGTCTTTCTAATGCAGACATTGACAAGATGATTTCTTATGACAACAACACGGGAGAAATTACCTTAGCCGGCGTAAACATTGGAAAACCCGATGCAGTAGTGGACGGCGTTTCCTATGTGAGCGCTGAAAAAGCCGAGCAGCTTGCAAAGGACGCTTTTAACCGGGCCGGCGTTACTATGTCGGACGATGACCGGTATCAGTCGCAGATTGGCGCGATTGATAGGGCCAATAATGCGGAGCTTGATGTTCGATCCCGTCAAAGAGAGGAAATGGAGAAAAAGGGAAACGAGCTTTGGGACGAAGGGAAAAAGAACGTTACAGACAGCACGGATTATAAGCGGATTTACGACCGCACAATGTCGCAGTATAACTTGGCGGCGCTTTCCGGCAGAGACAATGAGGCGGCTTTAAGAGCAGCATCAAACAGCGGCAACATTGACAGCTATGCCGCGGCAAATGCAATGCGCCAGCAGGCGGCCATGACTGCTTATGGGCAGCAGGTTGCAAATGAACTGGGACTAAACGCATATCAGGCACGGCTGGACAATTTGGGAAACATATTTGACAAGCTTGGCATTGAATATTCCCGCGGGAACGCCGAAATAGGAGAGCAGCTTGACAGAATGTCGAAAAACGCGCAGCAGGTGTTTGATAATAATGAAACACGGAAAAACAATGAGGTGAGCCGCGACGTTACAATTGCTGACATGACAGGGTATGTGGACCCGAAATATACACTGAAAAATAATCCGTTTTTTCATTCAGATGGATCATTAATTGATCCCAATATGGATTACCAGCAATATATTAACGAGCAAAGGGAGAATCTTGAGAAAACAACAGACCCCACAGAGCGAAACCGTATTCAAAATAACATTAATAATGCTATGCAGGCCAAAGCAAAGAAAATTGCTTCTGACCCTGAAAGGTGGGGGCAATATGCAAATGAGCTTGAAGCTGTAATGCCGCAGAACACCTTTGCACGGGATAAATCAAACATGGATTACGATACCACGTTAAAGAGCATTAACAGCGCAGAGAGAATTTCACTGGGAGAAGCGGATGCAGCACAAAAAGCGGCGCAGGCAGCGGCGGACGCAGAATCAGACAAGGCGTGGCTGGATTATAATTCATCTATCTACAAAAGTGATAAGGATTATGATGCGACGGTTGATTCGGCTAAAATAAAAGCAAATTCAGACGTTGATGTAGCTGCGATAAATGCAAATTCGAAATCAGATAAAAACAATGCAGAAAGTAACAAGGTGTCTGATGCGGTGCTTAACACTTATGTAAATCAACTTAATAATTCAATGAAAGAAAAATATGGTGATAAACTTGGCGATAAGGCGGAGGCGGTGCATAAGTGGACTGAAAATAATAAAACATTTTACAGTGCAGATGAGAAATTTTTTGAATATATTACGCATCAATTGATAAATGATAAAGGCTTAACAGACGGACAAGTTGAATATATTATGAGCCAGCTTGGAATTCCGTCAAAATGGAAAGATATTGTTTTAGACGATGCTCATTATGAATAAGGAGTTAAGATAGCTATGAGTATAATACAGGAAAGGCGTAAGAGAAGAAATCAAAACATTGCATCTATTACGGATGATCCGAGAAGAAAAGCTCTTTTAAACGCTTCCGAGGAAAAGCTGCATAAGAGAACAAAAAGTTCGAGTTCCACGTATTTAACGGAAACGGCCAGCGAAGCAGACGCTCACTATGAAAATGCGCTTTCGAAACAGTATGGCAATTTATCACCGTCACAGTTAAGAGAAAAAATTGAAGACAATGAACGGGCGAGAAACAACACAAACCGACCGGATGTTGCCGCAGGGTATGAAAGGCAAAATAAATTTTTGGCGCGGATTTTAAATGACAAAGAAATAAAACCGGAAATAAACTTTCAGTATGACCAAAATCAGAATACTGTTCAAATTCAGCTTTCTGACAAAAAGAGCATTTCACTGAATTACAAAACCGCAAAAGCCATAGACGATTATATTGACAAAAATAAAAAAGAGGACAAGCGCAAGTTAGGGGATATGCTTGATCATTTTATCCGCAATCTGAATTTGAGCGACACGGAAAGGAAAAATGCTGAGTCTTATGTCGGTTTAAGAAAGCTGTCATTGGCCTCGGAAGCAACAGGGAAAAACAATGCGGCAAAAGAATTATCGCAGCCGATAGCAAAATTTTTAGCCGGCATGCATGATGCGGCCGATAGCTTTACACGAGTTGCTATTAAAAGTTCATTTGGACTGGATGGCGGAGAATATAACGATGCATGGAATGATACTGCAAAATTTTATAAAGAAAATCCGGATATTTTAGGTCATGATTTGCTCAAAGGGAAGTCTTCATATTCTACCGCGTCGGGAGCTTCAGACGACTATTTAAGTAAGATATGGAAAGAAAAGAAGCTTGAATGGTATGATGATACCACAGCTGCTACGAAACTTATCAGCGAAGGCTTTAGAAGCGCCGGAAATACATTGGGAAACACGGCGATTGCTGCGGGGACAGGGATGACTGGTGCGGTAAAAGCCGCAGGCACGGCAGTAAGAAATGCTGCTGCCGGCACAAAAATTGGAAGTGTGATATCAAAGGCTGCAAATGCAAGCCCAAATATTAAAAATATTTCCGATAACGGCATAAAAGGGAAGGCGGTAAATGCAGTTATCAATAAAGTGAATAAAGCCTCTGCCAGCTCAATTGCAAAGTTTCTAAACCCATTTGACAATCCTACTACTGCTTTAATGGGGATCAGTGTCGCGCAAGATAAGTATAACGAGCTTCGACAAAACGGTTATGACAAAAAATTGTCTGCTGCAAATGCTCTGTTTACAGGATATATTAATGCGATTACAGAAAAAATGGGGTATGACGGGACGCCGGAATCGTTATTTTTAATAAACGGAAAAACAGCGGCAGGAAGCGCTGCAGCTTCAAAAGCAAAAAATGCAAAAAACATTTTGCGCAACTATCTATCCTCTAATGTAAGTGAAGGAATGGAAGAAATTTATGCAACTGTGTTTGAACGAGCCGGAGATTTGTTTTCCAAAGTGGGCTATGAGGACGAAAACGGAAATCTTCAACAGAGAAAGGTATTTGGGAGCAACGGTATTTTTGATGCTCGTAATGCAGGAGAAAGTTTCTTGGGAGGATTTGTCGGCGGTGCTGTAATGGGCAGTGTTGGGCTTCTTAGCAATATTGCAGCTAATGACGTTGATGTCGTGCGTAAATATGCAAGAACAATAAAATCCAGAGTTGACGCAGGAAATCAGGTAGTATCTGAAATGGCAAAAAAGGCAGGTGTGGAAGATGTTCATCTGCCGGCGGCACCTGATTATAAAACGGCAACAGTAAAAGAAATCAATGATTTTTACGAAAGAACGGTAAAATCCTACGGGGAGATTCTTTCGGATAAAAAAGTTATTGAAAATGACAAAAAAATTGTTGAGCGCGCCGATAGTGAAAATGAGCAAAAAATTGCCAGAGCAGTAAAAAACAGCGTGTTGCATGGGATTGCAAAAAATGCGGCCAGTATTGTTGGAGATAAGGGGGACACAAAGCCCTTAATGAAAAGCAATGCTGAATTTATCTCAGATAAGGATAACTTAATTACGCCGGAATATATTCATGATTATGCGAAATTTTTTACAAAAAGCTTAGAGGCGATTTCTTCTCCAACGTATGAACGGCTGCAAGATAAAACAAAAGATTTAACAGGGGAGCTTGTGCGGTTTGCAACCGGCGCTTCCGTTTCGCCCGAATTAGCAGGTGACGCTGATTTTGTTGCTGTTTCTGAGCCGTTTCAGGGAAAGTTAAATGGCGCAATTCGGACAAGCCAGGCACTGCATAATTTGATTTATGGTGAGAATGCCGCATTGGACGCGCAGGTTACGCAATATACCAGCGGGAACAAAAGCGTGATTGAAAATCCTATATTGCCGGCCCAAAATTCTGATTACATTGCGCAGACAGCAAATTCAGATATAAAATTTTCGATTGACGAAGATTTTGAAGCAAACTATGACAAATGGGTAAAAAATGGGCGGAGAAACGATATTTCGCTGACCGTTGGAAGGACATCGGAAGCTTTAAAAAGCGTTGGTGTAGAAGATAAAAACATAACATTTGACAGCGGAAAAATTAATAAAATTTTAAAGAAACACTTAAATATGAGTGATGATGTTATCAAGCAAATTCCAACACTTTTAGAAAATCCGGTTCTTATTATGGATTCTTTGCAAAGCAAAAGCCGTATTACTATATTGGGAGAAGTGTATGATAGTAATGGTAAGCCGGTGTTAGCGGTGTTGGAGCTTAATCCGAAAAACAGAGGAAATATTGTATTAGATGAAATAAAAATCGCAAGCGCATATGGAAAAAATAATGTGCAGTCGCTGATTAATAGGAGCAATATACTTTACATAGAACCGGATAAAAATAGAACCGATTCTTGGTTGGCTCACAATAGGCTCCAATTGCCGTTAGGCCAACTCAATTACGGTTCTATAAAAAGCATAACATATCCCGAGGGAAATGTCAATAGTTATTCTATGCAAAGTGCGGAAAATGATGCAGAAAGCGGTGAAAAGTATGGCAGAAATGATATTTTACGCGGAGACGCAGGACGGGGAACTGATGAGAGTGCCGGAGAGCAAACTCACGGCGTTTCAAAAAATCAATTCCAGGCAAAGGGCAAGACAAAGGCAGAACGCACAAGCGCAGCAGAGGAAATTCGTGCAGGGGGCAAAACGAAAAGCAAGATAATTGTCGGCGATAAACAAAAGGTTCGTTTTGACGTTATAGAGGAAAGTGCATATAACGAAGATATGAAAAGCATGGTTTCGGAAGCAATGGAGAAAGGCTATCAGATAAAATTCTTTATCGGAGCAGGCGAAGTTGCTTTTGATTCCGGCAAAAACTTCCGGGTTGACGGCCTTGTAGTAAATGGGAAAGAGATATATTTAAGATATGACGGTGCGTATGCTCCGCAGTCTGTTAATCTTCATGAGTTTGCGCACAAGGATTTTAAAACACCGGAAATGAAAAACGTAACGAACCATATTTTAAATTCTCTATCCGATTATGAAAAACAGAAGATTCTTCAATCTGATAGATATCAAAGTTATATGGAGTTGTATGACGGAAACGAAGAAAAGGTGTGGGAAGAATTTCTTTGCGATACGCTTGCCGGTATGAACAATTACACCCAGGATTATGCGGCGATAGTGAATGACTATTGGAATAATCGTGATATTGTTGACTTTTACAGCGCCGCAGACTACAAGGGAATGAAAGATTCCGGCGGAGAAAATGAAAATATTATTGGTAATATTGGATTTGGTGATGAGATAGCGCTATCGACGTCGTCAAATGGTATAGATGACATTGAAATTTATGATTATACGAAACCGTTTGCGGAGCAAGTGGAGGACTGGAAGCAGGGAAAGATTCCGCAAAACGACACGCTGCTTGTAGGCGGAACGCCAGAGGTTTTGAAAGAAATTGGTTTTAACGCGCTGCCGGTAACGATGAACCAAACGCATGTTGATTATGCATATAACGGGAAAAATGGCGATATTAAAAGCGACCATGTTATAAAAGATTTGATAAAAGATTTGCCGGAAAAGCTGGAACACCCGTTGGCGGTGATTGCTTCTGACAGCAAGCCGGGAAGAGTTGTTGCACTGTTAGGGCTTAACAACCCGAATACTGGATATAAAGTAGTTGTACCTGTGGAAGTAGACGGCTTTGGAACGCAAAATAATATCAGTATTGACAGTAATGCACTCACCAGCGTTTATGGAAGAAAAAATGCGCTTGTACAGCTGAAAGAAGCAATTGAGAATGATTCTGTAAATGATTGCAGATTGTTTTATTGGAATAAAAATGAAGCCGTGTCCCTACTACAAGCACAAGGGCTACAATTGCCCAACCACTTGCCTCAAGATGGCTTCGTTCATAGTATACGCGAAAACGGCTCAAAAGTCAACATGAAATTTGAAAATGAAACAGAATCGCAACAATTTAAGCGTTGGTTTGGGGATTGGAAAAAGAACCCGAACCGGGCAAGCAAGGTTGTGAATGCAGACGGCACACCGAAAGTGGTTCATTCTGTGAAAGCGCCCGGAGCGGAGGGATATATTTTTTCGGACGTGAATCAAAACAGTGTGGAAATGTTGGATTTGCCGGGCGGAGGCGGGCAGACAAAGGCCTATTTAAATATTAAAAATCCGCTTTTTGTTACGATTTCGGAGGCGCAGGCGGCTGATGGGTCGGTTTTGAATCGATATGCCGCGCAAGCAAAGGAAAACGGCATGGACGGCGTAATTTTTCGCGTTATTTCGGACAATGGGAGCGTTGTAAACAGGGTGTATTCTGTTTTTGCGCCGGAACAGGTGAAAGCGGTTTCTAACGTTGGAACGTTTGGCAGGGACACGGAAAATGTGTTGTTTGATGTTAAAGAAAGCGGCATGACGGGCAGCCGGAACCGTGCGGAGCGCAGAGGGTTTATGCGGTGGAGCAAGAAGCAGAAAATTAGTTTAAACGCGTTTCGGCGGGTTGTGGAGGCGTTGGGGTATCGTGTGATTGATGCGCCGAGAGCAGAGCGGGTTAAGGCTGACGTTGATTTGGAAAGCATTGATGGTTATGTGGATTATAAATTAGGAGAGGTGTATATAAACCCCAACGCGCAGAACCCGCAAAACGTTGTGATGAAGCATGAGCTGACCCACGTTATGGAGCGTGTGAGCACGGAATATTTAAAGCAGGCGAGCGACTACATAAAGACCACCCTGCCGGACGTGTGGGAACGGACCCGGCAGCAGGTGATTGACAAATATGACCGTTTGGGGATTGATGTTTCGAAGCATTTGGAGTCGGAAATCATGGCGGAGATTGCGTCGGAATTTTCTACAGATAAAGCCATTAACCGGTATGGGACGAGTGCGCGGTTTTGCCGGAACATTTCGCTTTGGTTTTCTTATATGGCGAAGAAAATTAAGTCTGTTTTTGGCGATTTGACGGTGGCAGATAAATTGGAGATTGCCGCATATAAGTGGGAACAGGCGCTAAGACAGGCGGAAATGGGTGCAAATAGCGGAACGGACAGCGTTGTATTTTATGCCAGCAGTGATAAACGCAGTGCGTCTATTCGTGACCAACTAAAAGCGAACATGAAAAAAATTATGGCAATGCCGGTTGTGAAGCGAGTGACGTTTGATACTGCAAAAAATAAAACGATGCCGGAGGTTCGGAACGAAATTTTTACAGCATTTTTGCAAAGAAATGGCGGGAACAAAGAGCTTATGGTTGAACGAAAAGTCTTGGCGTGGTGGAAATAACCATAGCCCTACATTATATTTACAACACCCCATACGACCGTATTGTATGGGATGTGGG
>OGYL01003368.1_pt1 | contig 10417 bp, 9 predicted proteins | sample 1576541 | NCBI WGS metagenome assembly OGYL01 (sample SAMEA3541551, study PRJEB24748) | human gut metagenome | biome: human gut; feature: human-associated habitat; material: faeces | place: China | collected 2012 | reverse complement strand
TTCGGAAAAAAGTTTCAATTTTAGTCATATTTTAACATCCATTCACATATTGAGTGGACAAATTACACCCTTCACCTTATTATATTTTATTTTTCGGCGGCGCATTTTTTGTGTCTTCCAATGACACGAAAAACGGCTGCACGAATGCCAAAAATCACGCGGAATATCAAAATACAAAGCCATATCGCAAAAATCATAGTACAAAAACAAGCAAATGAAAATGGAAAATTCATTTCACAGCTTTATCTGAACAGAAAAGACACATCGGAAAGAAATAGGATTCATAAAAATATGAATGCCAGGCCAATGATAAATAAAGCACACGGATAAACGCAAAATAGTTTTATAGAAAACTCATCACTCGTCACAAAGCCGTTCAACGCACTGGATTTCAATAAGTTACGGCGTGACGTTCTGTATCCGCAACTCATCACGTATGGAAAAGGATATACTAGCGTGATGAGTCGAACATTCAACTCATCACGGCATAACACTCTGAATTACAGATATTTAAGTAGCGATGTGACGAGTGATGAGTTTTCTACAAAATTATTTCCGGTTTATCTTCCGCTATACAAAAGGGCACCTTTTATCACGCAAAAGCATGCCTTTTACGATACAAAAGAGGGCATTTTAGAAGGTAAAAGGGCACATATTAGAAAAAAAATGATATTAAAATCCTAATACAATACATGTATTACCGGATAAAAAGACATAAAATGTTGTACGAATAAAAAATATTTCAATACATTTGCAAAATTCAGATTACAAGTATTACTAATAAGTTTTTATAAAACCTGCATTAAAAAAGTATGAAAAGAATTTTTGTAACAGCCATAACAATGGCTATGCTTACGGCAACAGCCGCATTGGCGCAAATTCCAAAAAACTATTACAATTCATTAAAAGGCAAGAAAGGCGCAGAACTGAAAATGGCAGTGCATAATATAATAAGTAATGCCACTGTGTTGAGTTACGGCTCAGGCACAGGACACACATGGGACGGATTCTACTCTACCGACCGTCTGGATGACGGACAAGTGGTTGACAGATACAGCAACGACAAAAGATACTTCGGAAGCAAAGGCAAGTCTGTAAGTGGAATGAACATTGAACACTCTTTCCCGAAAAGCTGGTGGGGAGGAAGCGAAAACCAGGCATATAAAGACTTATACAATCTTATGCCGTCGGAACAGAAGATAAATTCGGCAAAGTCGAACTACCCGATGGGCAAGGTAACAAGCGCAAGCACCGACAACGGATACACCAAGGTTGGAACCGGCACCAACGGATACAAACTGTGGGAACCGGCCGACAAATGGAAAGGCGACTTTGCCCGCGGATATATGTATATGGCTACTGCATATCAGGACCTTACGTGGTCTAGCGAGCAAGCCACGCAGATACTCCAGCAAGGCGACTACCCCACCCTGCGCGAATGGGCCTATACATTATATATAGAGTGGGCTAAGGAAGACGCCGTTGATCAAACTGAGGTGAAACGAAACAACGCAGTGTATAAAATTCAGGGCAACAGAAACCCGTTTGTAGATTTTCCTAACCTCATGGAATATATATGGGGCGACAGCATCAACTATGCCTTTGACCCGGAGAACACCGTAACCACATCAGAATACAGCGACGACCCGGTACAACCAACTGAAGAGACAATATACAAGGCAACATTTACATCTGAAACGGGCAACTTCACGACAACTAACATAACCGTTCCGAACAACGACTTTGAGGTGTGGACACAGGATTCAAAATATGGATGGAAAGGTACGGGATACGCCAACAACAGGGCTTATGCCGCAGAAGCACTGCTGACTTCGCCCGAAATTGACCTGACAGGATTCAGCGAGGCAACGCTTACGTTTAATCACGCTGTAAACTTCTGCAAGTCGCCTCAGACAACATTATGCGTTGAGGTGGTGTGCGACGGAATGACAACAACACTCGACGGAATAACATGGCCGACAGGCAACAACTGGACATTCATTGACTCGGGTGAGATTTCGCTCAACGCATTTGCCAGAAAGAAGATCAACATTGTGTTCCACTATAAGAGCAACGACACTGAAGCCGGCACATGGGAGATAAAGAAAATGTCGGTTACCGGAACAAGAAGCACTACAGGAATAAGCAGCGTCACACAAAGCGATGCCCCCGACATGTCGAAACCATACAAGGCATACAGCATTGACGGTCAAAGTATAACTTCGCCAAAAGACTATAAAGGAATAATAATCATAGTTCAAGACGGAAAGACCTGGAAAATGATGAACAGATAAAACACAGCGTAAATCCGGCCTGCACATCAATAAATATAACGAATATTTATATGTGCAGGCCGGATTTTTTAATACATATACATATTGAAAAGACAAGACCGAAGGATAAAAGTGACACCAACATAGAAACAATATAAGAGTTAGAAGCCAGATGTATGGATAAAATAAAAGTCGCAGAAACGGTAATGAAACCATTTCTGCGACTTTATTTAAATTTAATATAATGCTTATTTCCTAATTATTCAGCACTCTCGGGAGCCTTGTCGATAAGATCCATAAACTGGTCGAGTTTCGGAGTGATGATAATCTGAGTGCGGCGGTTGCGCTGCTTGCCAACCTCTGTGTCGTTAGATGTTACAGGGTTGTATTCGCCACGTCCACCGGCAGTAAGACGCTTCGGGTCAACACCATACTGATTGATAAGAGCCTGAACAACACTTGAAGCGCGGAGACAAGACAAATCCCAGTTGTTACGGATGTTCTTCATCGCAGCTGAAGATGTGTTTACAGGCACATTGTCGGTGTTACCCTCGATGAGCACGTCATAATCCTTATAGTCCTTGATAATCTTTGCAATCTTGCTCAGAGTCTCGGCGGCACGGTCGTTAATCTCGTAGCTTCCGCTCTTGTAGAGCATGTTGTCTGCAAGAGAGATGTAAACAACACCCTTGAGCACCTGAACGTCAACCTCCTTAAGCTCTTCCTTGCTGAGTGAGCGTGTAAGGTTGTTTGTGAGGATAAGATTCAGAGAGTCGCTCTTGCTCTTTACCTCAACGAGGTGACGGATGTACTGGTTAGACTCGTTGATCTGGTCAACCAGCTTAGAGATATTTACAGTTGTCTGGTTGCTTGCGGTGAGGCTCTTGTCGAGCGAGCTCTGCAGCGACTCGTAAGCACTCTTAGTCTGAGCGAGCTGCTCCTCAAGACTTGTAACGCGCACCTTGCTTGCTGCAAGTTCTGAATTAGCGTCAGAGAGTTTGCCTTGAGTTTCCTGATATTTATTAGTCAGTTCTTTATTCTCGAGCTGACAGTTTTCCAAATCTTTCTTACTTACACAGCTGCTTACCATAAAGCATCCTGCAACGAGTGAGATAATCAATAAATTCTTCTTCATAATAAATTTTCGTTTATTTTTTAGGTTATAATTTGTTGCAAATTTACGTATAAGACGCATAAGTCGTGCTAAAGTTGAATGCCATTAGCATAATTTAACGTCAACAAGTCTATAAAGTAAATAACCGTTAACACAATTCAATGCACTCCATATCCTAAAACAAAGGACATGAGGTGCATTGAAACCAAGTTATTTAATCTTTTCCAAAGATACTTTTCAAGTAGACTGATCAGCAATACTGGAACTGATTGACCAACGGACATTTAGCTATTGTTGTAGACAATTTGATAACCCATGTTCCGTATATCTGCCTTATATTCTGAGGTAAAAGATTAGAATCTCTCAAACCAGCCAGCAAGTTTCTTAAAGGCTTGCCCGGATTTGGTTGAGAATCGTTCAACAAACCAGCACGGGCCAATTCACGGTTGGCTTCCATGTCGTTAATTTCACTCTTGCCCTTAAGCGACATATATTCGTCGAGGCAAGTTTGAATAGCTGAGAATTTTTTTAAATCAATCATGACAAATAAACTATAAATTGAGACTTCACAAATATAGTCTTTTATTTTTAATAATAAAAATCCAAGGTATTAAAAATGCGTTACAATTATAAATTTTAATACTTTTTCGCTTTTTAACTTACAATTATTAACTTATTTTGTTATTTGAATTACATTTTACAATATTAAAAGTATCTTTATTGACACTATGTTAAACAATAAATTCAAAAACAATACAAGATGACAATCATACGGCACATAACCGTCACTATGATATGTAATAAGCCGGAAAACCTTTAGCTGCAATATGAAACGAACAAAAAATAAGCCACGCAAAGCAATAACATAAAATGCTTTGCGTGGCAAAAAAACTTATACGCATCAGAAATCAAGCTCGCGCGTAAGTATACTTTCAAGCTGCTCTGCCGACAGACGCAGATGAAACTGTCCCTTGATTGCCACAGAGATACGTCCCGTTTCTTCAGACACTACTATGGCTATTGCGTCGCTGTCTTGCGAAATGCCCATTGCGGCACGGTGGCGCAGTCCGAGTTCCTTCGGAATATCTATGCTGTGGCTCACTGGCAGAATACATCCCGCAGCCCTGATACGTTTCTTTGAAATAACCATGGCTCCGTCGTGCAACGGCGAATTCTTGAAAAAGATATTCTCTATAAGCCTTTGGTTTATATTGGCGTCTATGATGTCGCCGGTCTCAACGATGTCGTCGAGCGACGATATTCGCTCTATGACAATGAGCGCTCCGATGCGCGCCTTACCCATGTTCATGCAGGCCATCACAATAGGCATTATCGACTCCATGTCAACCTTGTCCTTATTGTCGCCCGAAAAGAACAGCCGTATTATTCCGTTCACGCGGCGGTGGGCACCGAGCGTATAAAGGAACTTGCGTATTTCTTCCTGAAACAATATTATTATTGCTATAACTCCCACGCTTACCAGCTTGTCCATGATGCTTCCGAGAAGACGCATCTCAAGAATCTGACTCACGAACAGCCAGACAACGATGAACACCATGATGCCGATAAACACGTTGAGCGAGCGCGACTCCTTCATCAGTCTGTAAATGTAATACAGCATCAGGGCCACGCAAAATATATCGACAAAATCTTTTATGCCAAATTCAAACATACTTAAATACTTCTTTTACAATGGTTACAGCCTCAACGCACGGCTTTACGTCGTGTACTCTCAGAATTGACGCACCCGAATTAATCATGGCAATGGTGTTGACAACCGACGTGCCGTTAAGCGAATGGTCGGCATCGGTGGCGAGCAGGCGCGAAATCATAGACTTGCGCGATACGCCGACAAGCAGCGGAAGTTCAAATTCGCGCAACTTGTCAAGTCCGGCAAGGAGTTCGTAATTCTGCTCAAGCGTTTTGCCGAAGCCGAAACCTGGGTCTAATATTATGTCCCTTACGCCAAGAGAGTGCAATGTCTGCACCTCATGAGCAAAGGCTTTCATCATGCTCATTATGTCGGGTTTGGTAGACATTAATATATAAGGCACACCAAGACGGGCTGCCATCTTGAACATTTCGGGACATTCGCCTTCAGCATTGCATCCGTCAGCATCAGCACTATTATTACCGCTGCCGCCGAAAGCGCCGTTAATGTTGCCTTCAGATACATCATTTATTATGCCTGCCCCGAACTCCTCAACAGCCATACGTGCCACTTCGGGCCTGAACGTGTCTACCGAAACAGGGGCATCTGGCTGCACGCTTCTTACGGCTTTCAATGCCATACGCATGCGTTCCATTTCTTCATCCTCGGTTACATGAGCCGCACCGGGACGCGTAGAGAATGCTCCTACGTCGATAATCTTGCCGCCTTCGGCCATTATCTGGTCGGCCCTTGCAGCAATTTCAGCCTCAGTCTGCTTGCGGCTGCCGGCATAAAACGAATCGGGAGTGGCATTAAGAATGCCCATAACACAAGGCTCTGACAAATCCATCAGTCGCCCGTTGACGTTCAATATATAAGGAATAAAGCCTTTCACAATATCAATTAAAGAATAAAATTAATCTCTACAGACGGCAAAAATACTCATAAATATCGAGACTCTTTATATTTTTGACGTTTTTTATCAAGAATAAAAACAAGTCAGAAAATATACTTACCTCAAATCGGGATATTTAGACCTAAACATCAATGAGCCGACGGAACAGCCTTACACTTACCGCTGAACCCGATTATGTCAAGACGTATTATGCCTACACGATGAAACGATTTTTCGGCAGCCTTAATTCCGGCTTCTTTATATTCAGGTGCCAGTTTGTCTATCAACAGACGAAGCGCGTGCCTCTTTTCGTCATCATCAAGCACAATTACGGCATGACACTTCATAACGACGCTTTCATATTCGGTAGTGAAACGCGACGGCAACAGATTAGTATGGCCAACTATACAGAACGACACATCATGATTGTGCGCCAAGGCCCTGAGTTTCTTTCCTTCAGGAGCGCAATGTATATACAGACTGTGAGCGCCGTCCCAAACATAATTCAGCGGCAGGCCATAGGCTTCACCGTCAGCAGCTACCATGGACAACACTCCATACTCACAGCCTCTAATAAGCTGTAAAGCACGCTCCTCGTTGAGCAGACGGTCCTGACGGCGCACAGTTTCGTTTACGTATTTCATATTATTAAAAGAGTTTCAGATTAGCAATTATAACAATATATCTTTTGTTTCATTAATAATTTTTTCTGTACCAACAGAATCACAAAGGTAAGAAAATATGTGCAGAACATATTATTATTTGGCCGCAAAATTGCCATGGTACGATTTTTTGATGTACTTTTGCACCCAATAAAACTATCACACATGGACATATCAGAATTATACAGAATCTTCACCGAGCATCCGCAGGTTACCACAGACAGCCGCGACTGCCCAAAAGGTTCTATTTTCTTTGCGCTGAAAGGCGAATCGTTCAACGGCAACGCCTTTGCAGCCAAGGCTCTCGAACAGGGCTGCTCGTATGCCGTTATCGACGAAAAAGAGTTTGCTGTTGAAGGCGACAACAGGTATATTCTTACTGACGACTGCCTGACTACGCTGCAGCAGCTGGCCAACTATCACCGCCGCAAACTTGGAACTAAAATCATTGGAATAACCGGCACCAACGGCAAGACCACAACAAAGGAGCTCGTGGCAACCGTATTGGCCGAAAAATATAACGTGCTCTACACTCAGGGCAACTTCAACAACCACATCGGCGTGCCTAAGACGCTGCTGCGCCTCACGGCCGAAAACGACATTGCCGTGATAGAGATGGGAGCTAACCATCCGGGCGAAATCAAGACTTTGGTCAACATCGTCGAGCCTGACTACGGCATAATAACCAATGTGGGCAAGGCTCACCTTAAAGGTTTTGGCTCGTTTGAAGGTGTGATACGCACCAAGGGCGAACTCTACGACTATCTGCGCGAGCACAACGGCACGGTGTTCATACACAACGAAAACGAGCATCTGCTGAAGATAGCCGGAGGACTTAAACTTGTTAAATATGGCACTGTGGACAGCGACGAACTTAACGCCTGCGGCGAATTCGTATCGTGCGACCCGTTCCTCAATTTCAGATGGCGCCACGGCAAAGGTCAGTGGAACGAGGTAAGGACTCACATGATTGGCAGCTACAACATATACAACATGCTCGCAGCAGCATGTATAGGTCTTTATTTTGACGTTACGGAAGAACAGATATGCCATGCGCTTGCCAACTATGTTCCGACAAACAACCGCTCGGAACTGGAGGTTACGGCAAGCAACAAACTGATTATCGACGCATACAACGCCAACCCGACCAGCATGGAGGCTGCACTGAAGAACTTCAGAGAGATAAAGGCCGACCACAAGATGGCTATAATAGGTGCGATGAAGGAGCTTGGCGAAGTGAGCGACGAAGAGCATCAGAAAGTTGCCGACATGCTGAAGGCCTCAGACATAGAGCAAGTATGGCTCGTAGGCGACGAGTTCAAGTCGGCCGACTGCCCGTTCCGCAAGTTCCACGATGTTGAGGAGGTTAAACAAGCCATAGACGAAAACAAGCCCGAAGGCTTCTGCATACTCATCAAAGGCAGCAACTCAACAAAACTGTACGAACTGAAAACGAAACTCTAAAAAGATAAAAGATAAAAGTGAAAAGTGAAAAATCCATTAGCCTTATTACAAAACCAAAAGGCTAATGGATTTTTCACTTTTAACCCAAATCTGGCATTAGTATTCGGCCGGGATTTTTGCTTTATATTGAGCGGATTTTCGTTAGATTTTTCGCAGGCATAGCGGGCTATGTCAAGAAAAAGCGAACAAAAAGACGCCAATAGAAACAAAAATACGGACTGAAAGCATGAATGCACGAAATAGATAAAGCTATATGCGGTCTAATGACAGATTTGGGTTTAACTTAATTCAGCATCAGGTTCATTTCTGCCCCTACGCCATCAAACAGAAATTCTGCCAGGCCGTTTATTGTCAGTTTCAAGGCATCGGCGTAAGGCTCATCCGTCTGACGCACCTTTCCGTTCTTTATTACATAGTAGGCATTATTCATCGGAATGTCGGCATCGCCTTCAACCCTCAACACCATATCTTTGTCAGGATTAAGTCCGGCATACATTTCCAGAGCCTTCTTGGCATTTATCACACGCAACATGGCCTGAATGTTATTGGCCTGCGGACGATATTTATCACCTGCCAGACGTATGTCTTCGCGTATAACCTCATAGCCTTCTTCATCGTGCAGAAGCACACAACGCTTTGCGCGCTGAATGCGGTCAAACTCTTCAAACGATGTAGCCATGGCATCAGCAGGCGGAGGCGTGCATGTTATCACGCGGGCATATCCGCACTTCTCGTACCATTCATATAGCCAGGCCTCGGCAGGAATAAGAGTGGCAAACACAGCCTCTCTGTAATAAACGCGGAAATGCGCCTGGCGCATAAGGTTGTTGCCTATGTCCTGACGACGATATTCGGGGCGCGTGCTCACTCCGCTTACATATACGGTCTTAACCTCACGTCCGTCACAAAGCATGGTGTAAGGCAAGGTCTGCAACGCTGCCACTACCTTTCCGTCTATCTGGCAGCACACGTTATACTCGCTACGATAGACACGAGAGAAATAAAGGTCGATAAACTTGTCGGGATCGTTGAACACCTGTTTCCATATCTCGCGTGTTTCTTCCTTTATGCGGTCTTGGTCTTCAAAGGCAGCCAACGGATGTTTCTCCATTATCACGTTCTTCTCAAGCAGAATGTCGGGCTTATACGACAGTTTGGCGCGTCGCAGTCCTTCGTCGCCCATATCTTCCTCACGGTTGATGTAATAATACTGCTCGGGCAGATGTTTCACAAACTCCTGGTTTATTATCGTGAACGCTCCTTCATAGTTTACGTCGGCTTTCTCAACGCACACGTCAAACGTACACTGGTTTATCGGGCATCCGAAGGTGAAAGCCACAAGCTTGTCGCCCACGAATATGGTTCCGCCCACAAGTCCCAGCCTATCCCATCGGTTAAATGCCCGCGTCATTGAGCGCAGTTCTTCTGACAAATCTTCATCGGGCACTTCTCCGTTGTCGTCTTTAGATGTGCGGCGCCACTGCCGTTCCAGTTCGAGACATTGCGGAATAAGGTCGGGCGTAAGCTCGCGATAACTATAGTCAGGATAAAGACTCTTAAACTTGTTAATATGGTTGCGCTTGCTCTGCAGTTTCTTTCCCGAAAGGTTTATCAGTTTGTCACGTGTGTAGATGTAGTCGCTGAAGTCGCGGTCGGGCTTTATGTCAAACGTATCGGGGAAACGGCTCTCAATTATGTCGCGCATATAGTTGCAGACACCGAGCATCAGGAACGGATGTCCCATTGCTATCGAGTCGTCGCGTATTGCACGTATCACGCTCACCGAGCATTCGTCACACGGCTCCACCTTAAACGTTCCGTCCTCCTGCTGTTTAGGCCGCGGCACAGGCATCATGTAAGCCAGGTGGTGGCCCATATAAAATCGGAACACGAGATAGTCGTCAACTATTGCAAACTGTGTATTGTAAAGAAAGCGCCAGCTTATCAAGTTTGAGAACGACAGGTCGCAGTTTTGTCTTTCGCCCCAAAGCGTAAAACTCTGTATAAGTTCCTTGTCGTCTAATGTTATATCCTTAAACTTTATCATAAAACATAAGTTTGTGTTTCAATTGGCAAATTTATAAAAAATAGATGTAAACAATATCAATGCACCGATAAAAAATTCAAGCATTCTGATTGCTCAAATCAGCCAGAATCGAAGTTAAATGTCTGACTGTCACAAGATATACTCCACGACAGACTTCCGTATAATTAATAAAATTTACGGGCACCGGCCTGCTTAAATCAGCGCGGCCAATGCCCGTCAACATTCTTAACACAATGAAAGTAAGCTTCTTGAAAGTTTTATGGCAGTTTCTATCTACTGTATTACGGCATCTCTACTTCGCTGCCCTCGCC
>OGYL01003367.1_pt1 | contig 10418 bp, 8 predicted proteins | sample 1576541 | NCBI WGS metagenome assembly OGYL01 (sample SAMEA3541551, study PRJEB24748) | human gut metagenome | biome: human gut; feature: human-associated habitat; material: faeces | place: China | collected 2012 | reverse complement strand
AAAAACAGAGATTGTCCTAATAGAAAATAAAACCGTATTGGTATAATAAAAAGCATCGGCGTGCTCAAACCGCCAGTTACGGTCGAGCAGCCGATAATCATGGAAAGTCAGGTAACGGGCGGCAGCTTCCTCGCCGGCTCGGCCCAGGTCGTAAGCATCTGACATGGCATTGTTTTGAGAAGAAGCAGGAAACGAAGCTCTCCTAAATATTAGCCACGCTCATGATGTCGGCAAACACGCCCGCCGCCGTCACGTCGGCCCCGGCGCCATATCCCTGAATAGTCATGGGATAATCATGGTATCGCTCAGTGGTGAGCATGATGATATTGTTGGAACCCTCGAGATTGTAGAAAGGATGTCCGGCCTCGATTTCGCGCAGCGACACCTTGCCGTGGCCATTTTCCCACTCGGCCACAAAACGCCAGCGCTTGTGTTCGTTTTCCAGCCGCTGACGCTCCTGCTCAAAGTGGGCATCAAGCGCCGGCAACTGCTGCCAGAAATTATCGAGTGAACCCTCGAAAAGTTCAGCCGGGATGAAAAGCTGCTTTTCTACATCCTCAAACTCTACGCGGTAGCCGCTCTCGCGGGCCAGAATGACGAGTTTGCGGATGACGTCCTTACCCGAGAGGTCGATGCGCGGGTCGGGCTCGCTGTAGCCGCTCTCCTGCGCCATCTTGACGGCGCGCGACAGGGGCACGTCGGCCGCAATCCTGTTGAACACGAAGTTGAGCGTACCGCTCAGCACGGCCTGAATACGCAGGATGCGGTCGCCCGAATTGATGAGAGCGTTGATGGTATTGATAATGGGCAGACCGGCGCCCACGTTGGTTTCGAAAAGAAATTTGATGTCGTTTTCGCGCGCCGTCTGCTTGAGGCGGGCGTAGCGGTCGTAGCTGGAAGAGGCGGCAATCTTGTTGGCGGCTACGATGGACACGTTGTGTACCAGCAAATCCTCGTAAATGTCAGCCACCTCGCTGCTGGCCGTACAGTCAACAAACACCGAGTTGAAAATATTCATGTCGATGATTTCGCGACGCATGCGCTCGGCTCCGCCGCGGCCGCCCTGGGCCAGGGCTTCCTCATAGTGTTCAAGGCTGATGCCGTCGCGGTTGAAGGCTGCCTTATGACCGTTGCCCACGCCTACCAGGTTCAGCTTCAGCCGGCGCTGGCTCATCAGGCTCTCGCGCTGCGCGGCCAGCTGCTTGAGCAGGCTGCGCCCCACGGTGCCCACGCCGCACACAAAGAGGTTGAGCTCCCGGTAGTCACTCAGAAAAAAACTGTCGTGAATGACGTTGAGCGCCTTGCGCAGCTGAGTCTGCTCCACGACAAACGAAAGGTTCATTTCGAGCGCACCGGCCGAAGTGGCACACACGTTGATACCATTGCGCCCCAGCACGCCGAACAACTTGCCCATAATGCCGGGCGTATGCTTCATGCGGCTGCCTACCACGGCCACGGTGGAAAGTCCGGTGGCCACGATGGCAGGATTCATGGCGCCGTTCTCAATTTCCTTGGCAAACTCGGCATCCAGCGCCCGGCAGGCCCGCTCGGCGTCGGCCGGCGGCATACAGATGGAGGTACTCGTTTCCGAAGAAGTCTGCGCCACGAGGAACACGCTGATACCATGTTCGGCCAGGGTGGAGAAGATGCGGCGGTTGACTCCGATAACACCCACCATCGTAAAGCCCGACACGGTGACCATACTGGTTTCATTGATGGAAGAAATGCCGCAAATCAGGCGGTCGTCCTCACGTTTGCTGTCGTTGATGATACTGCCCGGACGTTCGGGATGGAACGTATTCTTTACGTATATGGGGATGCGCTTGACGCAGACAGGATAAATGGTCAGCGGATAAATGACCTTCGCGCCGAAGTTACAGAGCTCGACCGCCTCGTCATACGTCAGATGACTGATGGTGTAGGCCGTAGGAATAATGCGCGGGTCGGCAGTCATGAAGCCGTCGACGTCGGTCCAGATTTCCAGCTGACGGGCATCGAGTGCCGCCGCAATGATGGCGGCGGTATAGTCGGAGCCTCCGCGCCCGAGGTTGGTGATGACGCCGGTTTCGACGTCGGCCGAGATGAAGCCCGGCACCACGGTGACGCGCGGCAGGTTGCGCAGCTGCTCACGGATGAGGCGGTTGGTCACGTCAAAATCAACCAGCGTCTTGTTGCCCTTGCGCGCTGTCTTGATAAAGCGGCGGGCATCCATGCGCACGGCGCCCTTAATGAGTGCCGTTACGATGCGTGAGGAAAGACGCTCGCCGTAGGACACAATGGCGTCGGAAGTTTTGGCCGTCAGGTCGCGGATGAGATAAACGCCATGATAAATGCCGCGCAGCTCCTCGAGCCGGTCGTTCATTACCTCCCACAGCTGCAGGCGCTGACTTTCATCGGTAATGACAGCGTCGACCATGTCGCGGTAACGGTCGACAATTTCCGAAAAGGCCGCCCGGTAGCTGCGGTCGCCCTGCGCGGCCAGTCGTGACACGGCTATCAGCTTGTCGGTTACACCTCCCAGAGCTGATACCACCACGATGACCTGCTCGGTTGTACTTTCCACTATTTCCTTCAACTTCGTGATGCTTTCTACAGAGCCTACCGAAGTTCCGCCAAATTTCAATACTTTCATCTTAATAATTCTCGTGTTTAAAGCTGGCAGTCATGCCGGACTGATGCTGCCGGAATAAGAAAAAAAAGTTGAACAGCAGCAGCCGTCCTTCGCATATCCTATCTACATATCACGCCCTTTCATTCCGGAAGAAAGATTCATGATAGATGCAGCAAATTTACAGAAAAACATTGACCCGACCCACCGCGCGGCACAAATATTTTACAACCAAACAAACACGCTGCTCCCGGCCCATGCAAAGGCGTGAAATGGTTTTCCGCATCAGGTCTGTATGAAAAGACAACAGGAAGGCGCGAAAAAAATTTCAGGCCGGACCTGTTATGCTCCAAGTCCGACCTGAAAAATTCTTCCTCCCGGCTGCCATGCGCCCGCTCCGCCAGCCGCCGGCTAAAAGGGATGCTCGCCGGGAAAGACCTTGCCGGTCGTATTCTCAAACACCCGGCGCAATACGTACTGGCTTACGCGTAAATCATCAATGCCCAACCCCGAAAGCGCAGTCTTCAGCGCCCTGAGCATGACGCGCTGCACGCGTTCCTTGGTTTCATACCCCCGTGCCGTCAGGTAAATGAATTTGGCCCGCCGGTCGGAATCGCTCCCCTTGCGCACCACCAGACGCTGCTTTTCCATATCGTCAATCAGACGCGACATGGCAGGTTTGTCACGAAACGTAGCATCACAAAGCTCCTGCTGCTTGCGGCCGTCTTTTTCAGACAGCTCAGTCAGCACAATCCACTGCTCGGGAGTGATGTTGAATCCCGCTTCCGTCAAACATTTCTGCAACAGACGGTTGATTACTTTTGTCACCTCGCCATTGAGGATGGCAAAAATCAGACGAATGTCGAGTTTTTCCATATCGTAGAACTTTTTCGTGTATCGGCCTGCAGTTCCCGCTACGGGACTACTCCCTGCGAAAACGGCTGCGCTGCATACTGAGCCATACCAGCAATACGAGCAGCACCAGCAAAACGGCATTGCCCCAACCTTCATGGCCCTGAGTAATCAACTTGAACCGCAGCAGCAAGAGCATGCCAAAGGCCACATACCACTTGCCCGTATAGTGGCGCCACTGCATGAGATACCACCGGTCTTCCTGCTCGCCCGGAATGTTCTGCAAAAACAGGAAAAAGCGCCTGCTGCAACGCAAGTGGAGAAACACGGCCACCAGAAAACAGAAAGCTGCAACGCCCCAATCAAAAAAATAATACATCATTCATAAAGGGTTAAAACTGCGCACGTCCAAACAGTCATGCGCCCGGTTACAAAAATACTCAAATTCCGCTTAACGGCAAAAAAAGGAGACAGCATGACAGCAAAAAACAAATTATATACTGCGCCTGCACATCCGCACCGCGGCAAACGGGATTTTTTTGTATCTTTACGGCCGCAACAGCGCGCCACCGGGCGCAGCAAGCAGAAAAACAGCTATAAACCCACCCCCATTGTTTAATGTAAACATGAAAAAAAACTTACTTTTCCTGATTCTCTTTGCGCTGGCCGTGACGTTACATGCCCAGCAAGCCCATTTGCCCAAACGTGAATTCCGCGGCGCGTGGATTCAGTGTGTCAACGGGCAGTTTCAAGGCATGAGCCGCGACCGCATGCAGGCCGAACTCACCCGCCACCTCGACGCCCTGGCCCGTTGCCACGTCAACGTGGTGATGTTTCAGGTACGTGCCGAAGCCGACGCCCTCTATGCCAGTCCGTACGAACCCTGGAGCCGTTTTCTGAGCGGCAGGCAGGGCACGCCTCCCTCACCCTACTGGGACCCCCTGCAATGGATGATTGAGCAGTGTCATGCCCGCGGCATGGAGCTGCACGCATGGATTAATCCCTACCGCGCCAAGACCAAAGGCACTACGGAACTGGCCGTGACGCATCCGTATGTAAAAAATCCGGAGCGCTTCTTTTCCTACGACGGACAATATCTCTTCAACCCCGGCCTGCCCGAAAACCAGCGCTACATCTGTCATATTGCCGCCGACATCACCCGCCGGTATGACATCGACGGACTGCACATTGACGACTACTTTTACCCCTACCCCGCAGCCGGACAACCCATCCCCGACAAGGCCACCTTTCAGGCCAACAACAACGGCATCAACAACATAGCCGACTGGCGCCGCTACAACGTAAATACCTTTATACAAATGCTCCACGACACGCTCCGCGCCGTGAAGCCGTGGGTAAAGCTGGGCGTTTCGCCCTTTGGCATCTACCACAACAACCAGGCCGGCAGCAACATTCCGGGCAGCAACACACGCGGCCTGCAGAACTATGACGACCTGTATGCCGACATCCTGCTGTGGATCAACAAGGGATGGGTGGACTACACCGTGCCACAACTCTACTGGGAAATCGGACACAAAACGGCCGACTACGCCACGCTCATACGCTGGTGGTCACGCTTTGCCGGCGGCCGTCCGCTCGTCATCGGGCAGGACCTGGAGCGCACCGTCAAGGCCTCGGACCTGCAAAATCCGCAACAAAACCAGCTGCCCGCCAAATGGAATCTGCAACGCTTCTTGAACAACATCAGCGGCAACTGCCTGTGGTATTCGGCCGTGGTGGCCAACAACACCGGACGCGTAACCGAAGCGCTCAGCCGCCAATACCAGCGTACGCCGGCACTGCTCCCGTCCATGCCCTTCATGGACGACAAGGCGCCGCGCAAACCGCGCAAGGTAAAACCCGTATGGACCTCGGACGGCTATATCCTGTTCTGGACCGCTCCCAAAGCCAAGAAGGAAATGGACAAGGCCAAATGGTATGTAGTCTACCGCTTCAAGAAGGGGCAGGACAAGGACTATGACAACCCGGAAAACATCGTAGCCATTACTGCCGACACGTATTTCAAACTGCCTTACCAAAACGGCCGTGAATCGTACACCTACGCCGTGTCGGCCCTCGACCGCCTGCACAACGAGTCGAAGCCCGTCAAGAAACGCGTAAAACTATAACCCACTCAAACCCGACAGCCGCCGTTTCCAGCCATCGCCAAACACAGGCGGACTACTGGAAACGGCGGCTGTTTCTTTATCCGAACAAGAAGAAAAAACATGCTAACAACTACCGAACTCATCATGCTGGGCACGGGTAATGCGGCCGCCACCCGCTGCTACAACACGTGTTTTGCCATCCGCCACGGCAAGCAACTGCTGCTCGTTGACGGCGGAGGAGGAAACGGCATCCTCACACAGCTGGAAAAAGCCGGAATCGCACTTAGCGACATCCACCACGTCTTCATCACGCACACGCACACCGACCACCTGCTGGGCGTCATCTGGATATTGCGCATGGCTGCACAGGCCATGCAAAAAGGCACATACGCCGGCCAGCTCCACCTCTACGGCCACGACCGCGCCATAATGGTGCTGCAATGGATATGCCAGCACACCCTGCCCCCGAAAATTGTGGCCCAAATAGGCCGTGGCATCCTGCTTCATACCCTGAACGACGGCGAGCAATTAGCCCCGGCCGGCATGGACATGCAATGTTTCGACATCGGTTCGACCAAGGAAAAACAATTCGGCTTCCGCCTGACACTCCCCGAAGGAAAAACACTGGTATGCCTGGGCGACGAACCCTTTAATCCGACATGCAGGAAATATGCAGCCGGCGTCGACTGGATGCTTTGCGAGGCCTTCTGCCTTTATGCCGACCGCGACATATTCAAACCGTACGAAAAACATCACAGCACGGCGCTCGATGCCGCCCGAACGGCTGCCGAACTGCAAGTAGGCAACCTCGTACTCTACCATACCGAGGACCAGACACTAACAACCCGAAAATCTCACTACACAACTGAAGCGCAACAAGAATTCAGCGGTACGGTATGGGTGCCCGACGACCTTGACGTCATTCCCCTGGAACAACACGAATAACACAAGGCCACAGAAACGACACACCCTCCCGTCACAAAAAAATAAATCCCGGCTTGATAAGCCGGGATTTGTCATATTCATACATCATACGTAAACCAGACGTAGCGTATACTGCCTGCCGCTTTCGTAATCAATCATATACCATCGGGTATAAGTTGATCCCAGCGCGTCAATCCGCGCCATAAAAGCTATCTGCCCGGGCCGGTCGTCATACCACACGGTAATAACATCGCCGTCATATTCCCGCATCACCCGGTACGTCCCTGTATAGGCAAAATCTCCCATATAGGCAATAAAACGGTTATTGCGTCCGAAATAAAACACATCGCCGGGATAATAAGTAGCATTGTAGTCGTCCGTTTCAACCACCTGCCAGGAACCAAGCAGCCGATCGCGGACATAATAATTTTCCTCCTCACAACTGCTAAAGGCAAAAACGGCCAACAGTACCACACACAGGTTTCTTGCGTAAGTGTAAAAATTGTTCATTGATAAACAGGTTTTATGGAGTCGCTCCATTATTAAAAAAAGCCCCTCACATTAAAAGATGAAGGGCTTTGTGTTCTTTTCATAACGGTAAAACGCATCAGGTGACATAACCTTGCAGCCTGTTTACGCGTCACACGTTGCAGATACAAACTACTCTGCGGGAGAAATTGCGCCAGAGGGGCAAACATCAGCACACGTACCGCAATCGAGGCAAGTGTCAGGATCAATTGAATACTTTGCGCCTTCTGAAATTGCGCCAGCAGGGCATTCGCCAATGCAAGTACCGCAAGCTACGCAGTCGTCACTAATTACATAAGCCATTTTCGTAAAATTTTAATAGGTTATTAATTGTATTTTCGTTTAATGAGTATTGCAAAGATACTGTTTTCTGATAAAAGTTGTACAAACTGCCTGAGTTTTTTTCGATACTTGCGAAAAAAAACTCAGACAGTCTCTTACTTTATTTTTGTCCGGATTAAATCTTCGGGACAAAAAACTTAATGAACTACGAACTTCACGGTACGTACAGCGGAACCGGCAGACAGACGTGCCATATAAACTCCTGCGATCAGGCTGGAAGTTGAAATCACTTCGCCGTCATTGGCAGAACCTACCATGCCGACTCTGCGACCGGACATGTCAAAGAGTTCAACCTTTACAACCGAATGATCAGGAGCAACTATACGCAAACCTCCCTCTTCCATCTGTGCAGAAAGTCCGTCAGGAACAATTACTGTTCCTATGCCTACCTGAGTTTCCTTTAATTCAAGCGAAATCCATTCCGGAGAGTTTTCAGAAATCTCCAGGTTGCAACTCATTTGCTTGCCATTGTCATCACCTTCAACCGTATATTTTCCCACAGGTAAAGCCAGGCCCATTGAAGACATCATAAACGATAATTTTGCCTGCTCTCCGTTTTCATTTGTAAAGACAACGTTATTCAGCGTTTTTATACCATTAAGACCAGCCTTGAACAAACGTACGCCTGTCAAATCAACAGGAACCATCACATCGGCATCCTTTACGCTGAAACTACCTTTTTTCATATAAGGAAAAGCATAGCTGTAACTATTCAGCCATAAAACGGAAATGGAATATTCATAATCGCCACTATAAAAATTGGAATTCTCGCCATCCGAAGAAATATATCCGGCACTACCGGTTGCACCGCCCTTATAGCTAATATATGTTGTATGTCCCAAATCCTCATAATCACCGTTCAGCACAAAATTGACATGATGAAAATCAGCTGTCGATACAGACAGCGAAACAGGTGCATCCGTTATGCTGAAAGCTGAGTTATAATAAGCATTAGCATGACCGAACGCGTCATCGTAAATCATTGCGTACAACTGATAATCTCCAGGATACAGAAGGGATACGTCATAGTCATTAACGTTGGGATTGATTTTGCCGTTGAAAACTGGATTTACGTTAAATGTTACCTTCTCACCCTGATTCGTCACGGTAATCGGCTGACACTTTGACATATCAACCTCTACCGCAGCAGACGCTCCGTCAACGTTTTGAAGAACAAACGCACTGGCCTTGCTATTCGTTTCACCGCTATAAGATGATGCGGCTATATGGCAGCAATATGCTCCGTCGGGCACCACAAAATAGACTTCGGGTTCTTCCGGATAGATACTTTCATCGAGTTTGATATATTTACCCTCCAGCTCACTGTCCCAACTGATTACTCCTACGCTGCAGCTGCTCACATCGGCTGCCAATCCTTTTACTGCAACCGTAAGCCTGCGGTATTTTTCGTAGGATATGCTTAGAGCATTGGCGGTTGCATCGGCAAACGCAAATGTGCCCGACAATTCAGCATAGCGCTGCGCACTCACGGTATAAGTACAGTTCTGACCGAAATCAGACGCTACATACATCTCGGCCTCTCCTTCATCATTTGTACTGCAGTACTCCGAATTTCCAAGTTCATTACTTACGCAGATGCTAACATCCGGAAAGGCTTTGCCCAGCTCGTCCTTCACCAAGAATTTAAGCAAGGCAAAATTATCGAGCGAATAAATGACTTCAGAAGGAGAATTTCCCACCGTAAAGGCCTGGGCCTTGCCCACCGAAGTATGCTGGCCACTTCCCATTAAAGTCAGCCTGGCTGTCACCTTATGTTCCCCCGGCTCCAAATCAGCAGAGAACTGCAAGAGCTGCGTGGCTTCGTCATAAATTCCTTCCACGTAATTTTCATCTACATAAACATCACTTAGTGCACACCCTTCGGGAGCCCGAAAAGTAACGACGGTGGCCTGAACGGCCAGCGTAAGCGTTAAAAGAAAGACAAAAAGTAAAAATCGTTTCATAAGCCTATATTTTTAACAGTTAATAGTTGTGTTTCTATGTATTCTGCGTCACAAAATAATTATAAATGACAATTTTACCGTTTATTATCAGAATACATACAAATATATATATAAATATGTTAACATGTCAGGCAGCCTTGCATAATTTATGTTAACCACACCCTTCCGGCAACATAAGATTATCCAAAGCGTGACGAGGATGTTTTTTTTATTTTTTCATGAGAAAGACACAATATATAAAGTTTTTACTTGTTATATTTGTGTGATGAACCAGACGTACCATCGGGCGTTGGCCCTACTCATTTTTCTGACCGCCATGGCAACAGGAGCCGTGGCGCAGGAGCGGCGTGTGCAAAACAAGCCGTATCTGGACATGCGCCGGTTTCACTACGGATTTTGCATCGGCCTGCACGACCAGGGCATCGGCATTGAAAACAACGGATACGTTGACCCTGAAACGGGAGCCCAGTGGATGGCCGAAAACGACCGCCACAACTGGGGCTTCAACGTGGGCGTACTGGGCGAATGGAAGATGTCGGAACACTTTGCCCTGCGTCTGATTCCGTCGATGTACTTCGGCAGCAAAAGCATCGGTTTCGTCAACCTCACAACGGGCGAAACCGAATCGGAAGACCTGAAGTCTACCTACATCGCCCTGCCCGTATTGCTCAAAGTCAGCGCCCCGCGCTTCAACAACTACCGGCCCTACGTCATTGCGGGCATACAGCCCATGTATGACCTGACCACCAAGAAACAGGAACTGCTGATGACCAAAAAAATGTCGGCCACAATCGAGGTAGGACTGGGCTGCGACCTCTACCTGCCCTACTTCAAGCTGATACCGGAACTGAAATTCTCGTTCGGGCTGGGCAACATCCTGGAAAAAAACCGCAAGGACCTGACCGACCGCACCAAGGAAGTGTTTACCAAATCGGTCAGCAGCGTCAGCAGCAACATGGTTACCCTGACCTTCTACTTTGAATAACGGCACGCAGCCCGGAGCGCCACGAAAAAAGACAAGCCGGGCATCACAAGGTGGGACCTGAAACAAACTGGGAGTACCTTTGTTTACTTCTTTCATTGTATTTTACC
>OGYL01003364.1_pt1 | contig 10428 bp, 9 predicted proteins | sample 1576541 | NCBI WGS metagenome assembly OGYL01 (sample SAMEA3541551, study PRJEB24748) | human gut metagenome | biome: human gut; feature: human-associated habitat; material: faeces | place: China | collected 2012 | reverse complement strand
AGAAGCTGGCCGGAAATGACCTCGTCCGCCGCCTGTTCAATGGCGGCAAGCTTTTCTTCGGTCATTTTCTCAGGACGCAGGGCGCGGTTGGCGCGCGCAGCAGCCTTTTTGAGAATGCCGAAGGCATGGACGATCTCGGCGGGCATCGTCTCGATGCCGACGCCGATGGGGAAGTTGTTGTGGCTGCGCTCGGTCTGTGCGCCCCAGTATTTGTCTGCCGGGACGCGAACCTCACCCATGGAATCGTGTTCGACGCGATATTCCATTGTTTTTTCTCCTTCTATTATCAAATCTCGACCTGATGAATAACTTCCTTCAGCTTATCTGCGCTGGCGCGAAGCTTGTCAACCTCGCCGTCGGTCAGCTGGTTGAGGATCTTGCCGCGTACGCCCTGATTGTCAACCAGCACGAGCGTAGACAGGCACACATCGGATACGCCGTATTCGCCGTGCATCATGGTCGAGACAGTCACAGCCGTTCCGGCGGTACTCTGCACACACTTGCACAGATGACAGACCGACATCGCAACGGCATAGAACGTTGCGCCCTTGTTCTTGATGACCTGTGCGCCGGAGGTTTTGACGAACTGTTCAATCTCCTCATAGTTCTGGTCCCATTTAATGCGGTCGCAGTCGGGAGAATGCTCTTTATAAGAATCAATGTGATTGTTTGCAATGTGGACAAGGCTCCAGGGGACGAAGGAGGAATCGCCGTGCTCACCGTAGACATGCGCATGCACGTTCTTCGGGCTGATGCAGAAGCGCTTGGCAAGCGTTGACTGCAGGCGGCTGGTGTCGAGGATGGTGCCGGAGCCGATGATGTGGCTTTCGGGAACGCCGGAGATTTTGTGGAACACATACGTCAGCACATCGACCGGGTTGGAGACGATGATATAGATTGCATCTGGCGCGGCGGCGGTGATCTGCGGGGCAATGTCCTTGATGATGTTGACATTGGCCTGCGCCAGTTCCAGACGGCTCTGTCCGGCCTTGCGGGGAAGACCCGAGGTGATGATGACGATATCGGAGCCGGAGGCAGCGTCATAATCGCCGGAACGAACGATCGTCGGGGAACAGAACGGCGCGCCCTGATAGATATCCATGGCCTCGCCAAAGGCCTTCTGCTTGTTGACGTCGATCAGGACGATCTCGGACGCGATACCCTGGATCATCAAGTCGTTTGCGATCGTGGCGCCTACGCTTCCCGCGCCGATGACAGTAATCTTACTCATACACAAAACCCCCAATTTCAGTTTTGAATCAAACAAAATATACCGATATAATTTTATCGGTTATTACGATAAAATTATATCGGTATTCTGTTGGAAGCACCAATGCTTTTTTGAACGCAGGCATGCTCTTTTTGATATGGAAAAACGTCGCGTTTTTGCAGCAAATCATCAGACAGACACCTTGTGCTCCCGCACAAACTGAACAAATCCGGCTTCGATCTCACTCATTGCATATTGCTTATGATATACCAGCGCGTTGAGATACAAACTCTGGTTGTCGCTGCACGGGATCTGGACGAGATTCCAGCGCTGGATGCAGTGCTCCGGGATCGCCGGGGCCAGCATGTAGGAATTCGGAATGGTTTCGAGAAGCGTCATCTGGGCCAGGCGGTCAACACAGTAGATCTTCCGGCGCACCAGTTCCTCAGGTTTGCCCTGTACGCGGAACACATCGCCGTGGACGATCTCGGGCAGTCCGTCGAGTTCCGTGCGAAGGACGGAACTGCGCCCGGCAAGCGGGTGCGACTGGTTCATGGTGACAAGATAGTGATATTTGCTCAGAAGTTCAAAACTCAGGCCGCGGGCGCTGGTCTGCTCGTCAAAATAATCGCGGTATTCCGAACGGAAGCGGATTACGCCGATCTCTGTCTCGCCGCTTGCGAGCGTCTCAAGCGCTGTGCGCGCGTGGCATTCGCGGATGACCGCATCGACCGGCTCTGCCTGCGGCAGTCCGGCCAGATACTGTGCCGTCAGATCCAGCATGGCCGCCGAGCGCGGGATGCACACGCGCAGCCGGTTCGCCACGGCCCGCTTGGGGCCGAGCGCTTCAATGGCCTCCGTCTCGCGCAGAATGGACTTTGCGTGCTGCAGGAAGATCGTGCCGCGTGTCGTGGGACGGACGCCGCGCGTGGAACGCTCAAAAATGCGGAAGCCAAGCATCTGCTCCACATCATGCAGAATACGGCTGAGGTTCGGCTGCCCGATGAATAGATTCTCCGCTGCCTGTGAGATCGAACGGGTACGTTCAATCTCAATGATGTACTGCAAATGCTGTGTATTCATAGCCATACCGCCCTCTACTTTATATCATTTCTAATATATCACTTTTTGCGCTGTTTTGCAACCGGGGGGATACCAGCGCTCTGCACAAAATCATATACCCTTTTTCGGGACTTCTTGGCGCTTTTCATGCCCAGACCGCATGGGCAGTTCGGCGAAGAAGGTGTTGACGCCGGTTTCGCTCTCCGCCCAGACGCTGCCGCCGTGCGTCTGCGCGATGGCCTGCGCGATGGAAAGCCCGAGTCCGAAGCTGCCGTCGCGTGTCCGCGCGGCGTCAGCACGGGAAAAGCGGTCAAAGATCTGCCGCAGCGCCTGCGGCGCGATCGCCTCGCCTTCGTTCGAGACGGACAGGCGGCAGCGGTTTTTCCCGCACCGGGAAAGACGAACTGTGACTGTGCCGCCGGAGGCATATTTCCGGGCGTTGTCGAGATAGATCTCCACAAGCTGGCTAAGCTGGCGTCTGTCGCCGCTGACCATAATGTCCGCCTCCAACTCTGTCTGGAGCGTCAGACCGCGTTCAAACAGCGCGGCCTCGAACAGCAGCGCGCTGCTCTCGGTGATTTGGCTGAGATCACACGGCTCGAATGCACACGCAGCCTGTTCGTTCTCGGCCCGCGCCAGTTCCAGAAGCCGCTCGACCAGCGCACGCATCTGCTTTGCCATGGCGTCAATGCCGGAAAGAAAGGTCTGCTTCTGCGCTGCGTCGTAGTCTGGACTTTGTAAAAGTTCCGTGTTCGTCAGGATGACGGTCAGCGGTGTTTTGAGTTCATGTGAAGCATCGGCGACGAACTGCTTTTGCTGCCGCCACGCCTGTTCCACGGGCTTGACTGCGCTGTGCGCCAGCGGCACTGCAAGGCCGAAAAATACAAGCAGGCCGAGCGTGCCGAGCAGCGCTCCGGTCTTTAAAAGGGTGCGCAGCGTCTGCTGTTCACCGGAAATGTCTGCAAAGATCACGCTGCCGGTCACGCGGCAGTAGCGCAGGCTGTATTCCGGAATTTCACCGATGGCGTCCTGTGAAGCCTGCGCCGCGGCGGCGACCATCCGCAAAAACGCCCGGTCGGTCAGATCGTAATCGCTTGACCCGATGGCAACCAGATTGCCGAATGCGTCGGTCTGCAGCACGAAATACGGCAGGTGCACCTGCTGCGGCTCCTGCCCTGGCTGGACAGGAGAGAAGGGATCGGCCGCGATGGCCTGCATCATGCTGATGGACTGGGTACGCAGGTTCTGCTTTGTCAGCGTATAAAAAAGTCCGAGGATCGCGCCAAGCATCACGGCAGCGACCAGCACGATTGCGAGAATGATCTTCAGCCGCAGCTTTTTCAGCATGTCTCATCAACCTCCAAATGATAGCCCAACCGCCGTACGGCCTCAATGCGCACATTCGAGCCGATGGCTGTAAGTTTTTTGCGCAGGAAACCGACGTAGACCTCCACATGGTTTTCTACAGCATTCGAGTCAAAGCCCCAGACTTTGGACAAAATAGCCTCCTTGGACACATTCTGTCCCTTCAGCTGCAAAAGATACCGCATGACATCAAATTCCCGCGCGGACAGCTGCAGCTGCCGCGCACCGCAGATCAGCGTCCCGGAAGCCAGATCGAGCGTTGTGTTGCCGAACGAGAGCGCGTTGACCTCCGCGCCCTGCCGCCGGAGCAGCGCACCGACGCAGGCCAGCAGTTCCCGTGCGTCAAAGGGCTTGGTGAGATAATAATCCGCGCCCGCATTCAGCCCCTCAATGCGGTCCTCAAGCGACGACTTTGCTGTCAGCATCAAAATCGGCGTCCCGCAGCGCTTCGCGCGCACCTGCCGTGCGACCTGATAGCCGTCCATGCCGGGCATCATTACGTCGAGGATCAGCAGGTCATATATGCCCGTCTCGGCATATTCCGCGCCTGTCTCGCCGTCGTGGACAGCCTCGACGGAGAAGCCCTTTCCTTCCAACATAGTCCGCAGCGAATCCGCCAGCAGGACCTCGTCTTCAATGATCAGAATTTTCATAAGCAATACCTCAGGTTCAAGTTACTCCGAATAGAAAAATTGTAAGGGCCGATGTGGGCATCGGCCCCTACAGATTCACGGCTTGTCATCGGGCAACTCCATCCTTACCAACTATATTCGTTTTCTCCGTGCTTTTCAAGGAAAACCGCAGAAAAAATGTCTCCCGACCGTTTGACCGGGAGACAGGGGAGATAGAACCTTATGCCTTTTCGCTCTGCGCGGCGGTGAAGCGGTTCAGAATGGCTGCAAACTGGCAGCGGGTAGCAGTGCCGGTGGGCAGAAGCTTGCCGTCGGTGCCGTTGATGAAGCCCTGGCCGACAGCCCACTGCATGGCGGGAACGGCGTAGCCGCTGACGCTGTCATGATCTGCAAAGCTGGAGAGGTTTTCAGCCAGCGTGACGGCGTCCATGCCCTGATAGACGGCGTAGTTGAACAGGAACTTCGCAAGCTGCTCACGGGTGACGGCCTTGTTGGGCTCGAACGTTGTGGCGGAGGTGCCGCTGGCGATTTCGTTCTTGGCTGCCCATGCGACGGCTGCTTCATAGTAGCTGCCGGAGGCAACGTCGGTGAAAGCGGCCTTCTCGGTCACTTCGGGGCTGCCCGCAAGACGGTAGAGCGTTGCAACGACCATAGCGCGGGTGGTCACGCCCTTGGGGTTGAAGGTCGTGGTGGAGGTGCCGGTCATAAGCTTGTTCTCGACTGCCTTTTCCACGTCTGCCTTGAACCAGTCTGTGTCCAGAACATCGGTGAAGCCGGTCTTGGTTTCTTCGACAGGGGATTTCTCAGTGGGCTTCTCTTCGGCAGGCTTTTCCTCAGCCTTGGCGGCGGAGACGACGATCAGTTCCATCACGCCGGACGGCATACGCTTGCCGGCAGACTTTTCAGCCGTGAAGTCGGCCTCGGTCGTGCCGCAGACGAAGCGCAGGGAGCCGGTATCCTTGGCAGTCTTGGCGATATCGGCGACCGTGCCGTCAGCAGCAGCGCCGATACCCCAGACCAGAGCGATGGCAGCGGGGACTTCCTCGCCCTTGCCGTTCTTGAAGGAATACTTGCCCTCAGTGATGTCCTTGTAGGTGGGATTGAACTTGGTGTACGGGCCGTCGTCGCAGACGAAGGAAAGGCTGTCGCCGTCGGCGAAGGTGACATCCGCGTCGGTCAGCAGCGCGTCGAGCGTGACGAATTCAGTCACGACGACATCCTGTTCGCCCTTCTTGAAGTACTGATAGCCGTAGCCGTCAGCCTTCGTTTCCGCAAGCTTCTTGAGTTCTTCGGCGGTGTAACTCTTCGCAAGCGTCTTTTCGCCGTCCTCGCCTGCCTGCGTGTAAACGCTCAGCAGTGCGTCGGCGGCGCTGGCCGTCACGGCAAGACCCGCGAACACCGTCACGAGCATCGTCAGCATGAGCAGCAGGGATACAAATTTCTTCATAGTGAGGTTCTTCCTTTTGTGTGGATTCTTTAATATTTCGAATATTTCAAAAAGCATTATGCTTTTTGAAGCAGATTGGAGAGCAGGCGAAGCATTCGCGCAAGTTCCGCGCGCGTTGCAGCTTCCTGCGGTGCGGCCAGACAGGCAGGGAAACGGTCGAGAATCGAGGCAGCATACGCGGCCTGGACATCGGCCTGCGCCCATGCGCTGCATTCTGCGACATAGACGGGCGCTGTGTCAGCCGGGATGGAAATGCCACGCATCCGGGCGAATCGAACCAGCAGTGCGGCAGCCTGCTCCTTTGTGACAGGAGTATCCGGGGAGAACGTGCCCGCGCCGGTTCCGGCAACAATGCCGTTCTGCGCGCCCCAGACGGCGGCCTGCCGGTACCAGCCTGCTTTCAGGTCGGTAAAGCCGCCATTTCCCTGCGCGGCAGGACTTCCTGCCATGCGCCAGAGAACGGTGACGAGCATGGCGCGGGTCATGGGCTTCTCCGGAGAGAACGCCTGATTCCCAGTTCCGGTCATCAGTCCTGCGGCCGTGCAGAACAAAACATCCTGCTGGCAGACAGCTTCGGTCTTGACATCTGCAAAGCCGGAAGCAGCCAGCAGCGTCACGCCGGACTGCTGCGAAACCGTCTCGAACGCGTCAAGCCCGGCGGTCTGCGAAACGGTCTTCGCGCTGTTGCCGCTGTGGCCGGAGGCGTAGAGACTGCAGTCCGCAATGGATACGCTGCCAAGCAACGCATGGACGGACTTTTCCGCCTCCACACGCAGGGTGCAGCCGGTCATAGCGATGGTGTCTGCTGACAAAACGGCGACATTATCGCTGTCTGTCCGGCCGAAGAAGGTCGCGTTCGTCATGGTCAGGTCTGCGCCGCCGTCGAAGCCAAGCTTATCAGATTTGAATACGGAGATCAAGCAGTTTTCGATGGAAATTTTGCTCGTTTCCGCGCCCATAAAAGCTGCGTTGTTGACCAGTGCCTGCAATTTGAGACTGCCGGAGCCGCAGATCGTCAGATCGCCGCCGCTGATCACGGTCGGGCAGGCGTTTCCGGGCGCGTCAGCGCAGCCAATCAGCCGGTTTTCACCCAGAAGCGTGAACGTATTGCCACCCGCGAGAGACAAAAGCGTCTTGTCGCCCGTGATGCGCACATCCTGCAGCGTCAGCTTCGTGCCCATTCCCACTGTGAGTGTGAGATTGTCGAATTCTTCGCTGCGGGAGTCAAGGCCGATCAGCGTCACATCAAGGCTGTCCGCAATGCGGATCTCGCCGCTGGGGAAGTCTCCGTTTCCTCCGGCTTCGGCAGATCGAACGTGCCGGAGGCGGCTTCTCCGCCGGGCTCCGTGCCGTTTCCTGCTGTGCTGCCTGTGCCGGATGCGCCGCCGGAGCCGACATGGACATTGACGCTTACGCTGGATTCCCCGAACGAGGCGGTGATGACTGCGTCGCCCTCCGCGTTCACATGCAGCTTGCCGTACTGGTCAACCGAAACAACAGACGGGTCGCTGGACGCATATTGAAGGTTCGCCTGCACATAATCGGTCAGTGCGTCGTCCTCCGCGTCGGCGGTCACATGCAGGGCATGGTCGCTGCCAACAATGAGATCGAGATTGTCTTCCTCACTGGACAGAACTGGTGTGCCGGAGAAGGTCACAAGGATTTTATAGACATATTTGGCCGCGGAACTGGTTGCGGCCTCCTCCGGGCTGGCTTGCCCGAAAAAGAGGTGAAACCGGTTTCCTGTCGAAAACCGGCTTTCGTCTATATAGCTTTCAAAGTCAAAGCCGGATGTGTCCCACTCGGTATAGTCCTCAAGCGCCAGCATCGGTTCGACCTGATAGGCGCCGACCCATAAATCGTCGCCGCCGTCCCATGCGTAGAGTTCGCCTGTTTCCGGGTCTGCGGCAAGATTCGGGAAGTAATAGCGCGGCTGGTCCAGCAGGGCATATTTCGTGAACGAGCGGTACGCGCCGTTGGAGTGGTCCTTCGTGAAAAAGTCAATGGAGGCGATGGAATTCACATCGACGCTCGCGTAATCCAGCAGATCGCGGATGTAAAACCCGCGTGCGTAGACCAGATATGTCCGGCCGCTGCCGTTGGAATAGGAATAGAATTCCTCGTGCGTGTCGAGCGCGCCGCCGTACCAGTCGTCAAGTTCCTGCCATGTAAATTTTGCTTTTTCGACGTATTCATCCTCTGCCCAGCCAAAATAGCCGATGCAAACGGAAATGCTATCCGTCACCGAATCGGCCAGCGCTGGAAGCGCCAGCGCCGCGCACAGCAGAACCAGCAGAACGCCCCGTGTCAGAAGCTTTTTCATGGCGTACCCTTCAGCGTAGAGTTTGCGAGCATGGCTCGCGCCTCGTCCGCGCTCAGATCGTAAGACCAGAGCAGCCTGAATATTTCCTGTGTCTTTTCTACCATATCATAGGCATAATACTGCGGATACAGAAGATTTCCCAGCCACCATACGCCCAGCAGCATATTAAGACTCGGGGGATTGGAAAGCCAGTTGTAGGGCATGGATGGAATCTCGTAATACCGTCCGGCTTCGATCGCGCGCAGCGGCTGCCACGCCTCGTCGTCTGCCGCAGTCGAGTAAGTGCTGCCTGCTGTAAATAAAATCACGTCCGGGTCAAAGCGGTAAAGCTGTTCGAGATTGATGGGATTGCCGCCGCCCTTATTGCTGACGTCTTCGACCACGGCGGCATTTTCAATGCCCATGAGGTCGAGCACCTGCGCCTGAATGGAGCTTTTTGCATTCGTGTTGAGGCCGGACGAGCCGGAGGTGTACAGGACGGAAATACGCTCCGAATCCTGAATTTTCAAGGCATTTTCCTTCGCCATCGAGACGGTTTCTTCGACGAACGCCGCTAGTTCTTCGCCGCGCGCTTCTTTTCCGCTTAGAATGTTCCCGAGCGTTCGGTACGCTTCGGCCATATGCGGAAGACCTGCTTCGATGAAGATCACGGGCATGCCGATCTGCCTTTGCAGCGCGTCCAGATCGGCGGCCATGTTGTCCTTTTTATCGCCCAGATCAATCACGATCTGCGCACCGGAGGTCAGAATGGATTCCAGATTCAGCGTCGATTTGCTGCCATACATCTGGCCGGTCGTCGGCAGATCAATCAGGCGCGGGTCGAGATATTTATACTGGCTCGAAGACGGCGTTGCGTTGATGGTCGTCATGTATTCGGGCGCAATGGTCGCCAGAAACATCGACGCGACTGCACCGCTCGGGGCCACGCGCGTGAGCGTTTCAGGGATTTCAACGGTTCTGCCGAGAGAGTCTGTGAACGCGACCGTTGGCTCAGACGGAGTCGGTGCCCGTCCGGCGGCACAGCCGGACAGGCTTCCGCACAAAAGTGCCAGCACCAGCAGCAGAGCAAAGAAGTTCTTATATCGCATGGTTATTCTCCAAAGAAAACAGCGTTAGGGAAAGCAGTTGAAAGGACAGCTTTTCTGTTCGCATTATACCAGCAGCGGGACGTGATTGCAATGGAGCGTTTCGCAATTTCAAACAAAAAATGGAGAGATTCCGTATTGTCAAACGCACAGACCCCGTCGGGCGGCGATGCCCGGCGGGGTCTGTGAATGCGCGGTACGGATACAGCATGAAGATGTCAGAAATGTCAGAAAGGATGACGAGGAATTGGAACGAACAAGTGCCGCATGCCTCCGCGCATTCCGCTGTCCGTTTCAGCAAACTCATCATACCATCCTAAAGCCATGGATGCAAGCTAATGTTTCGATATAGCTGAATATATATACGACGATATCGAAATAATGCGAGGCGCTCAAAGCGAAGACTCAGGAGGGTGCGTCCGAGTCATCTGTCTCGTCATTGTGTGTCCGCTTGTTTCCGGACAGCAGCAGAACGAGCAGCAGCGCCAGCAGCATCGGCAGCGCCACAACGGGCGCGACGAGCAGCGGCTCGATCTGGATGCCGTCGGAGACGAGCCGGACGGCCGCTTCCTCCTGCTCGGTTTCAACGCGGTGGCCGCGCACCAGAAGCCGGTGGGAGTTGATGCCGTAGGGCGTGCAAGTGACAAGCGTACACAGGTCTTTTCCGGACTCAATCTGCAAGGCAGTGACGTCCTCCGGCTCGACGATCAGGATGCGGTCAACCTCGTAGGTCAAAACCTCGTCGAGCACGCGGATGATGAACGTATCGCCTTCGACAATCTGATCGAGATTGGTAAACAGCTTTGCGCTGGGCAGTCCGCGATGGCCGGAGAGGACGCAGTGTGTGCTTTCGCCGCCGACCGGGAGACTTGTCCAGTCCAGATGTCCGACCGCGATTTGCAAAACGGAATCGCTGGTGCCGTGGTAGATCGGCAAAGAGACGTTGATGGACGGAATCTCGATATAGCCCATGATGCCGGTGCCGCTGATGTCCAGCAGACTCTCATACTGCGCCTGCTGCTCCTCGGTCAGGAAAAAGCCGTTTTCCCGCGTCAGCAGCGACCGGTTATAGTCCTCCGCCGCCGCCAGCAGCTCGTCATAGGCGTCCTGGTCCAGCGCCTGCACGTTTTGCGTGTAATCCGCCACAGCCTTCGAGGCGTGGCGGGCGTTCCAGTAGTCGCTGACGGTCGGATACAGAAGCAGGGACACGCCTGCAAGCAGCACGAGGATCAACGCAATCGTGGACAGATGTTTTTTCATTTGCGGGCTTCTCCTTGATGCTGTGAGCGGTGCGCGGCCGAGGC
>OGYL01003360.1_pt1 | contig 10447 bp, 7 predicted proteins | sample 1576541 | NCBI WGS metagenome assembly OGYL01 (sample SAMEA3541551, study PRJEB24748) | human gut metagenome | biome: human gut; feature: human-associated habitat; material: faeces | place: China | collected 2012 | reverse complement strand
GCGAGCCGCTGGTGCAGGCGGAGCCGGAGGAAGCGCAGATGCCGGCCATATCCAGCCGCAGCAGCAGCGATTCGCCCTCGATGCCCTCGAACGAGATATTAAGGTTGCCGGGCAGGCGGTGCTCCCGACTGCCGTTTAGGCGGGTCCTGGGCAGCTGCAGCAGGGAATCGATCAGGCGATCCCGCATGGCGGTGATGCGGGCCATGTTTTCTTCCAGGCTGGCGGTCGCCACAGTGATGGCTTCGCCCAGCCCCACGATGGAGGCAAGGTTTTCGGTGCCGGCGCGGCGGCCCTTTTCCTGCGCGCCGCCATCCATAAAGATATTAGGCAGGATGCCCTTTTTGACATACAAGGCGCCGACACCCTTGGGCGCGTGGAACTTATGGCCGGAGAGGGAGAGCATATCCACCCCCAGAGCCTTGACATCCACCGGGATATGGCCGACCGCTTGGACGGCATCGGTATGGAACCAGGCGCCATGGGCGTGGGCGATAGCAGCCAGCTCCGCAATGGGCTGCACGGTGCCGATCTCGTTATTCGCCAGCATGATGGAAACCAGCGCGGTGTCCTCCCGGATGGCCTTTTCCAGCTCGGCGGGGTCTACCAGGCCCTCCGGGGTGACGGGCAGGTAGGTGACCTCAAAGCCCTCCTTTTCCAGCGCCTTGGCGCTGTGCAGAATGGCATGGTGCTCAAATGCGGCGGTGATGAGGTGCTTTTTGCCCTTGGCGGCCCAGCGGCGCATGCTGCCCTTTAGGGCCCAGTTATCGGCCTCGGTGCCGCAGGAGGTGAAGTAGATCTCGCCCGGCTCGGCATTCAGGGCGGCGGCCACCTGGCGGCGGGCCTTTTCTACGGCGGTGCGGGCGGCGCGCCCGATGGAATAAATGCTGCTGGGGTTGCCGTAGTTCTCCATCAGCCAGGGGGTCATGGCCTCCAGCACGGCCGGGGTGACCGGGGTGGTGGCGGCGTTATCGGCGTAAACAAAGCGCTTTTCCACAGTGATACACTTCCTTTATCGTATATAGTATAGCCGGAAAATGTTCCCGGCTTTTTATCACGGCAATATAATATACCATCTCGGTATAATTTGCAATAGGCAGAGGAAAATTTTTTCGGGGCCTGTGCAGGGTGCGGGAGCAGGGCGGCCCGTCCCCCGCCCCTTGCACAGAATTTTCCGAAATGTGTTGCACTTTGCCCGGAAAAACCGTTTATTATAGTGAAGGGCAGCCGCTATCGGCAGGCTTCACAATATATTCACAATTTGTGGGTGGATGCTGCGTTGCAATTTGTATAAAATTTATGCTATAATACTGTAAGAATACAGCAAGATGACAACAGGGAGGGAACGATTTGACAAACTACTACAGCACCGCAAACTACATTTTCAATCTTGTCCTTCAGGTATTGCTAACGGCATACCTTACCTGGGAAATGCTGCTGTATGGCAGGGTCGGATGGGCGGTCGCCCTCGTCCTCGTCAACCTTGCGGCAATCGGCATCAACCTTTACATCTGGCTCAATGTGAAAAAGGGGCGCTTTTCCGCCCAAAAGATCAAGCAGGGGCGCCTTACCATACTGGTAATTTCACTGGTTTCGCTGCTGTGCCTTGATGTGGTCTCCCGCACGGCGCGCGTTTCGCCGGAAAACCCCACCGTTTCCGCCGCCATCGGGCAGATCGTCCCGCAAAGCGATAAAACAAAGTGCATCAGCGTCAAGCGCAAGGGCAATACGACCTTTGCCGAGGCGGAAAAGGGCAGCCGTGATTTTTCCGCCATGGCGGCAGGCTGGACATTTGCCACCACGATAAAGGACGACGCCGCCGAGGAATTTTGGGCAGTGCTGGAAAAGACCGAGCTGACGCCGCATATCAATGCCTTTACCCTTACCGGCAGCGGCACCAAGTTCCGGGTGCTGTACCGGCTGGACTGGGCAGATACCGATGCTCCGATGCTGTACCTCGGTCTTACTGCGGACGGGCAGATTTGGATCTTCCGGGAGCTTGTCCTGCCGCAGTTTGTACCCGCCTGCCGGGTGCAGTTAGCGGGCGGCAGCGAAGGCTTCCGGGCCATGACGCAGGCTTATTCCGACATTTTGGCGGCACACCCCGCCTGATAACTCTGGTACCACGCCACCGCCAGGCGGTCGCAGCGCTCATTTTCCGGGTGGCCGGCGTGGCCCTTTACCCACACAAATTCCACCTCATGATACTTCAGCAGCGGCAGCAGCCTTTCCCACAGGTCTACATTCAGGGCGGGGCTGTTGTCGCTTTTTCTCCAGCCTTTTTTCTGCCAGCCGTACACCCAGCCCTTGGTCACGGCATCCACCAGGTATTTGCTGTCGCTGGTGAGGATGACACGGCAGGGCTGCTTCAGGGCGCTCAAGCCCTCGATGGCGGCCAGCAGCTCCATGCGGTTGTTGGTGGTCATCGGCTCCCCGCCGGAAAGCTCCTTTTCCTGCCCCTTGTACCGCAGGATCGCCCCCCAGCCGCCGGGACCGGGATTGCCGGAACAGGCGCCATCGGTAAAAAGCTGTACCTCTTTTTTTTCTGTCATGGTGTTGTTCTCCGTTTCTGTGCCATAATCTATATAAATATTATAGCTCACTTGGGCCGGGATTACAACACAGGCAGGTATGTGCCCTGCCTCTTTTGCCGGCCAGCGCGGGGGGCACATTCGGCCGCAGGCCAAATCGTCCATAGGACGATTTCAGCAGGCTTTGCCCGCTGGCCCGCCTTCGGCGGGCGGCCTGCGGCCGAACCAGCCCCCTTGACAGAACCGCATTTATGCAGTATAATAAAAACAGAACCAAAATATTTGTGCAAGATGCAATATTTTGTCGTGAATTAGGACACAAGATCGTCGGAACGGAATGGGCGGTCTTACATCATACATTAACCAAAAAATAAAAACAGAACCCAAATTTGAATTGGAGGTACACGAGTGACTGAAAAAAAGAATAATGTACCGGCTTCTGCCGAAGCACCCCGTAAAAAGAAGGACGGGGTCTTTGGGCAGTATTTCCGCAAGAGCCGCAGCACCAAAACCGCCGCCGAGATCGCGGCGGAGATCGAACGGGTGATGCGCAGCGAGGAAGCCGCCGCAGGGACCGCCTCCGCAGGAGAACGGCCCGTAAAATCCGCGGCCAAAAAGCCCGGTCAGCCCAAGGCTTCCCAGCAGAAGCCAGCGCAGGCCAAGGCCAAGAACGGCCAAAAGGGCCAGGGCGGCCAAACCGGCAAGTCCAAGCCCGCCGAGGAACAGAAGCCCGCTGCCCAAAAGGAACAGAAGGCTTCTTCCGCCAAGGGCAAGGCGGAGGGCAAGCCCAAGCAGCAGCCCAAGGCCGCCGCGAAGAATGAGCCCAAAAAGCAGACCCAGCCCGCGGCGCAGAACAAGCCCGCCAAAAGCGAGCCTGCCAAAAAGCAGCCCGCTGCCAAGGGCGGCAGCAAAAAGCCTGCCGCTGCCGCGCAGCAGCCCAACCGCAGCGCCCGCCGCGGCAAAAAGGCCGACGGCACCCGCCGCCCCCCGCTCAGGATCATTTCCCTGGGCGGCCTGGGCGAGATCGGCAAGAACCTGACTGTCTTTGAGACCGAGCAGGATATCCTTGTTGTGGATTGCGGCTCCGCCTTCCCGGATGACGACCTGCCCGGTGTCGATCTGGTCATCCCGGATTTCACCTATTTGGAGAAAAACGCGGCCAAGGTCCGCGGCATCTTCATCACCCACGGGCACGAGGACCACATCGGCTCCCTGCCCTTCCTGCTCAAGCAGATCAAGGCCCCGGTGTACGCCACCGCCCTTACCATCGGGCTCATCAGCGGCAAGCTCAAGGAGCACGGCATCCTCAATCAGTGCAAGCTGAATACCGTCAAGCCCGGCGATACCATCCCGGCCGGCACCACCATGAGCGTCGAGTTCGTCCGTGTCAACCATTCCATCCCCGATGCCTGTGCCTTAGCCATCCGTACCCCGGCGGGCCTCATCGTCCACACCGGCGATTTCAAGGTGGATTTCACCCCCATCTCCGGCGAACCCATCGACCTGGTCCGCTTTGGCGAACTGGGCAGCGAGGGTGTTCTGGCCCTCCTCAGCGATAGCACCAATGCCGAAAAACCCGGCTCCACCCCCAGCGAGCGCATCGTGGGCGAGAGCTTTGAAAAGCTCTTTGAGCGTGCAGCCAATAAGCGCATCATCATCGCCACCTTCGCCAGCAATGTGCACCGCATCCAGCAGGTGGTGGATACCGCCGTCCGGTTCGGGCGCAAGGTAGCGGTATTCGGCCGCAGCATGGTCAATGTCGTGGCCATCGCGCAGGAGCTGGGCTACCTCACCATTCCCGCCGGCGTCCTCATCGATGCCGATAACCTGAAGGACTACACCGATGAGGAGATCGTCCTCATCACCACCGGCAGCCAGGGCGAGCCCATGAGCGCCCTGACCCGCATGAGCATCGGCAGCCACCGCAATATCAAGATCGGCCCCAATGACTGCATCATCATCTCCGCCACCCCCATCCCCGGCAATGAAAAAAGCGTGGGCAAGGTGGTAAACGAGCTGATGAAGCTGGGCGCCGATGTCATCTACGAGCGGATGTACGATGTGCATGTCTCCGGCCACGCCTGCCAGGATGAGACCCGCCTGCTGCTCTCCCTCACCCAGCCCCGGTTCTTTATGCCGATGCACGGTGAATACAAGCACCTGATGAAAAATGCCGGCGTTGGCGCCAGCATGGGCATCCCCGCCGAGCATATCATCATCAGTGATATCGGCAAGGTAGTGGAAACCGATGGCGTGGATATGAAGATCACCGGCATGGTGCCCAGCGGCCGCGTGCTGGTGGATGGTCTTGGCGTCGGCGATGTGGGCAGCGTGGTGCTGCGGGACCGCAAGCTGCTGGCCGATGACGGCCTCATCGTGGTGGTCTGCGCCATCAATGACGCCACCGGCGAAGTACTGGCCGGCCCGGATCTCGTCTCCCGCGGCTTTGTGTATGTACGGGATAACGAGGACCTGATGGCCGATGCCACCGTGGTGGTGCGCAATTCCCTGGAAAAGTGCAAGCTGAACGGCTTCCGCGATTGGGCCACCATCAAGGGGCGCATCCGGGATGAGCTGGGCGATTTCATCGCCAGCCGCACCCGCCGCAAGCCGGTCATCCTCCCCATTATCCAGGAAGTATAACCCCCATCCCCCGGCACTGTCCGGGGGATTTTTGTCGAATATCCCTACCATCAAGTTCCATTATTAGAAAATTTACTTCAATTTCCCATTAAATTAGAAAATTTACTTCAATTTCCCATTAAATACTTGACATTTGTCTTAAAATGGAATAACCTTAACTTACCAAAATAATCGCCCCGGGTGGATTCGTGTTTGTCTGCAAACACGAATCCACCTGCGAGGCAAGAGAAAAGGAGAGGTTATACAATGAAAAAGTTTTTAAGCCTTGCGCTGGCAGTTTTAATGCTGGCCGTCATGCTGCCAATCACTGCGCTGGCGGCTGAACCAAGCGGCAGCATTAATGGTGCTATTATTACTCAAAATGCTGTTTCCGTTGAACTGAAAAACGTTACCTTCACTGAGAGCGTTGCGGTTGAACTGTACAGCAACGATACTCTGCTGACCACTGCCACTCTGAATACGAATACTGGCGTCCTGACTGTTGGTCAAAATCATCTCTTCGTGACCTGCTGCATCCCCACCAAAGGCGAAGATGACGCCTGGTCTCTGACCCCCTGGACTCCCAGGGATAATGTCGTCCCCGACAAAGCTGTCCTGTTTGTCGATGGCAACAAAATGGACACTATGAAATTCGATCTGGATGCTGCAAAGTGGGCAGCCCTGCCCGGCACGGTGCTCCCCTGCAGCATCGAGAGCGCCATCATTACTCGTGAGAACAAAATCCTGAAAAATGCTGTTTCCGTTGAATTGCAAGACGTCACCTTCAAAACCAGCGTACAGGTGCAGCTGTACAGGGACGATACTCTGCTGACCACTGCCACCTTGCGGGGAGTAGATCCCGGCTACCATGATTTCCTGACCTGCTGCATCGCTACCCAGACTGCTGACGAGTACTGGCCTCTGACCCCCTGGACTCCCAAGGACGATGTTGTCCCCAACAGGGCTGTCCTGGTTGTCGATGGCAGCGAGCTGGCTGAAAAGGCTTTCACGCTGAATGCCGATGCGTGGGCAGACCTGCCCGGTACCGTGCCCCCCTCTAGCGGCACCATCGTCATCACCACCCCCTCCGAGGACACCACCCCCAAGACCGACGATCAGAAGAACCCCTCCACCGGCGCCAATGACATGGTCGCCGCGGCCGTGGCTCTCATGGCCGTCTCCGCCCTTGGCATGGCTGTCCTCTCCCGCAAAAAATAAGCCATCCCCCTCATTTTGGGAGCCCCTTCGGGGGCTCCTTTTTCCTGTTATTTTGCTGTAAATATAGCCCAGCATTTAGTCGAACTACACCCATATTTCCCCGCAATTGTAAATTTTCCGTGAAAAAAAGTGAATTATTAACCTTTCACCTGCAAAGAAGGGCCGTTTTTGCCGTATTAGTGGAGGGACTTTCGCCCCCGGCCCCTCCGGCATAAAATATCTTACACCCCACGAAAGGAGATCCCCCCATGAAAAAAATCTACCTCTCCCCGGAGCGCCGTCCCGCTCCCCACGGCCCCTACTTCGGCTATCCCACCCTCTTCGAGCACGATGTCACCACCTCCATCGCGCAAAAAACCGCCGCGGCCCTTACCCGCTGCGGCTTTTCGGTCAAAATGGCCCCGCCCGCAGCCACCGTGCGTGTCCGTGTGGAGGAAGCCATTTCCTGGCAGGCTGATTACTACCTCCCCATCCACACCAATGCCAGCTCCGCCACCCCCAGGGAGGGCTCCGCCCGCGGCCCGGAGGTCCTGGCCTATGGCCAGCCCGGCGGCATCAGCTGGCGCGCCTGCCAAATGACCTACGAGGAACTCATGGCCATTTACCCGGCGGCTACCACCCGCGGTGTCCGCCAGAATACCACCTTCTACGAGATCAACAGCACCCCCATGCTTTCGGTCTATCCGGAGCTTGCCTTCCACGATAATGGCGCCGATGCCCGGTGGCTGGTGGAAAACCAGGGCGAGATTGCCGAAGCCCTGTGCCGTGGGGTTTGCCGCTGGTTTGGGGTAAATTACACCGCCCCCGCCGGGGAGGACTGGCAGCAGCGCTACCTTTCCCTGCGGCAGTCCCTGCAGGTCCTGCTGGAGGAAAACCCTGCACAAATTTAGTGGGAAAATTTGTGCACCTCCCCAAAATTTCTCATTTAGGTTGACATCCCCTGCCCAAAAGTGGTAATCTTACTCTGTTCTCATATCCCCATGGGGATATTTTGTGTTTGCCCTGCAAACACAACCCCGCCCGTGAGAAAAATAAAAAAGAAGAGAGGTCAATACCAAATGAAAAAGCTTTTAAGTGTTGTGCTGGCGCTGCTCATGCTGGCCGTCATGCTGCCGGTTGTGTCCTTGGCGGATGATACACTTCCCGCAGCTCCTACCATGAATGGCAACGAGTGGACTGTAACCCCGGATAACGCCCAAGCCACACTGGATGGTGCTTATGGCTCCATTGATGGCAAGACCATCATACTCAGTGCAGGCACCTACGGCCAGCTGGAGCTGGGCCGTGCCACTGCATATGAGGGCAGCAATACCAAGTATTATCTTAATGACAGTGAAACTACTGTTGGTGCGATCAAGCAGGCTATTGCCGCTCATCCCCAAGGCGGTGCAGGGACTCCCGTGTATGTCCGCTCTATGAGCAATGTCACCCTCAAGGCAGCCGATAATGCAACGGTGACCATCAACGGGCTGGTTGCGTTCGGAGGACAGGTCAACAGCACAAAGTGGTACAGCAAGGATTTCGTTGCTGACAGGGTTGCAGAAAACAATAACACCAGCTACTACATCAATCAGAAGTGGAACAATATCACCTTTGAGGGTCTGACCTTCACGGGCGGCGTGAATATTGAAGCGTATCAGGGGAACACGCTCATCGACAATGTTAAGTTTGACAGATGCAAATTCAATGTTAGCGATACTGATACCAATAAGGCGAATTGCATCCGCCTGAATGTGGATGGAAATCAAGCCAAGGCGAACAACCTTGTTGTTACAAAGTGCGAATTCACTGACGGCTACACCGCTGTGCTTACCGATGGTATGCCGAATGTCACCGTTACGGGCAGCACCTTCTCCGGTTTGACGAAGCATGCGATCAACCCGATGATGAATTATCTGCCGAAGGCTCCGGGCTATGGAAAGATCACTGTTACCGGGAATACTTTCAAGAATATGAGTTCTGATAGTAGCGGCACCATCCTTCGAATGGGTGAAGTTGGTGCAGGCGCAGTGCTCACAATCCAGAATAACACTGCTACTGAAGGCATTACTTTGGCAAACAGCGTCAAGGTTAACAGCCTTGCGGACGGCATCACTTATAACATCTCTGGGAACAACTGGCGCGAGAACCTAAAATTTAGTGAAGCGTTTGAAAACATAGTTGACGAGCCTATTCCGGAGCCCTCCGCCCCCATCGTCATCATCACCCCCACCGAGGACACCCCCAAGACCGAGCCCGAGAAGAACCCCACCACCGGCGCCAATGATATGGTCGCCGCGGCCGCGGCCCTCATGGCTGTCTCCGTCCTCGGCATGGCCGTCCTCTCCCGCAAAAAATAACCCATGACCCACCCCAAAGCCCCCCTCACCGGGGGCTTTTTCTATGCACCCTGCCCATTGTCAAGCCCCCAAAATGGTAGAATTTTCGTGCACTCCTACAAACTTTTGTTCGCGACTTTACATCCCCCCATTCTTGTGCTACAATGAAACTGGAGAACTTTCGTTCGCATTCCAAACCGGGAGGAAAACAGGATGATTCTGGGAAAATGGGAGCTGCCCCCCTATGCCATGCTGGCCCCTATGGCCGGCGTCTCCGACCGCGCCCTGCGGGAGCTGGCCATGCGCTTTGGGGCCGTGGCCTGCGTGGGCGAGATGGTGAGCTGCAAGGGGCTGGTGCAGGGCAGCCGCAAAAGCGCCGAGCTGATGGAAATAGGCCCGCTGGAAATGCCCTGCGCCATCCAGCTTTTTGGCGATGAACCGGAGCCCATGGCGCGCGCGGCCGAGCTGGCCCAGCAGTATTCCCCCGCCTGGCTGGATATCAACATGGGCTGCCCCGCCCCAAAAATTGCCGGCAACCGCAGCGGCAGCGCCCTGATGCTGGAGCCGGACCGGGCCGAAAGCATTATACGCGCGGTGAAGGAGGCCAGCAGCATCCCGGTCACCGTCAAGTTCCGCAAGGGCTGGGACGACAGCCACATCAACGCCGTGGAATTTGCCCAAATGGCCGAAGCCGCCGGGGCTGATGCCGTGACGGTTCATGGCAGGACCCGGCAGCAGATGTACGCTCCCCCGGTGGATTGGGAGATCATCCGCCAGGTGAAAAACGCGGTTTCTATCCCGGTCATTGGCAACGGCGATGTGGTGAGCCCCGAAACCGCCAAGGCCCTGTACGAAACCACCGGCTGCGATCTCATCATGATCGGCCGGGGCGCCCTGGGGGCCCCGTGGCTGTTCCGGCAGGCGCGGCAGTACCTGCAAACCGGGGCATATGAGCCGACCCCTCCGCTGGAAAAACGCATGGAGCTGATGGTGGAGCAGATGACCCTGGCCGTGCAATACAAGGGTGAGCGGGTGGCCAGCCATGAGGCCCGCAAGCACTGTGGATGGTACATCAGTGGGGTGCGGGGGGCGGCCCAGCTGCGTCGCCGTGCCGGGGAATTACAGACGCTGGACGACATAAAGCGGCTGGCGGAGGATGTGGTGAAGGCCGCCGCAGAATAACAGGAAACGGCATTTTATCTTGATAAGGGGTTTGTGGACGGCGGAAAGGTCGTAGGGGGAAGTGCGGCAAAGAGGGTAAGTTAGTGTCTCTCGATGTGTCGTAAAGGTTGGATTTAGCGGAGCCTAACGGGAGAGCCCTTCCCGCTGAGAGGCATCTTCCTTTCCCACAAACGCAAAACCATCGCTGACGATGTTATTTTTGATTTTCTTTCGCCGAATCGTTCCGCGGAGTTTTGATGCGCCAAAAATGATACACGGCATTTGTAATCGCAAAGCCATGGGGGATTCCGTCGAATAGATGTATAATTTTATAATAAAATACAGTATGTATAAGAAAGGCCGGAGGGGGCTGCGCCCCGGTTCCTTGGCCTGGCACAAAGCCCGCGGAGGAGTGGGCGAGCGGCCTTTTGCACGGATTTGGCCCGATGGATGCGGGCTTTTGGCAAGAGATGCTGGCCCGCCGAATGGCAGAGGGCGGGAGATCTGTCGAAAAGAGTATAAATTTGAACGAATTATACGGAATGTATTTGGTATAAAGGCGGAGTTTCCGCAAGGGGAGGGGCGGGCCGCAGGCCGCCC